>Ga0265798_10000235_pt1 | contig 100730 bp, 89 predicted proteins | sample P3T30metagenome_FD_192430 | JGI IMG/M metagenome (GOLD analysis project Ga0265798, IMG submission 192430) | Plant litter microbial communities from East Loma Ridge, Irvine, California - P3 T30 | ecosystem: Environmental > Terrestrial > Plant litter > Unclassified | place: USA: California... | reverse complement strand
CTATTTCCGTTAGCCACCGCCCGGAAACTTCCCGCCCCGGTTACTTTAAATTGAATCTGGCGTTCGTCATCGGAGCATAGGTTTCCATCTTTATCCACAACGCTTACGCGGATGAAAGAAAGATCCTTACCATCAGCCTTCAGGTTTGTCCGGTCGGCTTTAAGCTCGATATGGTGCGGTTTGCCAGGGGTATGCATGACTTCTTCTGCTACAGCATTCCCTGTGCTATCGTAGGCCACAACTTTGACTGTTCCAGGTTCATAACGTGTATTCATCCACATCAAACGATATCTTTTTTGTCGTTCAAGGGAATCCAGTGAAGCTTTACTTCCGGTATTATGTACCGTATACGAGGTGTCTTTACGTTGTATACCCTGACTTTTTCCATTGATAAAGACCTCTGCTGATGGATAACTGGTGTAAACGAAAATTGGTGTTACCTGACCCTTTCGATCCTTGAAATTCCAGTTTGGGAGTACATGTAGGGTTTGCTCCTTCTTGTTCCATTGGCTTCTGTAAAGGTAAAAGCGGTCTTTAGGAATACCGGCAAGATCGACAATTCCAAATAATGAACTATGGCTCGGCCAGTCGGTATAATAGGGTGTTGGTTCACCCAGGTAATCAAAACCTGTCCATACAAACTCGCCGATGGCATAGGAAAGGTCATCATGCTGAATAAAATTATCTTCCGGCAGATCAGACCAGTCGCAATGTTCTACATCATAAGAAGAAGACTGGTGATCGCTGTATTTAGCCATGGACCTGCGTACAACCGGGAATTTGTAGACACCCCGGGAGCTGACAGTAGAAGCAGTCTCCGTTCCAAGGATCAGCTGTTGAGGAAGTTTTTTATAGGCTTCGGGATAGGTAAAAGGGCGATAATTGAAGCCCACAACCTGCATCACCGCAGCATAGTTATTGTTGATCACTTTAAGGGCTTGGTCCATGCCCTGGGTTACAAAGCGGGTTGGGTCTTCGCGCAGACAGATGTCTTGTAGGAAGCGGGATAATTTCGGGCCATCCGGCATACCCTGATCAGGTACTTCATTGCCAATGCACCACATGATAAGACTTGGGTTATTGCGGTAATGATGAATTAAGTTCAGCAGGTCCTTTTCTGCCCAGTCGTCAAAATAAAGGTTGTATCCGTTCTTTTGTTTAGGTGTTTTCCATTCGTCAAAGGTTTCGGCCATCACCATGATACCCATTTCATCACAGGCCTTTACCATTTCCGGTGCAGGCATATTATGAGAAGTTCGGATGGCATTCACACCCATATCCTTCATGATGCGCAGCTGGCGGCGTATTGCTGCATCGTTAACTGCTGCACCCAATGGACCTAAATCATGATGCAGACATACACCTTGCAGCTGAGTACGCTTTCCATTCAGGAAAAAGCCTTTTTCGGGTATAATTTCTATGGTGCGAATCCCGAATGTTGTTTCGTATTCATCTTTCAGCTGATCACCATCATACAACCTGGAGATTGCGCGATATAAAAAAGGGTGTTCCGTGTCCCAAAGCTGCGGGTTTAATACGGTCAGTTCCTGCTCAAAAAGGTTGTCATCATAGCGGCTAAGTGGTGTTTTCACAGTAGCAACAACCTGCTGTTGTTGGTCTCTGATTTCGGTGACCAAAGAGAATTTCTCAGCAGCTATAGCTTCAGGTTTTTTCAATTTTGTTTTTAGCACCACTTTCGCGTATTCTTTCTTTATCGTAGGCGTAGTCAGTTGTGTGCCCCATACCGGAATATGCGCGTCTTCAGTTACATAAACGTGTACATTCCTGTAGATACCTGCCCCGGGATACCAACGGGACGATTCCGGTGGATTTTCCAACCGGACCGCAAGTACATTTTCCTTATCTGGGTTTAGGAATTCAGTAATGTCAAAATGGAAGCTATTGTAGCCATAAGGCCAGTTGCCAACCTTCCGGCCATTTAGATAAACGACCGCGTTACTCATGGCACCATCAAACATGATGTGGGCTCTTTTTCCCTGTTTGAAAGCTGGAAGCTTGAAGGTGTTTCGATACCAACCAACACCTACAAACGGTAGTCCGCCGGTTCTACCAGCGTGCTCGGCGGCTTCTTTCTGCCCATCCTGGCTAATGGCTACCTTTTGCAGATCGTTCGTAGGACTAAAAGGTCCGTAGATCGCCCAGTCGTGTGGAACGGTGACATTTTGCCAGCGCTGGTCTTTGAATCCTTTTTCGCTAAATTGGGCATCATCCTGGCGCGTGAACTTCCAGTTTTTGTCTAGCAGAAGTTGTGACCTTACCTGGGCAATGCTGTTATGGAAGGCAAGTATGAGGATTAAAGCAGTTAGGAATTTTAATTTCATGTAAATGTTGGTTGAGTGGCTAAATATACAAAGAGCAAAGTAGCATACGGGTGTTTAATGCGACATCGACCATAACATTTTTGATGTACTGATCTATAATGTGCTGATAATTTGTATCTTGAAAACACGAACCAAATTGCTCCCGAAATGAAAAAACTGAGCTTCCTTTTTAGTCTTTCAATCGCTTTTTCAAGCATGTTTGCATTTGCTGATCAAAATGTTGAACCCGCATCCTCGACCCTCACTTGGTCTTTAAATGATCCGGTACCTATCATTAAATCTTATGCAAGAGATTCAACAAAGTACTCAAACGATCGGAAAGTGGTTGCTTTGTTTGGAGATGCCAAGATTGAATCCAAAAATCTTACAGTAGTTGCAGATGAGATCATCTATGATGGGACAGCACAAACCTTAACAATTAAAAACCTTCATTCCCTTAAGTATAAGGACAAGGAAGAAAAAGGAAGCTTTGCAGGGCAGTCTTTAACCTTGAAGTTAAAGGGTGATAAATACAGGGTCATATAATGGGAAGTAAATTTTCATTATGAACCAGGCTGCTACCCTCGGGCACACCGCCATTCCTTCTACTTCAATTACCGACCAGTCTGTTCAGGTCAAAGACCATAAAGTAGAATATCTATCTTCATTAACCGCTTTGCGTGGTATCGCCGCATTGCTGGTTGCCGTGTTTCATTTTGAGATGGCTGCTGCCCGCTTTGTGCCGCAGGCACAGTCTATGTTCTTTGAGAAATGCTACCTCATGGTCGACTTGTTTTTCATCATGAGTGGCTTTATCATGCTCCATGTCTACAGCAAAGATTTTACTGCGCGAATTCAGGGTGAATCTCTAAAGAAGTTTTTTGTTGCACGATTTGCAAGAGTGTATCCTTTGCATCTGTTTTCAACGCTACTGCTGGTGGTGATTGTTCGATATTTAACCGACTGGGGTAATCCGCCGATTCTTTTGGAACAGCCATCCGACATCTTACCTAATATCCTGCTCTTGCATTCCTTTGGATTTACCAAGATATATTCCTGGAACATTCCTTCCTGGAGCATCAGTGCGGAATTTGCAGCATACCTGTTATTTCCTTTTCTAGCCTTGTTTTTAAACAGAAAGCGACTGATTGCCGTGTTGTTGCTGGCTGTGTTTGTGGTTGCTGCTTATTATTCGATCATGTTTGTGCTGCCACGAACAAATCCGATAAACCCAGCTATTCCGGTGCCGCATAACCTGAATACAACCTTCGATTATGGGTATATCCGCGGGATCGCTGGTTTTATAACGGGCATGCTCGTTTACCTGGCTTATGGATTGCAGTCCTTCAAGAAAGCTTTTTCAGGAGATTTCGCTTCCATATTGCTCATGCTGGGCGTCGGTCTTTCGCTGCATTATGCCCTAAATGACGGCATTACGGTTTTACTATTTGCAATGTTGGTGCTCAGCGTAGCCGCAAATACCGGGAACATTTCAACGTTCTTTAATACCCGGGTTATGCAGTTCTTAGGTGATATTTCTTATTCCATTTACCTAATGCAGATCTTTTTACAGGAGCCATTTTCACATGGCTATCTGCTTCCTGGGACAGTCGGTGTCGGAAGGGGTCGGCAGAACATTGATTTATCCAGCGGACTGCTGTATTGCCTGATCTACCTGGTTCTGCTAATATTCATATCCTATGTTACCTACCGGTGGCTGGAACGCCCTTGTCGCAGGTTTATCAATCGTGCCTGGGGCAAATAGGGGCGCGCTTTAGTTAGTATATCTATTTATACAGCCGTTGGCTTTGCTTCCCCAAACTGGGCGTTGATCAGTGGTGTCTTTGGTGCGAGGAAAAACCCGGTAAGGCTGGCAAACATGATCGGTACAAAGTAGTGAAAGCCTGTCATGGTAGCCAGCAGAACAATGACGCTGATCGGCGTGCGGGTTACACAGGCATTAATTGCCGCAATACAGCACACCATCATCAAAGCAATATTCTGATCCGGGAAGAACCGGTGTAAGATCAAGCCAAGTGTGGTACCGACAAAGAACAGTGGAATGATAAAACCACCGCGCCAGCCTGAGGTCATGGTGATGGAAATGGCCAGCAATTTACCTAAGATGATTGCGAATAGCATGGATAGGCTCAGGTCTGAAACCAACAGTTCCGAGATTTCATCATGACCGAAATAACGGGTAATTGGTAGCTGATAGCCGATGATGCCAAGGATGAGTCCACCAATGGCCAGCTTGATGTAGATTGGAACGGGAAAGCTCTTGAAGACGGATTTGAACTGTTTCACCATATAGATAAATAGCCAACCTACGGCTGTGGCAATCATGGCGTAAGCAACAGCATACATCAGGTCGGATAAGTTCGTTTCCACGTAGGGTGGAAAGTTCCAGGTTGGACCAATTGGTGTGCCGGTGATCAAAAGGAAAACCACGAAGCTGGCACAGCTGGCGACAATCGCAGGGATCATGGCCTGGTAGTACTGGCTCACGTGTTTATGGTGCAGGATTTCAATGGCAAACAAGCTTCCGCCGAGTGGCGAGCCAAACAGGGCAGTGAAGGCTGCGGCCATGCCGGCGATGGTTAGCGAACGCATGTCTTCACCTTTCATCTTGAACTTTCTGGCCACCCAGGTGCCAATGGAACCGGAGACTTGCACTAAGGGCGCTTCAGGACCTAAGCTTCCGCCACTGGAAATACAGAGCAGAGAAGACATGATCATCGAAGGATTGTTCTTCGCGTTGAGCTGTCCGCCTTTAAAGCGGATGTTGTCTACGATCAAATCAATCTCGCCCGGGTCTCCCAACTTTTTAATGACGATACCGGCAAGCAGTCCGGCAATGGTCATCAGCGGAATGATCCAGAGCCCTTCAACTTTGGCTAAAAGGTGAATCATTTCTTCGAGTACAAGCCAGTAGGCACCTGCTGTGACGCCACCTAATGCACCAAGCAGGATCCATAGCCAGAACATTCGACTGAAAACGAAGGGATTGAAGCTCAGGGTGTGGGTTGCTTTCTGCTTAAGTGCAACGATTTTTCTTTTGCTGCTGTATTCCATAAGCCTGATTATGCTGCAAAACTACGTGTTAATTTAGGGAAGCGCTAATTTTTGAAGCAATGAGGTGATTATCATGTACATAAATGCAGTCTGACAGTTTGAAAAAAAGAATATTATTCTTAAGTTTGCATCCCCGTAGTCGATGCGGGATAAACTAAATAATTAAATAACAATGAATCAGTACGAAACTGTTATCGTTCTAACCCCGTTGTTGTCAGAAGAAGTAGCTAAAGAAGCAATTGCGAAATTTAGCAAAATCATCGCTGACAGCGGAGCCGAGATTATCCAAGAGGATAGTTGGGGTTTGAGAAAATTAGCGTATCCGATTGCAAAAAAAGCAAGCGGACATTTCCACCTAACTGAGTACAAAGCGTCAGGTGAATTAATTAACAAATTGGAATTAGAACTAAAACGCGATGAGCGTGTTCTACGTTTCTTAACCGTAAGATTGGACCGTCATGCGGTTGCATACAACGAGAAGAAACGCAGTGGTGCTTTTAACAAAAAACCTAAAACGGAGGCTGCAGTATAATGGCGAAAGATCAAAAAATACAGTATGTTACCGCTCCTAAAGTGGACGATAACAGAAAGAAATATTGCCGTTTTAAAAAGAATGGTATTAAATATATTGATTACAAAGACGCAAACTTCTTGTTGAAATTCATCAATGACCAAGGTAAAATTTTACCACGCCGTTTAACCGGTACTTCATTGAAATTCCAACGTAAAGTGGCTCAGGCGGTAAAACGTTCTCGTCACATTGGTTTGTTACCTTTCGTTGCTGACCAATTAAAATAAGCGCTGAACATGGAAATTATTTTAAAACAAGATATCAAATCCCTAGGGGAAAAAGATGATATCGTGAATGTAAAGCCAGGTTTTGGTCGTAACTACTTAATTCCACAAGGATTTGCTCAATTGGCTACCCCTTCTGCGAAAAAAGTATTGGCTGAAAACTTGAAACAAGCTGCTTTCAAACAAGATAAAATTAAGAAAGATGCTGAAGAGATCGCTACACGTTTAACTGATGTTAAATTGTCTATCGGTGCTAAAGCAGGTGAGTCTGGTAAAATCTTTGGTGCAGTTAACACCATTATGATTGCTGATGCATTGAAACAACAAGGTTTTGATGTTGACCGTCGCCGTATTACTTTCGAAACTGAACCTAAATTTGTTGGTGACTATGTTGCTAACTTAAACTTACACAAAGAAGTGAAAGTTAAAGTTCCTTTCGCAGTAGTAGCTGAGTAATCTTTTATTACAACGTATAAAAAAAGCGTTCCGGTTTCCGGGACGCTTTTTTTGTTTAATGCCGTCACACATCTCTGTAATCCATGCTTCACTTTCCAGTATATTTATGTTAATTGCCATCTGCAATTATTGAGTTTATTAAACCAAGTACCCCTTAATGACTGAACACAGAGAAAAGACCAGAATGCTGGTTGCGGTCGACTGCATTATTTTTGGTTTTGATGGCGAGCACATAAAGATCCTGCTTATTAAACGGGGCTTTGAACCGGAAGAAGGTAAGTGGAGCCTTATGGGCGGCTTCATTGAAGCGCATGAAAGCCTGGATGAAGCAGCCAACAAGATCCTCTTTCAGTTAACCGGCTTGAAAGGTGTTTACCTGGAACAGCTGCATGCCTTTGGTCATCCGGACCGGGATCCGGAACGTACCATCTCCATTGCTTACTTTGCGCTCATAGATATCCTGAAATACGAAACCAAGCTTCACGAAAACTACCATGCAGAGTGGTTTGTGACGACTGAGATGCCTGAACTGATCTTTGATCACAACGAAATGGTTGAGATTGCCAAGCAGAAAATCAGGTATAAGGCGGCACATCATCCGATACTGTTTGAATTGCTGCCAAAGAAGTTTACCATTCCTCAACTACAAAGCCTGTATGAAGGCGTGTACAACACGCGGATTGACAACCGGAACTTCGTACGCAAGCTCAGTTCCACGGGGCTGTTGATTAAGCTCGAGGAGAAGGATAAATCCAGCTCCAGAAAAGGGGCGTTTTACTTTAAGCTGGACAAGAAAAAATACAAATCAAAATTCCAGGCATTCCTTAATCTTGTACCAAATGCGGAAGACCTGATCGATTAGTATTCAGACGGATAAATGTTAAATAATTTCATTTAACAAGAAAATAAACGTTAATTAGACATTTATCCTTTATGAAAACAGATCAGTACGTTATTGGGGTAGATTACGGAACAGACTCCGTCCGCTCCGTCCTTGTTGATGCTTCGAACGGCGCAGCAGTTGCCTCCTCCGTGTTCAATTATCCGAGGTGGCAACAAGGTCTATATTGCAACGCCAACACGAACCAGTTCAGGCAACATCCACTCGACTATATTGAAGGTTTAGAACATACCATCAAAGATTGTTTAAAGCAGGCCGCCGGCGTTGTTGATCCTGCGGCAATAAAAGCAATATCCATTGATACGACCGGCTCTACACCGGTTGCGGTAAATCAAAGTGGTGTATCGCTAGCCTTACTTCCTGAGTTTGCCGATAATCCACACGCCATGTTTGTGCTGTGGAAAGATCATACCGCCATAGCTGAAGCTGCGCAGATTAATGATCATGCCCTGAAATTTGATGTCAATTACCTCAACTACTGTGGCGGCATTTATTCTTCGGAATGGTTTTGGGCTAAACTGCTAAGAACCCTTCGCGTGGATGAGCAAGTCAGAGCGGCATGTTATTCCTGGGTAGAACATTGCGACTGGATACCGTTTTTGCTTACCGGTGGCACCGATGTGCAGGCGATGAAAAGAAGTCGTTGCGCAGCAGGGCATAAAGCGCTATGGGCGGAAGCATTCGACGGACTACCACCGAATGACTTCTTTGCTTCATTAGATCCGCTGCTGGATGACTTTGCCTCGGGCATGTTCAAGGAAACTTACACGTCTGATGTGGCTGCCGGCTCGTTGAGTATGGAATGGGCAGACAGGCTAGGCTTGAGCACTGCTGTTGTCGTGGGTGTCGGTGCATTTGATGCACACATGGGTGCTGTAGGTGGGCAGATTGAGCCGTATCACCTAAGCAAGGTCATGGGTACATCCACATGTGACATTCTGGTTGCGCCAGCAAGTGATATGGACGACAAGCTCATTAGAGGCATCTGCGGACAGGTTAATGGTTCTGTGATACCCGGGATGGTTGGTCTTGAAGCGGGGCAATCTGCTTTTGGCGATACCTACGCCTGGTTCAAAAATATTCTGGGTTGGCCTTTAAAGAATCTTCTGCAAAGCTCTGCGCTGATTAACGCAGAAACAGCTAAGGCACTTGAAGCGGAAATGCTGGATGCCATCATCCCTGAATTAAGCAGGCAGGCAGCCTTATTACCAAAGGCCGCGGATGATGAAGTGGCGCTCGATTGGTTTAATGGGAGAAGGACGCCAGATGCCAATCAAGCCTTGAAAGCTGCCATATATAATCTCAACCTTGGTACAGACGCGCCAAGACTGTTCCGTGCATTAGCGGAAGCAACCTGTTTCGGTGCGAAGAATATTGTTGATCGTTTTATCGCTGAAGGTATTCCGGTTGAAGGGATCATCGGTATTGGCGGCGTAGCGAAGAAGTCGCCATACATCATGCAAATGATGGCAGATGTGTTAAACATGCCCATCCGAATACATCAGTTCAGCCATACCTGTGCATTGGGTGCCGCAATGTTTGCTGCAGTCGCTGCAGAAATCTATCCTAACGTTGAGACGGCCATGCAGCAGATGGGGGGTGGCTTCGACGCCACTTACGACCCTATTGACGCAAATGTCAACTATTATGCTGGCCGTTATCCGAAATATAAGGCCTTGGGCAATTTTATAGAGCAAAACACTAAGCATGAGTAAATATCAGAACATCAGAGAAGAGGCCTACAAAGCCAATATGCTGCTCCCGAAACTGGGCCTGGTACTCTTTACGTTTGGCAATGCAAGTGCTGCGGACCACGAAAATAAGGTCTTCGCCATCAAACCTAGTGGCGTACCCTATGAAGAACTATCACCGGGAAACATGGTGATCGTAGATTTCGAGGGTAAGACCGTAGAAGGCGATTTAAGACCCTCATCCGATACCCAGACCCATGCGGTATTGTACAAACATTGGTCGGAAATCGGCGGCATTGTGCATACCCATTCCACCTATGGTACCGCCTGGGCGCAATCGCTAAAACCCATACCCCTTTATGGAACCACGCATGCAGATCATACGACGGCTGCCATCCCTTGTGCACCGCCGATGAATGATGATAAAATTGCGGGCAATTACGAATACGAAACGGGCTTTCAGATTATGGATCACCTGAAAGCATGCGGCTTGAGCTATACGGAGGTTGAAATGATCCTCGTTGGCAATCATGCGCCCTTTACCTGGGGCAAAGATGCAGCGAAAGCGGTTTACAACAGTGCCGTTGTGGAGGAGATCGCCAAAATGGCTTTACTCACCGAACAGCTTAATCCACAAGTGCAACCGATGAAAGATGCGCTTATCAAAAAACATTTCGACAGGAAGCACGGTGTTGATTCCTATTATGGACAATAAACATGAAAACGATGATAAACAGTTTAAACCATTATGAAGTCTGGTTCATCACCGGCAGTCAGCATCTATACGGGGAAGAAACCTTGAACGCGGTTGCAGAACATTCCCGGCAAATTGCAGGGGCGCTGAATGATGCGCCCCAGATTGCTGTCCGTGTAATCTTTAAACCTACCGTAAAGACGCAGGAGGAGATTTACGCCATTTGCCAGCAGGCAAATCAGGCGGAGCACTGCATCGGGATTATCGCCTGGATGCACACCTTTTCTCCGGCGAAGATGTGGATCGCGGGACTGAAAATACTACAGAAGCCTTTACTGCATCTACATACACAGTTTAACCGGGATATACCATGGCGCACGATGGACATGGATTTCATGAACCTGAACCAGAGTGCACACGGAGATCGCGAGTTCGGCTTTATCATGTCCAGAATGCGCATCAACCGGAAGGTGATAGCTGGTCACTGGCAGGATCCCCAGGTACTGGAAAGTATAGACACCTGGGTGCGTGCCGCTGCGGGATGGTTCGATATGCAAGGGGCGAAGTTTGCGCGTTTTGGAGACAACATGCGTAATGTCGCGGTAACAGAAGGTGATAAGGTAGAGGCGGAGATCAAGTTCGGTTTCTCCTGTAATACCTACGGGATCGGCGACCTGGTTGCGGTAATCAATCAGGCCTCTGATGCAGAGATAACCAGATTAACGCAGGAGTATGCAGACAGCTATATACTGGCGGAAACATTGAAAAAAGGAGGGACTCAGCATGATGCTTTAAGAGAAGCGGCCAAGATTGAAATCGGCCTGCGGAACTTTCTGGAGCAGGGTAACTTCAAGGGCTTCTCCGATACGTTTGAAGACCTGCATGGTATGGCGCAACTTCCGGGCATTGCCGTTCAGCGGTTGATGAACGATGGTTACGGTTTCGCCGGAGAAGGCGATTGGAAAACGGCCGCATTGGTCAGAGCCATGAAAGTAATGGGCAGCGGCCTTGAAGGTACAAATGCCTTTATGGAAGATTACACTTACAACTTCACGCCGGAGCAATCCTTTGTTTTGGGATCGCACATGCTGGAGGTAGATGCCGGTCTTGCGAAAGGGCCTATACGTTGCGAGATCCATCCCTTGGGCATTGGCGGTAAAGCAGATCCCGTGAGGTTGATATTTGATGCTGCAAACGGACCGGCCCTAAATGCTTCCATTGTGGATATGGGGAACAGATTCCGGATGTTGGTGAATGTGGTAGATGGCGTGGATGTTCATGAAGAACTACCCAAACTGCCGGTTGCACGTGTGTTATGGAAACCACAACCGGATATGAAGACTGGATGTGCAGCATGGATTTATGCCGGTGGTGCGCACCATACCTGTTACAGTCAGAATTTAACGTCAGAACACCTCGCCAATTTCGCAGATATGGCAGGTATTGAATATGTCGGCATTGATCAAAATACAAACCTCAATCAGTTCCGGAATGAGCTCAGATGGAACGAGGTGTACTACCAGATAAACAAACACTAAATCATTAGCAACCTAAACCTATTACATGAAAAAAGTTACCCTATTATCACTGGTTTTATGTCTCTCCGCCAGTCTCGGCTTGAAGGCACAGCAGCCGGTTACAATTGATCTGAATACGAATGACGCAAAGCACGTGATCAGTAAACACATTTATGGTCACTTTGCGGAGCATTTAGGAAGATGTATTTATGATGGATTCTGGGTCGACCCTGCATTGAATGTACCCAAGAAAGATCGTATCCGTCTGGATATTGTGGATGCCTTGAAGAAAATCAACATTCCGAATTTAAGGTGGCCGGGCGGCTGTTTCGCAGATGAGTATCATTGGAGAGATGGCATTGGTCCGCGTGCACAACGCCCGAAAATGGTGAATACCAACTGGGGTGGCGTTGTAGAAGACAACAGTTTCGGCACACACGAGTTCCTGGAGTTATGTGGTTTACTGGGTGCAGAGCCTTATATCGCCGGTAACGTGGGTAGTGGTACTGTTGAAGAAATGGCAAAATGGGTGGAGTACCTTAATTTTGATGGGGTGAGCCCTTTAGCAAATCTCCGCAAAGAAAATGGGAAGGCTGAACCCTGGAAAGTAAGCTTTTGGGGTGTTGGAAATGAAAACTGGGGCTGTGGCGGCAACATGACGGCGGAGTTCTATGCAGATCAGTACAGACGTTATGCGACCTATGCCCGCAACTACCCTGGTGCACCATTGAAGAAAATCGCCGGTGGTGCGAATTCCTGGGACACCAACTGGACCGATGTGTTGATGAAGAAAATACCGCTTAATGAAATGTGGGGCATTTCACTTCATTATTATACCATCCCAACAGGAAACTGGACGACTAAAGGCTCTTCAACAGACTTTGGTGAAGCACAATATTTCAGTACCCTTAAGAATGGACTTGCGATGGATAGTTTGGTAAGGGCACATTCGGCGATTATGGATAAGTATGATCCAACAAAGAAAGTAGCACTGGTTGTTGATGAGTGGGGTATATGGACGGATGTTATTCCTGGTACAAATCCCGGGTTCTTATATCAGCAAAATAGCATGCGCGATGCGGTGATCGCGGGTTCTACCCTCAACATCTTTAATAACCATAGTGACCGGGTGAAGGTCGCTTCCTTAGCACAGACGGTTAACGTGTTGCAGGCACTGATCCTGACGGAAAAGGAGAAGATGTTACTTACACCGACTTATCATGTTTTTGATTTGTTTAAGGTGCACATGGAGGCAAAGCAAATTCCCCTGAAGTTTTCAAGTCCGGGTTACAAGGTGGGGAATGAGACGGTGCCAGCCATCAATGCATCTGCTTCCATAGATGCTAAAGGTGCGGTTCATATCACCCTGGTGAACGTTGATGCAAAGCAGAAGATTTCCATTAATACAGCTTTGAATGGCTTAAAATGGTCGAAAGTAACCGGACGTATTGTTACTTCCGCGAAGTTTACGGACCATAATTCTTTTGATAACCCGAGTAAGATTACGGCAAGAGCATTTACAGGTGCGAAGAAGAGCGGCAACCAACTGGTTGCAGAACTTCCACCCTTGTCGGTCGTTGAATTGGAATTGAAATAAGCATACTTTTGAAAATGAATAGGCAAATATTGGCTGTCGCAACCTTGCTACTTTTTTCGTCGATGCAACTCGCATGTGCGCAGGACCCAAAGGTTTTCGTGATAAAAACAAATGAGGTAAAAGCGAAGGTGTCCCCATCCATGTGGGGGCTCTTCTTTGAAGATATTAACCTTGGTGCAGATGGAGGGCTGTATGCGGAGCTTGTATTGAACCGTTCCTTTGAGCTGGATCTGCCGATGATGGGCTGGAAGGAGCAAAAGGATGAGGCGGCAGCTGGTCATTACCTGATGCTAAACCGCGGGACTACAAATCAGGCAAACAGGCGCTACATCAGCTTAACGTCGACCAAAGGACGCTACGGGCTTTCCAATGTTGGCTTCCGCGGCATGGGCATCAAGAAGGGCATGCAATACAATTTTTCTCTCTTGGCGCGTCAGCCTAAAGGGGGTAGTGCAAGTTTGGTCATTGAGATGATCGGCGAAAAAGGTGCTGTCATTGGATCCGGATCTATAAAGCCGGAAGGTGAGGAATGGAAAAAGTACAAGCTGAGTTTTACGGCTGCAGCGACGGTAGAGAAAGCGCGGCTCGACGTGTTGCTGAAAGATGCGGGTACGCTTGATCTGGATATGATATCGCTGTTTCCGCAGGATACCTGGAAGAACCGGGAGAACGGCCTTCGCAGTGACATGGTTAAGCTCCTGGCGGATATGAACCCTGGGTTCCTTCGATTTCCTGGCGGTTGTATCGTAGAAGGTCGTACACTGGATGAGCGCTTTCAATGGAAGAAAACGATCGGACCGATTGAGAACCGGCAAATGCTGATCAACCGCTGGAACACAGAATTTAAACACCGGCCCACGCCGGATTATTTCCAGTCCTTTGGATTGGGCTTTTACGAATATTTCCAACTGTGTGAAGACATTGGTGCAGCACCTTTACCAATATTAAATGCGGGTATGGCCTGTCAATTCAATACGGCAGAGGTTGTTCCACTTGAACTGTTGGGCCCCTATATACAGGATGCACTGGATCTTATCGAATTCGCCAATGGGCCGGCCAATTCTGAATGGGGTAAAAAGCGTGCGGAGATGGGGCACCCTGAGCCTTTCAACATGACCATGATCGGCATTGGAAATGAAAACTGGGGCGTCCAATACCTGGAGCGCCTGGCGCTGTTTACAAAAGCGATTAAAGAAAAGTACCCGGAGATACGGATTGTAAACAGCTCGGGAACTGATCCTGTAGGTGAGCGGTTTGATTTGTTAGACAAGCATCTGCGCTCAGCAAAGGCAGATATTATTGATGAACATTACTATCAAAATCCGAAGTGGTTTTTGGAGAATGCCGCCCGCTATGATAATTATGACCGTAAGGGACCTAAAATCTTTGCAGGGGAGTATGCTGCACAAAGTGTAAAAACAGCAAGTCCGGAGAACAAGAACAATTGGCTTTGTGCGATGGCGGAGGCTGCATTTATGACCGGGCTGGAACGCAATGCTGATGTTGTGGAGATGGCTTCTTATGCGCCATTATTCGCCCATGCGGAAGGCTGGCAATGGACACCGGATTTGATCTGGGTAGATAATCTTCGTTCTTATGGTACCGCGAACTACCATGTTCAGAAACTGTTTTCTACCAATCGGGGGACAGACGTTGTTCCGGTATTGGCAGGTGATAAAGCGGTGAGTGGTCAACAGGAACTTTATGCTTCTGCTACGATCGACAGGGAGACCAATGAGCTTATTTTGAAGGTGGTAAATTCATCTCCTAAAAAGCAGCATGGTACTTTTAAGCTGGAGGGATTGTCGAAGATCAACGGTAAAGGAACGCTGACGGTGCTTAGTAGTGACGACCTGGATCTGGTAAACTCCTTCGAGCGTCCGGATGCAATTGCGCCGGTTATCAGCCAGGTGGCCATCAGGAACAAAACCATTGATCTTCCTATGAATCCATACTCGGTAAACGTGATGCGGGTTAGGCTGTAAGTGCTTCTACCTCCGCAAGGCGCTTCTTTTCTCGTCAATGATTCTGCGAATCTCTTTGACGTCACTTTTGCTGAAGCCTTTCACCTCAACCTTGTTTCCGTTCAGGTACAATCTTAGGGTGCAAAAGCCGATCATCGGGCTATCTACCTCGATGGAAGTGATGTCCTGGTAGTTCAGGTATTTAGAGTCTCCACGGAAAAGCCCCGGGATTTTAATCTCGATGTTGTTTTCCTCTAAGTTGATCTCTGCAGGGAACACCTTGTTGCCTTCTGAGAGTCTGGATGCTTTGAATTTCATTTGAGCGAATTATGTGTGTAATTTTCGATCGATAAAAGTAAACAATTTTGGCGGGAAAAGTTTTTATCTACCTTTGAACAGATGGCAAAGAAACGAATGGCTAAAGGTAAAACGGGGAATAATCTGCTACATAAAATAACAAGCATCATATCCAGAATCTTAATCTGGTTCTTACTGGCTTCGTTCTTCTGGGTGCTTGCCTATCGTTTCATAAATCCTCCGATTACGTTGTTGATGATCACACGCAACATCGAGCGGAAGGCGGAGGGTAAAACCTTTAAGCTGGAGAAGGACTGGGTTGATTTCGAGGACATCTCTAAGAACATGAAACTTGCTGCGGTGTGTGCGGAGGATCAGAAATTCCTAAAGCACATGGGCTTTGATGTTAAGGCGATCAGCAATGCATTAAAACACAATGAGCATGGTAAAAACATAAAAGGTGGTAGCACCATCACGCAGCAGACGGCTAAGAATGTTTTCCTGTGGCCGGGCCGCTCCTGGTTAAGAAAGGGCTTTGAAGCTTATTTCACCTTGTTGATCGAAATCCTGTGGAGTAAAGAAAGAATTCTGGAAGTCTATTTAAATGTAATTGAAATGGGCGATGGGATCTATGGCGCAGAAGCAGCCGCACAGGCGTACTACCATAAATCCAGCACTAAACTGACCCGTTCGCAAGCGGCCATGATTGCGGCTTGTTTTCCGAACCCACGGCGCTGGACACCATCGAAACCAACGAGATACATCAGGCATAAACAGCAGTTAATATTGCGGAATATGCGTAGCTTACCTTTGGAATACAAACAGATCCCATAAATTACCATCATCCATTATTATGAACCTAAAGAAATTAAGTTTGATCCTGCTGTTGTCTGTTGCAGGATCTGCGTTTGCGCAGGATAGAAACACCAAATACGTGCTGGTAATGCATGGCGGTGCAGGTACCATTCTGAAGAAGAATATGACTGCGGACAAGGAAGTGGCTTATCGGGCTGCAATGACTAAGGCACTACAAACGGGCTATGATGCGCTCAGAAGCGGTAAATCCAGCCTGGACGCTGTTGAAGTTGCAATTCACGTGCTGGAAGACTCACCTTTGTTCAATGCCGGCAAAGGGGCTGTATTTACCCATGAAGGCAAGAATGAAATGGATGCCGCTATTATGGATGGCAAGACGCTGAAAGCCGGAGCCATTGCAGGGGTGACGGTGATCCGTAATCCAATTTCCGCGGCAAGGGCCGTTATGGATAAGTCGGAACATGTGATGATGGCCGGTAAGGGTGCAGAGGATTTTGCCAAACAGGCGGGGCTGACGATCGTTGATCCGTCCTACTTTTACACGGAGGATCGTTGGAAAGGCTTGCAGCAGGCGCTGAAACAGGATTCCATGAAGTCGGTGCTGGACCATGATAAGAAAGCTTTAAAACTTGGAACCATAAACCGTGACTTTAAATTTGGAACCGTTGGTGCTGTGGCGCTGGATAATGCTGGAAATCTGGCTGCCGGAACCTCTACTGGCGGTATGACGAACAAGCGGTACGGAAGGATTGGAGATGCACCCATCATTGGCGCAGGCACTTATGCGAACAATGCTACCGCTGGCGTGTCTGGTACGGGCTGGGGTGAGTATTACATCCGAACGGTACTGGCGTATGATCTCTCTGCCATGATGGCGTACCAGAAGTTATCCGTTGAGCAGGCTTCTAAGCAGGTCATTGCGAAGATGGGTAAGCTGGGCGGTGATGGCGGCTTGATTGCATTGGACAAAAACGGGCACGTTGCCATGGAGTTTAACACTGCAGGCATGTATAGGGGAACGGTAACGGCCGATGGTAAAATCAGCGTTGAGATTTACAAGTAGTGCTTTAGAACAGGTGTGAAAACACGGTGTTGTGCCAGCTTTGTGCAAAAGGTACCTGCCACTTGGTTTCAAATTCTTCAAGTGTTTGCACCATATTGTTAAATACAATGGTGTCAGGCGTGATTTTCTTGATGCTCACCAGCGTTTCAAAGTCTTCCTTGTTTAATGAAAATACTTTATTGTCTACCATGTAAGCCATGTTAAACCTGTTGAACAGATCGAGGTTGTACTGTGTCTCAATTTCCTTTAGCACACGGACAGATGCATCAATAGAACATCCTGTAACGTTGGAAGCTGTTTCATCTACGGTGATCACAATAAAGAAATTATGAATGATTTCCGCTTTAGCTTTCAACTGATGTCCGTGGGCCTGCCACTCAGCGGTAAATGCGTTCAGCTTTTCCTGGATCTCTGTGACTTCCGAAGCACTGAATTCCCGGTTACTTTGATAAACCCAAACTCTAGATTGTGGAGAAAAACTCATAACGCAAATTTAGTATTTTATTTAAATTACAATGATTAATAAGCATTGTGATGAAAAAGTTTACACCAATTAGGAAAATGTGGTACTTTTTTAATGTAGCCACTATATTTTTCATCCTTTCTGCATTTTTTGTGGTTGATCCGCTTGAAGAAGATTCCATTTTTTTAGAAAATCAACTCGTTGCACATTATGATGGAAGTTTCGCCGCGGGACAAGTTAACCGTTACGAGCTAAGTGTCACCACTTCCGGCTTTTGCAGATACAAACGATACTTTAAGAACGGCAAAATTGAATATTTCGCGTTTAACTTTCTGAAATATAAAGATGCTGATTTCTTCGGGCGGCCGGAACGGGGACTGCTTTACCTGCGTACGAAAGCGGATGATGTGATTGTGCAGACTTATAAGGACCGAGGAGGGGACGTGGATAGTATGGCGAGCTTTATGATTATACCCCTAAAGCAAGTTGAAGCTGAGGACCTGAATAACCTCGCGGAGCGTTTTGCGTCACTACGGTCGACTTTGCAGAAACAACAAACACGGCTGTCTCTTCGTGGCGTGAAGCCACAATAACTTCTGTACCGCGGGCATGACCATCAAACATTGCTTTAACCAACTGCGGGTCGTTGTTGTCCTTGCTGAGGTGCGACAGCAGCAGGTGACTTAAATGCGGTGCCCGGTGGGTGTTGAACAGTTCCAGCGCTTGTCTGTTGGAAAGGTGACCGCGACCACCGCAGATGCGTTGTTTGAGGAAGTATGGGTAAGCGCCACTATTCAGCATTTGCTCATCGTAGTTGGCTTCCAGGAAAGCGGCGTGGCAAAGCTTGAAGTATTTGGTGAGTTCTCCGCATACCGCACCCAGATCGGTGAATACGCCAACGTGTGTGTTTCCGCAAGAAACCATAAAGCTATGCGGTTCGATGGCGTCGTGTATTTTCGGGAAAGCCGTTACCAGGAGTCTGCCAACCTGTGTTTTGCTGTGGCTGCTGAGGTTTCTAATCAGCGCCGGATCAAGATCAAACCTGCAGTTGCGCAGGGTCCCGGAAGTGATGTAAACCGGCAGCTGGTATTTCTTGGCGAGGCTACAAACCCCTTTGATGTGATCCGAATGCTCATGGGAAATGAAAAGCGCCTTAACCTTCTTCATGGAGAGGTTAAGGCGCAGCATGCGTTTCTCTATTTCACGACATGAAATTCCAGCATCTATGAGCACGGCTTCTTCGCTGTTGCCCACGTAGTAACAATTGCCGTTACTACCGGAATTCAGGGAGGTGATGTATAGATCGTTACAATCCATTCGCTCTTACGGTGATTTCTGCGATGTCAAGGACATCTACATTTTCGTTCTGGTCTTTGATTTTAACACCATCGTTAAGCATGGTCATGCAGAATGGGCATGAGGTCGCAACGATCTGCGGGTTTAATGCAAGGGCTTCTTCTACACGTTCTACGTTGATGTCTTTTTTACCTGGTTCAGGCTCTTTGAACATCTGTGCACCACCGGCGCCACAGCAAAGTCCGTTAACCTTGCAGCGTTTCATTTCCACCAGTTGTGCATCAAGCATCTCTAATGCTGCGCGAGGCGCTTCATAGATGCCATTACCGCGACCTAAATAGCAAGGGTCGTGGAAGGTGATCTTTTTGCCTTTGAAGCTTTCGCCGCCCTCAGCTCTGAGTTTACCTTCATCGATAAGCTGCTGAATAAGCTGCGAATGGTGGATCACTTCGTAGTTTCCGCCTAATCCTGGATATTCATTTTTGATGGTGTTGAAGCAATGCGGACATCCGGTAACGATCTTTTTGATGTTGTAACCGTTGAGCACTTCAATGTTGGTCATGGCCTGCATCTGGAACAGGAATTCATTGCCTGCGCGTTTTGCAGGGTCTCCAGTGCAGCTTTCTTCCGTACCCAGTACGGCATATTTTATACCTACATGGTGTAGGATCTTACAGATATCGCGGGTTGTTCTTTGGGCACGTTCATCGTAGCTGCCGAAACAGCCTACCCAAAACAGGATTTCTGGCTCTTCACCACGGGCGATAAGATCAGCCATTGTAGGCACTTCAAAATTCAATTGCTCAGTCATCGTTGACGCAAATATAGGTTAGTAATTTTGTTAGTTTTTGTTCGCCCAGTTAAAGCGGTCGGTAGGGGAGTATTTCCATGGTGCCCCATTATTTTCAAGGTTACCCATCATGGTATTTAAACTTCCAGGTGCCTGGGATTCTTCCATCACGATGTATCTTCTCATTTCAACGATAATGCCCAGTGGGTCGATGTTAACAGGGCAAGCTTGTGTACAGGCGTTACAGCTGGTACAAGCCCAGATTTCTTCACGACTTACGTAATCATCCAGTAGGGACTTGCCATCATCGTAGTCAGCACCATGTTTGTCGATGTTCTTACCAACTTCAGTTAGCCTGTCGCGGGTATCCATCATAATCTTTCTTGGAGAAAGCAGTTTGCCGGTGATGTTTGCAGGGCAGGCATCGGTGCATCTTCCGCACTCTGTGCAGGTATATGCATTCAGCAGGTTTGCCCAGTGCAGATCTTTTACATCTTTAGCGCCGAACCTGCTTGCTTCTGCTTCAGGCGGGGTGAAGGAAGGATCTAACATGGCTTTCACCTCATTGGTTACAGTCTGCATGTTGGTGAATTCGCCCTTTGGCTTCAGGTAAGAGAAGTAGGTGTTCGGGAAAGCCAGCATGATGTGAAAGTGTTTCGAGTAGGGCAGGTAGTTCAGGAATGCGAAGATCCCGATGATGTGGAACCACCAGCAGCCACGTTCAATGGCGATAAGGCTGGATTCTGATTCTGGCAACATGCCTTGCAGGAACTGGCTGATGGGGAAGGCGCCACCAACGGTATAGTGACCGGCACCCATGGCTTGCAGTTTTGCATCTGCGGCATTCATGATTAGGAATGCAGACATCAAAAGGATTTCTGTAATCAGGATATAGTTTGCATCCGACTTTGGCCATTCGGTCATTTCGACGCCACGGAAGCGTTTTATTTTTAGCGCATGTCTACGGATCAGGAAGATCACGCAGGATGCGAGTACAGTAAAGGCAAGGATTTCGAAGGAACCGATGAGGAAGTTGTAGAAACCACCCAATCCGGAGAATACCCGGTGTGTACCGAAGATCCCGTCGATCATGATTTCAAGTACTTCGATGTTGATGATGATGAAACCAGCATAAACGAAAAAGTGCAGGATGGCGGGGATTGGACGGGCAACCATCTTGGTTTGTCCGAAAGCAACTTTAAGCATAACCTTGAGGCGTTCGCCTGGGCGGTCGAAGCGATCTACAGGGCGGCCAAGGCGGATGTTGCGGATAACTTTCTTGAAGTTGAAGCTAAATAAGGCTATTGCAGCGATGACGAATGCAATAAAGAGGATTTGTAAGACCATTACGCTAGATTTCTATTTAGTTGTGCTAAGGTAAATAAATTGTGTGGAGAATATTCCTATGCATGCATAATAGTTTTTAAATTAATTCTGTTTGGGAAAAAAGATGTTTTCTGGGATTAAATTTTTCTTGCAGGAAATCAGGTGTTTAGGGGTGTGTGTTGAAATAGTTTATAAAAAGATTTGGTGAGTAAAAAAAAGAAGCTACATTTGCAATCCCCAACCGAGGGAACGTTTAGTAAGATAGACGGTAAAAGGTGCGATAGCTCAGTCGGTAGAGCAAAGGACTGAAAATCCTTGTGTCGCTGGTTCGATCCCAGCTCGCACCACGAAAAAGCTTCAGAGAAATCTGGAGCTTTTTTGCGTTATACGCGGAGAACATGCCGCATATTACAAACGCTTACAATGTAACACCAACGTTCGCCGCCTTCTGGGACAAAGAGCGTGTTGATGCATTTGATCAGCTGGTGGCAGAGGAGCGTTTGAAGCCAAACGAACTTCAGGGGGTTATTGAAAACTGCCTCTACACCGAGCAGGAGCCACTAGGTGACGAGATTGTGAATATGCTTGAAGAAAAGCCTAAGATTCTGACAAGAAGAAATACGATAGATCGTGTACTGGAGAAGGTCAAGAAGTTTGTTAATACCTTCTTTGATGGGGTGAATAATAAGGCTGCTTAGGACAGAATAGATTTAACGATTATACCCTTTCGGGTCTTTAATAGCTATTTAAGTAGTATTTGTACCCTAATGGGTGCTATTTAGGTGTAATTTTGTATATTGTACCCATAAGGGTATAGTTATGCGATCAATTATCGAATATATAAAGGAGTCCAGGAAGAAGAACGGTATGACGCAAGAAGATCTGGCCTTCAAAGCTGGGGTTGGCTTACGTTTCATTCGCGAATTGGAAAGAGGGAAACCAACTGTCCGCCTGGACAAGGTGAATGATGTTTTGAATCTATTCGGAAAAGAATTAGGTGTAACCGATAAACAGCGGGAAAATGATCAATAAAGCAAAAGTTTTGTATAGTGGTCAGCTGGCAGCATACCTCGAAAAAACAGATAATGGATACAGCTTTACGTATGATCAGACGTATTTGAAGAGCCAAAATCCCAAGCCTGTTAGTCAAACACTGCCGCTGAGTCCTTATGTACAGACCAGCCGCATTTTGTTCCCCTTCTTTGACGGCTGAGCTATTTAGAATCAACACCTGCCAGCATGCCCTCATACCAATGGGAGATGGAGCTCTTGCCTATATTGCAAAAAGATTTGACCGGGTCGGAAATACAAAAATCCACATGGAGGATTTCTGCCAACTCGGCGGATTTCAAACTGAGCAGAAGTACGACAGTTCCTATGAGCGATGTGGTAAACTGATCACCAATTATTGCAGCAATAGTGGGCTCGATTTGTTGACCTACTTTGAGGTTTGGTTTTCTGTTTTCTTAGTGGCAACAGCGATATGCACATGAAAAACTTTTCCATCCTTTACCAGGGGGATGAGATTGTACTTTCTCCGGCTTACGACCTGATCAACAGTGCGCTCGTTTATCCAAAGGATAAGGATGACGTTGCGATGCTTTTAAGCGGAAGAAAGAGTAAAATCAAACTTACAGACTTTGAAAATCTTGCGAAATCTTTAGGTCTCTCAGAGAAAGTATTCCAGCGCGTGATAGGTAAATTCACAAGTGCGCAGGATAAGGTTTTTGAATTAATTGACCGCGCATTTCTTAGCAATGAATTCAAAGATTTATACAAGCAGATTTGGCGGGAACGCAGGGCGCAGTTAACTCTATAAACACGAATAGACTGTTAAAAGATAGATCACCATTTTCACGCACCTATTTTAAAGCTAGTTAGATTTGCGAATGTGCTAGCTGATCAGCTGATTCGATTTACGCAGCTGGCGCAATGCCCCAGTAGACCATAGTGCCCATAAGATCAGCACGGGCTGAAAAAATAGTCTTCCTAATCTTTTCCCATCAGTATCTAATCCAAAAGCGCTCTTGTGCCCGGTATACTGCGCAATGTTTCCTGGAAATACCAGCACGTAGAACACCGCCAGAAACAAACCTGTATTTACTCGTTGCTTTTTCCAGAAGATCAGGGTTAAACCCAGCGCAATTTCAACAAAGCCGGAGGATACCACCGTAAAGTCTTTGGGTAAGGGCAGATAGTCTGGAACCTGCGCCTGAAATGCCTTCCGCTGAAAGGTAAGGTGTCCAAGGCCCGCGAAGACCATGAATGTGCCAAGCAGGATTCTTGCTGCTTTCTGGAGCGTACTGGTTTGCTGCTGTTGCTGGATTTTCATGTTTGCTTTTCTTGTTTAACAAAGCGGACGAATGAATGTTTAAGCCCCCAAAGCCTGGTACTCGCAGATGTACTATCTTTGGCGCAGATTTACAATTATGACTGCTCATCTAGATAATCCGATTTGGTCGGCCTTAACTTCAGATTGCCAACTACTTGGTACGGGAACCGTGGAGGCTAAATGTTTTCTCCCGGATGTGGCACCATTCGGTTCCGTGCAGGAGGATACGTTTGAGAACTTCAAGGCGCTCTATGACCTTTGCCTTGCTGAACAGGTTGTTGTGCTTTTCTCACCAAAGGACCAGTTGGATTCTACGCCATGGACGATGATCAATCAAGTGCCAGGCATTCAGATGGTGTTTGAAGGGGATGTACTGCCCTCCGCGCTAGAAAACCGGATTGTACCCTTAACGGAAAAGGACGTGCCGCAAATGCTGGCGCTAACCAGTCTTACACAGCCTGGGCCATTCCTGCCGCGCACCATTGAATTCGGTGGGTACTATGGCATCTTTGAAGGGGAAATGCTTGTTGCAATGGGGGGTGAAAGGCTTCAGGGGGACTTGTCAACGGAAATCAGCGCAGTATGCACCCATCCTGATCATGCAGGTCGGGGATTTGCCAACGCAATTTTAACCCAAGTCATTGAGAACATCAAGCAGAAAGGCCGTTTGCCCTATCTGCATGTTCGTGCTGATAATACAAATGCGATAGCGCTTTATCGGAAGATGGGTTTTGTGCAGCGATCGGTCATGAACTTCTACATTCTTAAAAGGTAATACGCACATGGCGTAAAATGAACAGTTTTCACCTACTTATAACTTGCAGGTGAAAACTGTCTTTTCATGCTAATTGGCTAGTGAAAAGCTGATTGGGATATTATACTTTACCCGCACCTGCTTGCCATTCTGCACGCCAGGTATCCAGTTTGGACTTGCTTTTAAAACGCGCACAGCTTCTTCATCTGTTCCGCCGCCAAGGCTTCTTAAAACCTTGATGTCTGTTAATGCGCCGTTCTTTTCCACGACAAAGGAGACGAAAACCTTTCCTTGAATGTTCTGCTCTGCAGCCATCAGCGGGTATTTAATAGCGCTGTTCAGATACTTGTAGAACTTGTCCATCCCGCCCGGGAATACTGGCGCCACCTCCAAAATTGCAATGTCATATACCTGCGTATCGTCAACCACTGCTGCAGCGTCCTTGTTTGGGCCTTCACCGGCAGCTTCAACAATCACGATTTCCGCATCAGGAGAACCGGCAACAGTTTTCTGCCCTGGATCTGCGTCTTGTAGTTCTTTAATTTGCGGTGGTTCAACATCTCTGACCATCGGATCTGGAAGCACTACAGGCGGTAAAAACTTCACCTGATCCTGCCTTGCAGCCGGCGGTTCATTAGCTGGTGGCGGCGGTGTTTCCGGATTTACAGCAGGGGGCGGCGCAACCACAACTTCTACCGGGTTGGTTGTTACCTCTACAGGTGTGGGTCCTTTGATTAAACTGATAATTCGTGGGCTGAGGAAGAGGAGAACGAAGAATGTTCCGGCATAAAGCAGTGATTTGGAAGTGTTCGCATCACTTTCACGCCGCAGCGCATATGCTCCATAACTTTTGTTTTTCTGATCGAAGATCACGTCAAGCCACGCTGCTCTGTGCAAATTAATTTTGGAACCAAACATAACATTAAGGATTAGGTAAATAGATTTATTTTAAATTGAGGATGTCTCGTATGGCGCTTTTCCATAAAGAATCCACGAAAGAAAATAAACCAGTTAGCGGTCCTTAAAGTGAAGACATGCTGACGAAGCTCTTATCGGACTTCCCATCGTCATAGAAATACAGCACGAGGATTACAGGTGTAGGTGTATTTTGGTTCAGGCGGTCTGCTACATCGACACCCACCGCAGCTTGTTCAAGGCTTCTTAAAACTGCCTTTTGAAGGTTCCTGTTCTGGAACTTCTTCAGACTACTCACTTTGGTGATGGAAAGGTTGTTATTTACATCTACCTGGAAAACCGCAAACCGATTATTGTTCCTGTAGCCTTTAATCAATTCTAGTCCTTGCGGCGATACATTCAGCCCTTCAGCATTTAGCTTTACGATCCGCTGCTTGTAAAAGAAATTCAGCACCTGCGCTTTCATCTTCATTTCTTTCTTAAAGTTGCGGTCGGCATTCGGATATTCCGGGTCCGTAATTCTCCTGGTGAGATCAACACTACCTGAACAATAATGAAAGCTGAGTTTACCCTGAAACTCGTCTGCAAACACGATCCAGGTTGAATTTACTTTGGGCAAAAAAGCACAGGAACTATTAAGATTGCTATGAATCTTTATGGTGGATAGCCTGGGACCTTTATACAGGTCGAGAATCTGAATATCTGCATCATGGTATTCTTCGTTAGTCGCGTCCGGCCGGATATCGAGCAGTCGGACTTTGGCGACGAACCTGGCATTTTCAAAGTTCCTGGTGATGGTGGAAAAGGAACAGTCACACGCAAGCGCTGGGACTGAGAAAAGCATGAAAGCGGTGAGGAGGAGTGCGTTAATTTTAAACATACATTGAATGTAGAAAAAAGTGCAATCTATTGCAAATCTGATCTATAACTTCATCCCATATGCTTATTCTGGATAAGAATCATTCCGACCAACAACTCTCGGATTTGTTTGTTAATATTGCTGAACCAGCGCCCTATTTATACCTTACCGCACCTATGTCATATTTTGCCAAATCCATCCAAGACGTGCTCTCTGAATTGAATGTTGATCCTGCTAAAGGCCTTTCAACCGATGAACTTACGAAGCGGCAGCAGCAGTACGGGCCAAACAAACTGATTGGCAAAAAGCGTAAGAGCATCCTTCAATTGTTCGTCGCACAACTGCAGGACTGGTTGATTTACGTATTGTTTGTGGCCGTGGTTATTACCCTGTTTATGGGCGAATACGTCGATGCAGTCATCATTCTGATCGTAATCGTCCTGAATGCGATACTTGGTGTGGTTCAGGAGATTAAAGCAGGAAACGCCATCGAAGCCTTGCAGAAAATTGCCTCCCCAAAGGCGATTGTTAAACGAGATGGTAACATAAAAGAAGTGGATTCTGAGACGCTCGTCCCAGGAGATATTTTAGTGCTGGATACCGGCAGATTTATCGCTGCAGATATCCGCTTGATTGAATCCGCGAATCTGCAAGTGGAAGAATCTTCCCTGACCGGGGAATCTGTTCCCTCCAGTAAAGAGGCCGATGAAGTGCATGATGAAGATACCTCCCTGGGTGACCGGAACAATTCCGCATTCATGTCTACCCTGGTTACGTATGGCCGTGGAGTAGGGGTCGTTACTGCGACAAGCATGGAAACCGAAGTCGGTAAAATTGCCAACATCATCGGCAATGAGCAAGAATCTAAAACACCACTTGAAGAAAGGCTGGATAAGCTTGGGAAAACCCTGGGCTTGTTGGCGATTGGCATCTGTGTGTTCATCTTCATCGTGGCCTGGTTTCAAGGGCGCGAGTTGCTGGAGATGTTCCTGACTTCAGTTTCCCTGGCTGTAGCTTCAATCCCGGAGGGCCTTGCGGCCATCGTGGCTGTGGTGCTTTCCATCGGCGTCACCAGCATGTCTAAGCGCAATGCCATCATCAGGCAGTTGCCGGCAGTAGAAACCCTGGGCTCTGTGAACGTTATCTGCTCCGATAAAACGGGCACGCTCACGCAGAACAAAATGACCGTCACCAGAAGCTTTACCCTTGATGGAGAGCAGGAAATTTCCGGGGAGCAGGAGGGTACGCCCGACACGCAGCTGCTCGCAAAAGCTATGGTTCTCTGCTCAGACGCAACCTATGAAAATGAGGAAGGCACCGGGGACCCTACGGAAATCGCACTCCTCATATATGCCGATAACCTGAATGTAAGTCGGCAAGCCCTGGCCAAAGAAAACAAGCGGATTGGGGAATTTGCATTTGACTCCGACCGTAAGCTGATGTCGACCCTGATTGAGTCAGACGGAAACTTCCATGTTTACACAAAAGGAGCCATAGATAACCTGCTGGACAAATGTACCCACGTACTTGAACACGGAAAGGAAGAACCCATCACTGATGCACATAAAAAGACCTTCCTGAATGCAGCAGACCAGATGTCTGACCTTGCCCTGCGTACCCTGGGTGTCGCTTATAAACAGGTAAATGGCCCTTTGCCGGCGGATGAAATGGAACAGGATCTGGTGCTGATCGGCATGGTCGGCATGATCGATCCACCGCGACCTGAAGTCATAGAATCTGTAAAGCGCGCGAAAGCGGCAGGCATCACCTGCGTCATGATCACTGGCGATCATAAGAATACCGCTTTCGCCATTGCACGTGAACTCGGCATTGCCGATGATATGAAACAAGCACTGACCAGTCAGGAATTAAATGCCATGGCTGAAGCAGATTTCATCGCCAACGTTGAACAATATCATGTCTTTGCAAGGGTATCGCCAGAGGATAAGGTGCGTATTGTGCGTGCGCTGAAATCCCATGGTAACATCGTATCAATGACCGGCGATGGCGTGAATGATGCCCCTTCACTCAATGCCGCTGATATTGGTGTCGCCATGGGCATCACCGGGACAGATGTTGCCAAAGGCGCGGCAGACATGATCCTTACGGATGATAACTTTTCTACCATTGTGGTCGCCATTGAACAAGGGCGTAACATCTACAACAACATCAAGAAGTCTGTGATCTTTCTCCTGACCTGTAATTTGGGTGAGGTCATCACGATGTTCGTAACACTCAGCATTGGCTGGGAAGTGCCACTCGTGGCCACACAGCTGTTGTGGATCAACCTGATCACCGACTCGCTGCCAGCTGTGGCTTTGGGTATGGATCCCGGTGATCCGGATGTGATGAAGGAAAAGCCCCGTGGCAAAAACGAAAGCTTCTTCGCTGGTGGCAGTGGCTGGAACGTGCTTGTAGGCGGTTTGCTGATCGGGATGCTTACGGTAATTGCCTTTTGGTACGGCTATTACGAACATGGGGTAAGTCCTTTTGATCACAGCGTAGATGCCGCCGTTGTGGAATACGCAAGGACTATGGCCTTTATGGTGCTTGTAGCCAGCCAGCTTTTCTACTCCCTGGCCATCAGAAATCATGTGAAATCAATCTTCAGCATTGGGCTGTTCAGCAACAGGTACCTTGCCGGTGCCATTGTACTTGGATTGGCACTGCAATTATTGGTGATTGGTATTCCTTTCATGCAGGATGCATTTGGCTTACAGATGCTGGATCTCAAGGGTTGGGTAATGGTTATTGCACTCGGACTGGTACCACTGCTCTTAAGTGAGTTTCTGAAGATCTTCCGTAGGAAACATCAGCCAGCCTAGCATAAAAATAAGTCCATTTGCACCCAAACGCCACTGCTTGCGTATATCATTTAAAACGACACTGTGAAAATACTCCTGACCGGCGTAACCGGCTACATTGCCCAACGATTATTACCTGTGCTGCTGGAACAGGGCCATGAAGTGGTTGCCTGCGTGCGGGACAAACACCGCTTCAACTCTGTCTATGAAACTTCCAGGCTCCAGATTATAGAAGTAGATTTCCTTAAAGGAGAGACTTTACAGCACATTCCCAAAGATATTGATGCTGCTTATTACCTGATCCACTCGATGTCTACACAGGCTGCTGATTTCGCTGAAATGGAAAAGCTCTGCGCGACAAACTTCAAGGTCGGCCTGGAGAAAACAGCAGTGAAACAGGTCATTTACCTCAGTGGCATTGTTAACGACACCGGTTTATCGAAACACCTGAGCTCCCGCAAGAATGTCGAAGATGTGTTGGGTGAGGGGAGCTTTGCTTTAACGACACTGCGCGCGGGCATCATTGTTGGTTCTGGTAGTGCCTCTTTTGAAATCATCCGTGACCTGGTTGAAAAGTTGCCCATCATGATCACCCCGAAATGGCTTAAAACCAAGTGCCAGCCCATCGGGATCCGGAACGTTGTGGAGTTTTTGTGTGGGGTGCTGAGCCGTTCGGACACCTACAATCAATCTTATGATATCGGTGGAACGGAAATCCTGACCTATAAAGAAATGCTCTTGCGATTCGCGAAGATCAGAGGTTTAAAGCGGAGCATCTTTATTGTCCCAGTCATGACGCCGCGGTTGTCTTCCTATTGGCTTTACTTTGTTACCTCCACCTCATATGTACTCGCAAAGAACCTGGTGAATAGCATGAAAGTGGAGGTTATATGTACACCGAACAACCTGGCAGAACGCCTCGGGATTCAGTTGTTGGATTACGATACTTCAATCAGACTTGCTTTCGACAAGATTGAACAAAACCAGGTGCTTTCCAGCTGGAAAGACGCGCAAACCAGTGATTTGTTCAAGAACAGCCTCACGCATTACCTGGATGTGCCGGTTAATGGCTGTTTTAAAGATGTGCGGGTTCGGCAGGCTGAAGATCCGGCGCTGGCATTGCAACGGATCTGGTCCATTGGCGGGAAAACAGGCTGGTACTACGGTCGCTTTCTCTGGCAGATCCGCGGGATCATGGATCAGATGGTCGGTGGTGTAGGCATGCGGCGGGGCCGGAAAAGTGACTCGGAAATCTATGCCGGAGATGCGCTGGACTTCTGGCGCGTACTCATTGCCAATAAACAGGAAAGGAGGCTACTGCTGTATGCAGAGATGAAACTGCCCGGCGAAGCATGGCTGGAGTTCCGGATGGATGATCAGGATGTGCTTACACAAACCGCAACTTTCAGACCTTTAGGTTTGTTCGGCCGCATTTACTGGTATTCCGTACTGCCTTTTCATGGATTTATTTTCAGGGGAATGATCGACAACATTGTTAGGCCTGCAAGCCGATTGTAGGGTAATCATCCATTTAAAATCTTTATATTCGGCGCATCATTACGCCGCCAATGTTTCTCGGACGACTGACTTATCGCTTTACACTGCTCTTATCATGTTTGATATTGTTTCTCTGCGCTCCTGCATCAGCTGAAACACCTACTCCTCAGGCTCAAAACGGGATCCTTGATCTTCGCCAACAAAACATTACTGAAAACATCACTTTAAATGGAGAATGGTTGTTTTACTGGAACCAGCTCCTGGAATCTCCAGCACAAATCAATCAAGCAGGACTGAAAGTTCCGGTCCCGAAGATCTGGACAAAATACGATATCAATGGAAAGTCCTACCCTTCAGCAGGCTTTGCAACCTATCAACTCACCGTTTTACTGCCGAAAAATGCAGGATTACTGCGCATTAGTATGCCTGAGGTGTACACATCTTATAAATTGATTATTAATGGCCAGGTGGTGTCAACTAATGGCAGGGTAGGGAAGACGGCCAGCGATTCGGAGCCGCAGTGGCAAAACAAAGATGTTGATCTTCAACTCGGCGCGGATACGTTGAACATGCTGCTTCAGATATCCAACTTTACCCACAGCAAAGCAGGCATTGCCAAGCCCATTTTTATAGGTCCCAAGGAATTCGCCAAGCTGGACCGGAAGCGTACAGAGGCTTTCGACTTACTCTTAAGTGGTTGTCTGTTCATGGGGGGGCTGTTCTTCCTGGGCCTCTACCTTTACGGTAATCGTGATAAAGCCATCCTGCTGTTCGCCCTTTTCGCAGTGGTCTACAGCTACCGCATGATTGGTGCCGACAATTATGTGCTCCATAGCCTTTTCCCTGATATCAACTGGTACTTTGCCATCCGTATCGAATATGTAAGCTTGTTTGCGGCCATCGGCCTTTTTGGCTTGTATAGCCGCTTTCTCTATCCTGAGGATATTAACAAATACGTGGTGTATGCGATAGGCACCATTTGCTTTGGCTTCGCCGCAGTGGCCCTGGTAACGCCGCCAATGTTCTTTAGTAGTCTGATCAACCCTTTTCTGGTTGTCACGGTATTTTGCCTGTTATACGTGCCCTACCTCTATATTCATGCTTGTCTTAAAAAACGGCAGGGCTCCGTCTATGCGCTTGCAAGTGCATTTGCCCTGATGTCCGTGTTTACGATTTCATTGCTCCATTACTGCGGATTGATCCCACAATTACAACTCCTGAGCTTTTTCGGCTACATCGCCTTTTTCTTCCTGCAATCCTTGGTGCTCTCGCACCGTGTTTCTTTCGTCCTGAAACAAGCGGGCGACCAGGCAGCAGAAGGATTGGTGGCCAAATCGGAATTCCTCAGCACCATGAGTCATGAGATCCGCACACCGCTAAACTCTGTTATTGGCATGAGTCACCTGATGCTCAAGAATGACCCCCGACCAGATCAAACCAAGCTTCTGGACGTGATCATTTTTTCCGCGAATAACTTGCTCAATATTGTGAATGATATTCTCGATTACAGCAAGATAGAAGCTGGCAAGATCACCTTCGAGGAAATTGAAATGGACATCCCAGCCTTAGCAAACAACCTGGTGACCAGTCTGGACAGTGCTGCGCAGGATAAAGGCATTACGCTAACCTTACATCTGGATGAATCCCTGAACTACCGCGTAATCGGCGATCCAACCCGTGTATTTCAGGTGATCAGTAATCTGGTGCACAATGCCATCAAGTTCACGGCGGAAGGCGGGGTATCCCTGCACATCAATGTTACGGATGTTGATGATGAAAATGTAACCATCCTGTTCCAGGTAAAAGATACAGGAATTGGCATATCTCCAGAAAACCAGCTGCGCATTTTCGAGCGCTTTACACAGGCGGATTCTTCCACGGTGAGGAGTTTCGGTGGTACTGGGCTTGGGCTCGCCATCACCAAGAGAATTCTGGAGCTGCGAAACTCCACCCTGCAGGTTAAGAGTCAACCCGGAGAGGGATCGAACTTTTTCTTCTATCATGTTTTCAAGAAGACAAGTATTCTGATTAAGCCGAAGAAGACAGAAGATTTTAAAGTGAGTGATAACAAGCCATTCTCCGGATTGGAAATCTTGCTGGTAGAGGATAACCCCATGAACGTCATGGTTGCAGAATCCTTCCTTAAACGTTGGGGGGCAACGGTGGACGTCGCCGTAGACGGGGGTGACGCACTGGAGAAGGTAGACACAGCACGGCATAAGCTCATATTAATGGACTTACACATGCCCGTTATGGATGGTTATACTTCCTCTATTGCCATGCGGGCGAAGGGCATAAAGATTCCAATTGTAGCGTTAACAGCAACCTTGCCTTCGGAGATTGAGACCAAACTGGCGGAAACAGGCATTGATGATATTTTGGTGAAGCCCTTTTTGCCAGATGAGTTGTTCCGCAAGGTTTACCACCATATTATCCAGGAGAATTAAGCAACGGTTTACATTTGAGTACCTTCAAGTACACAAGGGGATACCTTGAATATGGTTAGTGCTTGATATTTTTACCTTTGATACTTTAAGCCAGGTACCTGATATGAAATTCCGACTATTACTCTTTTTCTCGCTACTTACCCCGTTTACGATTGTACATGCGCAAACCACACCAGCATTTCAAACCCCGTCACGCGGCATTGTAAGTCTGGAGCCCGCTCCGCATTGGTCTCATGCCCTGCTTACCGGAAACGGGACGATGGGCGCATTGGTCATGGGGCAGCCGCATGAAGAAACCCTGATCTTCAGTCAGGCAGATCTCTATATCCCGCTAAACGAACCCAAACCACCAATCAACCAGGCGAGTCGCCTGACGGAAATCCGGAAGTTGCTATTGGAGGGTAACGGCGAAGCTGCGGCAAAGATTCCGGTAGACCAACGTAATAAAGAAGGTTTCAACATTGGCCGCGATCCCTTTATTCCAGCTTTTGACATGAAGTTGTCGCAAACGGACGCAAAAATAAGCCGGTATCAGCGGAGTGTGAACTTCGAAACCGGGGAAGCAATGGTGACCTGGACTGATGATAACGGCACTTTCGAGCGCCGGGTGTTCGTATCCCGGGCCGACAGCATCATTGTGGTTTCCATCAAGGGTGACGCAAAGATCAACATGGGCATCGACTTTGCGCAAAGACCCATCCAGCCAGATCAGGCAGATTTTGTGAAGGCTGGTATAGCAACGGTAAAGCCAGCTGCGGAAGCCGGGTACCTGACTTACCAGTCTGAATTTAAAAACCACTTCAAAGAGGGTTTGCAGGGCTATGAAGGTGTAGGACGCCTGATTCTCAAAGGCGGAAACTCTGAAGTTAAAGGCACCAGGCTTCAGATTACCGATGCAGATGAAGTGTTGATGCTCATTCAAATCAAATCATCTACAAACTGGAAAGCTTCGCAACTGGAGTCCATCAAGACCAGGCTAAATGCCATAAACAGTACCTATACAGAATTGCGGGACCGCCATGCGGCCATACACAACAAGCTTTTTAGTCGTTCAAAGCTGACGCTTCATGCAGATCCGGCAAGCAGGCAGCTAAATACAGAAGCATTATTACTCCAAGCCAAGGATAGTGTTCCTGAGGCATTGATCGAGAAAGTGTACGATGCGGGCAGGTATAACATCATCAGTGCCATGGGCACCAACCCACCAAACCTGCAGGGCATCTGGTCCGGCACCTGGACTGCCCCATGGTCGGCCGACTTCACGCATGACGGCAATCTGCCGTCTGCCATTGCCAGCGTGCTCAGCAGCAATATGCCCGAGCTGATGGATGCCTATTTCCGGTATATGGAAAGTAAGCTGCCGACCTTTCGGGAAAATGCGAAAATGCTTTACGGCGCAGCGGGCATCCATATTCCTGCGCATACGAGCAATAACGGCCTGGATACCGACTTCGGTGATTTCTGGTGCCTTACTTATTGGACCGGCGCAGCCGGATGGGCTGCCGATTTCTTCTATGACTATTATCAATACACGCAAAATCGGGAATTCCTGAAAACGCGTGCCTATCCTTTTATGAAGGAAGCTGCTGCTTTTTATGAGTCTTTCTTAGTTGTAGGTGAAGATGGAAAATATGTATTCAACCCCTCGTACTCGCCAGAGAACAATCCGGGGAATGCCAAGTCACAAGCGGTGATCAACGCCACTATGGATGTGATGATTGCACGGCAACTGCTCAGCAACTGCATCGCGGCAGCAAAGACACTTGCCCTCGATGCACCCAAAGTGAAGGTCTGGTCGGAGATGCTCAGTAAAATGCCGAAGTATGAAGTTGCCACTGACGGCACCATGCGGGAATGGCTATGGCCGGGATTGGAAGAAAACATGCCGCACCGACATGTTTCACAGTTGTATTCCCTTTATAACAAAGCTGATGCAGACATCATCAGCAATCCGGCACTACTTGCTGCCGTAAACAAGACCATTGAGGGAAAAATGAAGTTCAGGGAAGCAGAAGGCGGTGGTGAAATGTCCTTCGGACTTGTACAACTCGGACTATCAGCGGCACATATCGGTAATGCGGAAAAAGCAAAAACCGCGGTAGACTTTCTGGCATCCAAGTACTGGTCTACAGGTATGGGTTCCTTTCACAACGTCGCTGAATTATTCAACACAGACATCAGCGGTGGACTGCCTGCAGTGATTCTGGAGATGTTGGTTTACGCTGAACCAGACATGATTAAACTCCTGCCAGCATTGCCTGCAGCCTGGAATAAAGGTAAACTGGAAGGCGCGCTACTACGTGGAAATGTACAGATGAAGAACCTGGAATGGGCCGGTAAACAAATCAAAGTGACTTTAAAATCCGGTGTAAGGCGTACGCTGACGCTGGTGATGCCGGCAGAAGTAGAAAGCTTAAAAATCAACGGTTTTACGGTAAGCCCATATCGCATCAAGGACCGGAAGTTCCAGCTGAACCTGTTACAAACAAGGGATATGGATCTGGAAATTATGCTTAAGTAGCAGCGTTTGAGCCCTGAAGCAAGTAAATTCTTTGCCGAATATGCTTGTTTCAGGGCTTAAGTTTTTTATTTTCGTTGATCCAAATATACCTAATGGGTTAGCACCAGAATATAAATGTTGCAGCAAAGACTACTTGTTTTCCTGACACTGCTCTTTACCTATGCTGCGGCTTTTGGCCAACAGAACCAGATACAGTTCGCCAGGCTGGACCTCTCCGACGGGCTTTCCCACAATCAGGTAAACACCATTTTAAAAGATACCAAAGGCTTCATGTGGTTCGGTACCCTCTCCGGATTAAACCGCTACGATGGCTATCAGTTTAAAACCTTCAGAAATGATCCCCGTGATACCACATCCATTGTGGATGATTTTGTAACTGGCATTTACGAGCTGCCCGACCATAAACTGTATATAGATACCCGAGGTGGCCCCAATATCTACAATAACGTTAATCAGCGTTTTATAAGGGACGTTAAAGGCTATTTGAAAACCCTGAACATTAATGCTGATGCCATCCGCGACATCATCCGTGACGATGCGGGTAACTTCTGGTTTAATGGTCTGGAAGATGGTATCTTCAAGTATGATCCGCTGAAGAAGACAACTTTACACCTGAACACCCTGGGACACGGTACGAGCGCACTGGACCGGGCGCCAGTATCTGGCATTCAGAAAGATGTGAACGGCAACATCTGGGTCATCCACCGTAATAAAACCATTGAACTGCTGGACCGCAATACCGGCAAGGTGCGTAAGCAGTTTAAGAACCATCAGCTGAAACAAGCTTCCCAATATCAGGACTTCCGGCTCTTTGTAGACCGGGACCTTGATCTCTGGATTTACACCATCAACACCCAGCATGGCATTGATTACTATTCCCCTTCATCCGGTGTGAGTCGTTACCTGGATAAACGTCCCGGTGTACTAAACAACAACCTTATTGCGGGTTTGCTACAGGACGATCGTGGTCTAATATGGATTGCGACAGATCATGGTGGCGTAAACCTGTTATCAAAGCAGGACTTTAAAGTTCGGTATTTGCTTAATAAAGAAGATGATTTGAAAAGTCTTAGCCAGAATAGCATCACCAGTCTTTACAAAGATCCTACAGGTATTATCTGGATCGGTACTTTTAAACGTGGACTAAGCTATTACCATGAAAAGATCCTGAAGTTTCCGTTATACAGCCATCAGGGAGTAAATCCAGGGGGACTCGTATATGATGATATCAATCGCTTTGTGGAAGATAAACAAGGGAATCTTTGGATCGGCACCAATGGGGGAGGGTTGTTTTACTTCAACCGCAAAACCGGCACCTTCAAGCGTTTCCAGCATGATGCATCCGACCCGGGTAGTTTAAGTAACGACATCATCGTCAGCTTGTACATTGACAAGTTGGAAACGCTCTGGATCGGGACTTACTTCGGCGGACTTGACCGGTTTGAGAACGGACGTTTTTACAACTATAAACACAATGCAGCGGACCCCGCCAGTCTTGCAGACGACCGGGTCTGGGACATTCTGGAAGATCGGAAGGGAAGGTTTTGGGTGGCTACGCTAAGTGGCGGATTGGATTTGCTGGATCGTAAAACGGGTAAGTTCTCCCATCATAAAGCGGGCATGCAGAACAGCATTGGCTCCAATTTCATATCCTGTCTGCTCGAAGATCGTGCGGGCAACATTTGGGTAGGCACCTCGGATGGTATCGATAAACTAACACCTGCAGGAAAGTTTGAACATATCGTTGCCCAGCCAGGTAAGAAAAGCACCTTACTCAACAATACCGTTTATGATCTGATGGAAGACAGTAATGGCTTCATCTGGATCGCTACAAAAGATGGCTTAAGTCGCCTGAACCCTGCAACAATGGATTTCCTGAACTTCGATGGGCCAAATGCCCTGATGGAAAAGGCAACCTTAAAAGTTATAGAGGACAAACATAAAAACCTTTGGGTAAGCACATCCAACGGACTCTTTAAGATCATTGTGCAAAAAGACCAGCAGAACCGCTTTGCATACACCATCCGTAAGTTTGATGAACATGATGGATTGCAGGGGAGCGCCTTTAACGCCAATGCAGGATACAAGACACGCAAAGGGGAGCTGCTGTTCGGAGGTGCCAATGGCTTTAATCTCTTCAATCCCGACGACATCAAAACGGACAATACCAAACCATTGGTTGTGCTTTCCGAATTGCAAATCTCCAATAAAACCGTCGGCATTGGCGAAGCGTTGGATGGCCGCGTGCTGCTGAACAAGTCCATCGTCTTCACCGATACCTTGCAGCTAAAATACAGTCAGAACAGCATTACCCTGAGCTTTGCGGCGCTTAATTACTTTGGGCCTCAGAAAATCAAGTACACGTACAAGCTTGAAGGTTTCGATAAACAATGGCAGGAGCTTCAGGAAGACATCAGGCGCGCCACTTACACCAATATCGATCCGGGAGCCTATGTCTTCAAAGTCGTGTCAACGGATGCTTCCGGCAACTGGTTGAACAATCCGGCCAGCGTCCATATTGTCATCCGTCCACCCCTCTGGCGAACCAACTTCGCCTACATCATGTATGTCATGCTGATCGGCGGGTCCTTGCTTTACCTGCGGCACCGGGGTATAAAACGTGCAAGAGAGGAGTTCCTGATCGAACAGGAGCGCCAGCAAGGCAAACGCCTGCACGAGCTGGATCTGTTGAAAATCAAGTTCCTCACCAATGTGAGCCACGAATTTCGGACGCCATTATCCCTGATCATCACCCCTCTGGAGAAGCTGATCAAACAGGCGAACGACTCTGAGAAACAGCAACTCCAGATGATCCAGCGCAATGGACGGCGATTGCTCAACCTCGTAAACCAGTTGTTAGACTTCCGTCGCATGGAGGTGCATGAACTGAAGTTACACCCAAAAACAGGCGACATCATCGCCTTTATCAAGGAACTATGCCTTTCTTTCACCGATGTTGCCGACCGTAAACACATCTCGCTGAACTTCAAAGCAGACCGGAGCAGCCTGATCACGCTGTTTGATCACGACAAGATCGAACGTATCCTCTTCAACCTCTTGTCCAATGCTTTCAAATTCACGCCACAAGGCGGAAGTGTAGGCGTGGCGATAAGCACCCGGTATACCTTGCAGAACAAGACAGAACTGCTCTTGAAAGTTATTGATACCGGCATTGGCATCGAACCAGATAAGATCGACCGCATCTTCGAACGCTTTTTTCAGAATGAAGTCCCAGACTCGATTGTCAATCAGGGCAGTGGCATTGGGCTTTCCATCACGAAGGAGTTTGTAAAACTTCATGGCGGGGAAATTAAAGCAGAAAGCGTGGTGAATGCAGGGAGTACCTTCACCATTACCTTAAGCTTTGCAGAACAGGACGCCTTATACAACAGCGCCCTGCCGCAACAAGCCTTACTCATCAGCGGCAAAGCTGAGGACCGGAAGGAGCAGCATGCGCTGGACCCGAAAAGTAAAAAACCAGTGCTGATGTTGGTGGAAGATAATGACGACTTCCGTTTCTACCTCAAAGACAACCTTAAAGAGTTCTACCAGATCGTTGAGGCTGTAAATGGACGGGAGGGCTGGCAAAAAGTGTTGGCATTGCATCCTGATCTTATCGTCAGCGACGTGAGTATGCCTGAAATGGATGGCATTGAACTCTGTAAGAAAATCAAATCAGATAAGCGCAGTGCACATCTTCCGGTTATCCTGTTAACGGCACTGACCACGGATGATGAACAACTTACGGGACTGGAGACTGGTGCAAACGACTACATGACCAAGCCCTTTAATTTCGAGATCCTATTATCCAAGATCCGCAATCTGCTTGCCCAGCAGGCACTCAGCAAGAAGACTTACCAAAAGCAGGTCGACTTCAAACCACAGGAATCAGAAGTGGAGTCTGTAAACGATAAATTCATCAGACAGCTGTACCTGCAAATTGAAAAACATCTTGGAGACAGCAACTATAGTGTTGATCAGCTCAGCGCAGATATGAATATGAGCCGCGTAGGTTTGTATAAAAAGATCGTCCCTTTAACCGGAAAATCACCTGTGGAGCTGATCCGTTCCTGCCGGCTGCAGAAGTCCAAAGCACTGCTCGAAGCACAGCTCAGCATTGCCGAAGTTGCCTACCAGGTTGGCTTCAGTAACCCTAAACATTTCAGTAAATACTTCAAGCAGGAATTCGGTATTCTCCCTTCTGCTTACGCACAGTCGCGACAGCCAAAGACGCCCGTAGGGTAAAATCAGGCCGCTTTGTTAACATTTTAGTACCATATTGTTATCATTTGTATCCCTTCTTTAGAGCTCCATTAAGATACTTTTAGGTTAATAAACCGAATGTAAACCATCATGTATTCTTATGAATAATTTTAAGGCGAAATCCTTATTGTTTATGGGCAGCTTTTTCCTGTACCTCCACGTATCTGCCCAGGAAGGTAAAGACTATGTTAAAACCCCTAAAGGCATAGAGGTCACCCTTGGCCACTCCCTATCCGGCATTAAAAAGTTAAGACTCGAGCCGGTCACAGATCAGATCATCCATGTCCGCGGAATCTCCGCCATTGCGGAAGGCTTTCCGGAAAGTAAATCTTTAATGGCCATCAAAACCAATGGCGACGTAAAGTTCAGCGCAACATCAGACGCGCAGCGCGTATCCCTAAGCACTGCAGCTGTTAAGGTCGACGTTTCTAAAGAAACGGGTCTGATCACCTACCGCGATGCCAACAACAACATCTTACTCGCGCAAAGCAAAATCGCAGAACCTGCATTAAAGGCTAAGGTATTCAACGGCGAACCCTCGTATCAGATCACGCAAATCTTCGATGCACAGGAAAATGAAGCCTACTACGGCTTGGGACAGCACCAACAGGGTATTGTTAACTATCGCGGCAGAAGGGTAGACCTGGTACAGTACAACACAGAAATTGCGGTGCCATTCGTGATTTCTAATAAGAACTACGGCATCCTATGGGACAACTATTCAATCACCCGCGCTGGTGATATTCGCGATTATGAACCGCTGAGCGCCATGCGGCTCTTTTCAAAAGACAATAAAGAAGGCTGGTTAACCGCCAGCTATGCTAATAAAACAGAGCCCAACAAGCCCTTATTCACCACGGCAGTTTCTGAGCTTTCGATCAACTGGCTTACAGATCAGCACAAGTTTCCATCCGACCGCATCAAATTACAAGATGCATTGGTTACCTATGAAGGTTCCGTTTCCAGCGGGCTGTCTGGTTTGTACCAGCTGCAACTTAAATATGCCGGTTACATCAAAGTATGGTTTGATGGCAAGTTGGTTGCCGACTACTGGCGCCAGGCATGGAACGCCGGTTCTGCAGTGCTTGACCTAAACCTGCAAAAAGATAAAAAGACAAAAGTAAAGATCGAGTGGATTCCCGATGGCGGCGAGTCTTACATCGGACTGGAAGTGCTGCCACCGGCACCAGAATCGCATAAAAACACTTTCGCATTAAGCTCCGAATCGGGCAGTGCATTGGATTACTATTTCATTCAGGGCAATGATGCGGATCAGGTGATTTCCGGATACCGCACCGTTACCGGCAAAGCTGTATTGATGCCGAAATGGGCCATGGGCTTCTGGCAAAGTCGCGAGCGTTACAAAACGCAGGACGAAATCCTTGCTACGGTGAAGGAATTCCGCAGCCGTAAAATTCCTTTGGACAACATCGTGTTGGATTGGTCATACTGGAAAGAACCAGAGTGGGGAAGTCAGTCCTTTGATCCTGCTAGGTTCAAAGACCCGGATCAGATGATCAAGACCATTCACAACCAGAATGTTAACCTGATGATCTCGGTATGGCCGAAATTCAATAAAGGGTTCGACATCTATGATGAGTTCGACAAAAACAACTACTTATATAAGCGCAATATCGAAGATGGTCGTAAAGACTGGATCGGTAAAGGTTATTCAAACACCTTTTATGATGCTTTCAATCCGAAAGGTCGTGAGGCATTATGGAGCCTGATGAACAAGCGCCTGTACAGTAAAGGTATTGATGCCTGGTGGATGGATGCGACTGAGCCAGACATGCACTCGAACCTGCCTGTAGAGATCCGTAAGGAGCTGATGACCCCGACCTATGAAGGTTCTGCAACAACCTACTTCAATGCTTTTCCTCTTGTAAACGCTAAAGGTGTGTACGAAGGGCAGCGCAAAACCAACCCACAGGATCGCGTATTTATCTTAACCCGTTCTGCATATGCCGGTCTGCAACGTTATGCAGCAGCAGCATGGAGCGGTGATATTGCTTCCCGCTGGGAAGACATGAAAGCACAGATCGGAGCGGGTATCAACTTCTCGCTTTCTGGAATGCCTTACTGGACCATGGACATCGGTGGTTTCTCCGTAGAACGCCGGTATGAAAAGCCCAATGATGCCAACCTGGAAGAGTGGCGCGCACTTAACACACGCTGGTTCCAGTTTGGTACTTTTGTGCCTCTGTTCCGTGCGCACGGTCAATATCCATTCCGCGAAATCTACAACATCGCACCAGAAAGTCACAAGGCCTACCAGTCTATGTTGTACTACAACAAACTGCGTTACCGCCTGATGCCTTACGTGTACACACTTGCCGGTATGAGTTATCAGAACGATTACACCATTATGCGTGGTCTGATGATGGACTTTCCGCAGGATCTGAAAGCATCAAATCTTAACGATGCCTATATGTTCGGTCCTTCCTTATTGATCAACCCGGTTTATAACTATGAAGACACCAAGCGGAGCTTATACCTGCCTGCTGGACAAGGCTGGTATGATCTGTATTCAGGGAAATACCTGAAAGGTGGCCAGCAGATCAATGCCGATGCACCTTATGAAAGAATGCCGGTATATGTAAAAGAAGGATCCATCATCCCGACCGGACCGGAGTTGCAATACACTGCTGAAAAGAAAGCCGATCCACTAACCGTATTCGTTTACGGGGGAAAAGATGCATCATTCACGCTGTACGAAGATGAAGGCACCAATTACAACTACGAAAACGGCGCTTTCTCTACCATCACCATGAATTACAGTGAAGCAAACAAAACCTTGAGCATTGCAGACCGAAAGGGAAGCTTCAAGGGAATGTTGCCAAGCCGGACCATCCGCGTGGTGCTGATTACAGCCAACAATTCGAAAGCACTGAACTTCGATCAGAAAACAGAAAATGTGATCAAATATTCAGGTAAGGCGACTTCCCTGAAGCTGAAATAAACAGCATAAAACCAACCAAATATAAATGAATCAATTATTTACTCAATCGTTATGAACGGAATGAAGACGAAACCCCGTATTAAAAAAGCAGGCTTTTACCTGCTGTTTCTACTCTCGTTGCTTGTTCTGGCACCCCCTTTATTTGCACAACAAAGGCAAGTTAGTGGTAAAGTGACCGGAGCCGGCGACGGACAGCCCATCCCAGGGGTGGTGATCAAAGTTAAAGGTAAAACCAGTGGCACGGCCACGGATGCCAATGGTAACTATACGCTGCCGGCACAAACCGGATATGTTCTACAATTCAGCTCCATCGGCTTTACCACCAAAGAAGCTACCGTAACCGCATCCGGCAACATCAACATCAGCCTGGCGGATGACAATCAGGAACTTGAAGAGGTTGTTGTTGTCGGTTATGGCGTGCAGCAAAAGAAACTCGTAACCGGCGCGACTGTGCAGGTGAAAGGGGAAACACTGCAAAGACAAAGTACCACCAATGCGCTTCAGGGTTTGCAAGGTCAGACACCCGGTGTGCAGATCGCATCTACCTCGGGACAACCGGGAGAGGCCATGCGCGTCACCATCCGTGGACTGGGTACCATCGGTAACTCCGGACCGCTGTATGTGGTTGACGGGGTTTTAACCGGCGACATCACGTACCTGAATGCTGCGGATATCGAATCCATCGATGTGCTTAAAGATGCCGCTTCTGCTGCAATCTACGGTTCACAGGCTGCAAATGGTGTGGTACTCGTAACCACGCGTACCGGTAAACGTGGTCAAGCTGCTGCCATCACCTTTGATGCTTACGCAGGTGTTCAGAACGTAGCGAAGAAAACAGAAATGCTGAACGCTACGCAGTATGCTTCCATCATGAATGAAGCTGCAATCAACGGTGGTAAAGCACCAATCTTTACCAATGACCAGATCCTTGCCTACGGCGAAGGTACCAGCTGGCTTGATGAAATGTTCGTGAAAGATGCCCTAACCCAGAACTACTCCCTTGGTGCATCAGGCGCATCGGACGTGTCGGTATTCTCAACCGCCTTCTCTTACACCAGTCAGGAAGGTATCGTTGGCGGTAAAGACCTCTCCAACTATGAGCGTTATAGCTTCAGGATCAACTCTGAACATAACTTCTACAAAGACATCCTTAAAATCGGACAACACCTGACTTATACCGACATCAATAATAACGGTATCGGTGTAGGTAATCAGTACAACAACGCCTTGCGTGGTGCATTCAACACCAGTCCATTTGTACAGATGTATGACGAGAACGGAAATTTCTTCGATAACTCGAACTCCAGCTGGAACAATGGCGAAGCCAATCCATACGCGCAGATGGTTTATGGCAACCAGAACAGAAGGAACAATCAACGTCTCTTGGGTGATGTGTACCTAACGGTGGAACCGATAAAGAACCTAAAGTTCCGGACCAGTCTAGGTATGGACTACAATGCTGGTGAAAGCCGTTCTTTTGTGCCGACCTACCAACTTTCTATTTATGCTTACAACCTGGTAACACGTGCCAGCCAATCCATGAACAAGGGCAAGTCTTTGATCTGGGATAACTTGTTAAGCTATAAGTTTAATGTTAAAACCGACCACGAGTTTGAAGTTATGGCTGGTAGTTCAGCTTACCGTGCTGACGGCTCCAACATCTTTGGAACCAACACGAACCTGATCTTCGAAGACCTGGATCATGCATGGCTAAGCAATGCTACGGGTAAAAACATCGCCGGTATTTCTTTAGGCGGTGCACCTTATGATGAGGACCGCAGAATGTCTTACTTCGGTCGGTTAAATTATAACTACAAACAGACTTACCTGTTAAACGCCACTTTCCGTGCAGATGGATCTTCAAGGTTCTCTTCACAAAACCGCTGGGGATACTTTCCTTCTATTTCGGCAGGCTGGGTAGCCACCAACGAGAAATTTATGGAAGGCCAGAAAAACTGGTTAGACTTCTTCAAGCTGCGTGCAAGCTGGGGCCAGGTGGGTAACCAGAACATCGCGGCATTCCAGTACCTCGCACCAATCATGCTAAGTAATACCAATTACATCTTCGGCCCTGAAGAGGGTGCATTGGTACCGGGAGCTTACCCAAGCCGTATTGCCAATCCAGGTTTGCAGTGGGAAACTTCCGAGCAAAGCAACATCGGTTTCGATGCGAATATGCTGAAAGGCATGTTGAGCATTAACTTCGATTGGTACCAGAAAACCACCAAAGACTGGTTGATCTCTGCACCAATTCTTGCAACAGCTGGAGCAGATGCGCCATTCATCAACGGTGGTAACGTTAAGAACACCGGGGTGGAGCTTGCCTTAACTTTCAAAAACAATATCGGCGATTTCAACTACAGCATTGGTGTTAACGGTGCCTACAATAAGAATCGTGTAGGTAATATCCCTACAGCAGATGGGATTGTCCACGGTTTAACCAATCAGCTGTTCGATAACGCACAGGAATTCTATCGTGCGCAAAGCGGATTTCCAATCGGCTACTTCTGGGGTCTGAAAACCGCTGGTATCTTCCAGAATGAAGCGGAAGTACAGAGCTATCGTGCCAACGGTGCCCTGATCCAGCCAACTGCAGCACCTGGTGATGTACGTTACCAGGATCTGAATGGCGATGGCCAGATTGATGGTTCAGACCGCACCATGATCGGTAACCCGAATCCAGACTATACTTTTGGTATCACACTATCAGGCGACTACAAAGGCTTCGACTTTTCTGTTGTCGCTTCTGGTGTTGCGGGGAATGAACTGGTTCAATCTTACCGCAACCAGGCGAATCCATACGGTAACTACACCAGCAGAATCTTAGACAGATGGCATGGTGAAGGATCGTCCAACACAACGCCAAGAGTAACCGAAGATAACCGCAACTGGACAAACTTCTCCGACTTGTATATCCAGTCGGGCGACTTCCTGCGTATCAGCAACGTAACCTTAGGTTATGACCTCGGCAGGGTGTTCAAAAAGAGCTATCTTAAACAAGTAAGGCTTTATGCGTCAGCGCTTAACCTTTATACCTTTACCAAATACGATGGTATGGATCCAGAGATCGGTTACGGTTCTGAAGGTTTCTCTTCAGGTGTGGATGTGGGTTATTACCCAAGACCAAGAACCTTTATGTTCGGTGCAAACTTTAGATTTTAATCAACAGATTTTACGATTATGAAAGCTATAAAAATATGTGCAATCGCCCTGGTATTACTATCTGCAGGCGCATGCAAGAAAAGTTTTCTGGATACTGAACCCATTACCTCAGTGACAGATGAAAACTTCTATAAAACACCAAAGGATGCTTATGCCGCACTTGTCGGTTGTTATGACGGACTACAGATCGTGTGGTCGGAGGGTGTTTCGCTTCCGGTTGCTGCAGAAGTTATGTCCGACAATACTTTCGGAGGCGGTGGTGCTTCCGACGGATACAACTACCAGATGATTGATGAGTTCGATAAGAACCGCTCCCCATCAGATCAGAACCTTTACGAGCGTAACTGGATCCTGTACTATAAAGCGCTGTACCGCTGCAACATGTTGCTAAGTAAAATGGACCAGATCCAGTGGGGAGATGATACCACCACACGCCTTGCCTATGAGTCAGAAGCGCGTTTCCTTCGTGCCTACCTGTTGTTTGACATGGTGCGCCTTTGGGGCAACATTCCACTGTTAACCGCTGCATCTGCAGAAGCCGTTCCGCAGGCGACGCCAGATGAGGTTTACAAAGTCATTGCTGAAGATCTGAAGTTTGCGGCCGACAACATGCCTGCAGTAAGCTATAACGCTCAACCAGTAGCACAGCGTGGCCGTGCAACGAAGTATGCCGCAGAATCTTTGCTTGGCCGTGTTTACCTATACTATACCGGTTATTACGGTAAGGCAGACCTTGCTGGTGTGGTTACGAAAGCACAGGCCTTAACTTACCTTGAAGATGTGATCAGCAATAGCGGTCACGGATTGGTTGAAGATTTCGCAAGCCTTTGGCCAGCGGCTTCATTGGGTAACTATGCCAAGGAAGACAACAAAGAAACCGTATTCGCAATCAAGTACACCTACACCAGCGATTACAACGGTAATACCGACGGTAATCATTGGATGATCATGGGTGGTATGCGCGAGCAAGCCATTTATCCTTATGGAAACGGCTGGGGTTTTGAAACCGTAAATCCAAAGCTTTGGAATGCCTATGCTGCTAACGATACCCGTAAAGTGGCTTCCATCATCTCCATCGTTGATGAAAAACTTCCGTTCACCAACCAGAGCAAAGCAAGAGAATATACCGGCTATTATACCAAGAAATACAGTCCGATGGTTACCGAAGATGGTAAGCCACTGCCGGAGAGTTATGGTAATACCAACTTCCAGATTGCACAGTTTCAGGATTACGTGTCCATCCGTTATGCAGATGTACTGCTGATGGCTGCCGAACTTGGTAGTGCAAATGCACAGACCTATTTCGATCAGGTGAGACAACGTGCTTTGAAGGATGCTTTTACACCACTAACCGCTACGCTGGACAACATCATCAGAGAGCGTCGACTTGAATTTGCGTTTGAAGGGATCCGTTATTATGACTTGCTTCGTCAGGGTATAGATCGCGCTGCACAGCAGATTGCAGAAAGCACAACCGTGCTAAACGGTGGTGTAAGCACACAAAAGACAATTTCTGCAGCAAACATCATTGCAACGCAGGGACTACAGCAAATCCCATACAACCAGATCAACCTGGCGAATGGCACGCTGAAGCAAAATCCAGGTTGGTAGTATTGATCAAATAACTTAAGTCAATGAAATTACATCATAAAATAGTTGCAATGTTTATGCTATCCATGGCATTCCTTGCATGTAAAAAAGAAGAGCACCGCCTTGAGCCTGTGCTTGATAAATCGGCCATAAGCTTTAGCGTTACGCAAGACATGGCGGCAGATGCCGGCGGTAACACCGTCATCCTGCAGAACAATACCCCGGGCACCCTGTCCATCTGGGACTACGGTACCGGAACCTCCACCCGAAAGGTGGACACCGTAAAGTTTGCTTTCGCGGGTGACTATGTAATTAAATTCTCGGCAGTAACCGGCGGACTAGTTGTAAAGATGGACTCAGTGGTAGTGAAGGTTACCAAAGACAACCTGAACTATGTGAATGATCCACTCTGGACAGCCTTATCTGGCGGGGTAGGCCAGGAGAAAAACTGGATTTTGGATACCGATGGCATCTTCTTCTCTGGTCCGCTTGCGTTCTACGGCGTAAACAACGGCTGGTTGAAAGAAGGTGGTGCATGGGCAGATGGTGCAAACTCGACTGGTTGCTATGGTGTTGATTGCTGGACCTGGGGACCCGGAACAGCGGACATCTATCCAAACATGATGACTGCTGGCAACTACGGCATGATGACCTTCGGCCTGAAAGGCACGGCTGCTTATAAAGCGGTAAAGCCAATGGAGAATAACATTACCCAAAATGGTTCTTTTTACCTGAATGTTGCTGCAAAAACGCTGACCATTAACAATGCGTCAATTCTAAGAGGCTATAAGCCTGCTAAAAACGGCATCACCGGGGTAAGCAACTGGACCACTTACAAGGTGCTTTCTTTGGATGAGAACAGCATGCAGCTGGGTGTGATCCGTGATCGTGATGTGGATGGAGAAGGACCTGCAATGCTAGTTTATAACTTCATCACCACAGCTTTTAAAGAGAGCTATGTGCCACCAGTAACAGGACCGGATGAAGGCTTCGATCCAACATTCAAAGCAGGTGAATTGCTGAACATGTTAACCGGTACGACATCTGGCAGACTTTGGAAGCTTGATGCAACTGGTAATCCGGTAGACTGGATTGGCAAAGGCAAAGGCTGGACCAAATCACACGCGGACTCCAGAGACTGGGGATGGAACAACAGCTGGGACGCTGTGGCTTCAGGGTCCTGGATCTTGTTTGACCGTGTTGGTGGACAGAAGTACACCCGTAACCAGAATGGCGTCGTAACCACGGGTACCTTCACCATCAACGAAGCAACCAATGAGGTTACGCTGAATGGAAACTTCCTGATTCAGAACCCGGGTAACTTTATGTCGCCTGCTAAAAACACTTTCAAAGTGGTGAAAGCATTCCCAGGAAAAGTGGAGACTAAAGGCATCTGGTTCGGAACAGATTACAATGCAGAAAAAGACGAGTGGTTCGCATTCCACTATGTGCTTTAATCAATCATCATTGCATAAATAAGAAGAAAAAACATTTGAAGAAGTTCATGACATATTTGGTTCTCCTGTTTGCGTTTAGCAGCGGGGGAATCAATTCATTTGCACAGCAGCATCCACGCCAGGAAGTGGATTTCAACAAAAGCTGGAAGTTCGCTCTGGGCGATCAGCCGGGCTGGTCGGCCGAAGATTTCAACGATAAATCCTGGAGAACACTCAATTTGCCGCACGACTGGAGTATTGAGGGTAAGTTTGATCAGAAGCATCCTGCAACAGTAGGTGGCGGTGCATTGCCAGGCGGTACAGGCTGGTACCGGAAGCAATTTCAGGTGCCAGCAACGGCCAAAGGCAAATACATCGCCATTGACTTTGATGGCGTGTACCGGAACAGTGAAGTCTGGATCAACGGACATTACCTTGGTAAAAGACCAAACGGCTACATCGCTTTCCGCTACGAACTAACCAAATACCTCCGCTATGGCGGTCTGAATACCATCGCCGTTAAGGTGGACAACGCTCAACAACCAAATTCACGTTGGTACAGCGGTTCAGGTATTTACAGGGATGTAAAGTTGGTTACCCTTAATCCTATACACGTAGCGCAATGGGGAAGCTATGTAACCACGCCCGAAGTGAGCAACCAATCGGCAAAGGTGGATGTCGCCCTCCAAGTTGATGCGGGCACGAAAAAACAAACTGCAGTGCTTAAAACGATTGTGCTTGATGCCGATAAAAAGGTACTTGCCACAAGTACACAGCAGGTTCAGCTTGGCACAGGGCAGCCCATAAATACCACCTTGCTGATCAAAAATCCAATACGCTGGTCCGTGGATCATCCATATTTGTATACGGTGCAGTCACAGATACTGGTGAATGGCAAGCTGCTGGATCGTTACGACACTCCATTGGGCATTCGCAGCTTCAGCTTTGATTCGCACAAGGGTTTTACGCTCAACGGCAAAGCGATGAAGATCAGGGGCGTTTGTATGCACCATGACTTAGGCGCGCTCGGTGCGGCATTCAACCTCCGCGCTGCGGAAAGACAGCTGGAGATCTTGAAGTCCATGGGCGTAAATGGTATCAGAACATCACATAACCCACCTGCAAAAGCATTACTGGAGCTTTGCGACAAAATGGGTTTCATCGTGATGGATGAAGCGTTCGACATGTGGGAGAAAAAGAAAAGTGAATTCGACTACCACCTGGATTGGGCTAAATGGCACAAAAAGGATCTGGAAGACCAAATCCTGAGGGATCGCAATCATCCTTCTGTGATGATGTGGAGCGTGGGAAATGAAATTCCTGAGCAGGGTGGAACAGGGGCGGACACCAGCGGCAGGGTCATCACCCGTTCGCTCGTGGCGATTGTGAAAAGCCTGGATAAAACACGCCCAATAACCACAGGAAACAACAATGTTGAAGCGAATAACAACCTTGTGCTTTCAGGTGCACTGGATCTGATTGGTTACAATTACAACCATGATAAATGGAAAGATTTCCATAAGACTTATCCGGGACAGAAGTTAATTGCTTCAGAGACCACATCTGCATTGCAGACCAGAGGTAGTTACGACATGAAATCAGACAGTTCCCGCATCTGGCCGGTGCGCTGGGACCTGCCCTTGCTGACGGGAAATGCGGACTTCAGCTGTTCTGCATACGATAACTGTTATACACCATGGGGCTCTTCGCATGAACAAACCCTTCAAGCCTTTGAAAACAATCCAGCCGTATCGGGTATGTTCGTGTGGACCGGCTTTGACTATCTTGGTGAACCTACACCATATACCTGGCCGGCAAGAAGTTCTTACTTCGGCATTATGGACCTTGCCGGATTTCCTAAGGACGTTTATCACCTTTATAAAAGTGCCTGGACGGGTAAACCAGTGTTGCATATTTTACCGCACTGGAACTGGAAAGCAGGACAGGAAATTGATGTAATCAGTTATTACAGTCAGGCCGATGAGGTCGAATTGTACCTTAACGGTGTGTCACAGGGTAAGAAAAGTAAGCAGGGTCAGGACATGAAAGTGATGTGGCGCTTAACCTATGCACCTGGAGAACTTAAAGCAGTATCGCGTAAGGCTGGTAAAACCGTACTGGAGAAGGTCATCGGAACGGCAGGTGCTCCAGCGAAGCTGGAACTTACTGCGGATCGTAGCACGCTCAAAGCGGATGGTAAAGATCTATCCTTTATAACCGTACGTGTGCTGGATAAAGATGGTAACCTGATCCCGAATGCGGATCAGCTGATCAGCTTCAAACTGGAAGGTGACGCAGAAATTGCTGCGGTGGATAATGGTAGTCCAATCAGTCACGAATCCTTTCAGGCCAACCAACGTAAAGCCTTCAATGGACTTGCCCTCGCCATCATCAGAGCGGGTGAAAAAGCCTCCAATGTAACATTAACGGCTAGTAGTGCAGGCTTGCAGTCGGCAACGGTAGCCATTCAACTGAAGCCCTAAGCATTACTTTACTTCCGAATGCCAATTTATCCAACACCCTGGTTTATCTTTAAACCAGGGTGTTGAATTTTGAGGATATGTGATTACGCACTTCTTTCTGAAATTCCTCCGGTGTTTGTCCCGTTTGTTTCTTGAAGAATCTACTAAAATATGGGCGGTCTGAAAAGTTCAGGTGGTAAGCAATTTCTTTAATGGTCCGCTCACTGTGAATGATGTTGCGTTTAGCTTCCAGAATGACCCGGTCGTGTATCAACTGCATCCCGGTTTTATCGAGATTCTCTTTCAGGATCTGGTTTAGCCGTTTGGGACTGATGCCCAGCTGCTCGGCATAAAATTCAATATTCCGCACTTCCTGATAGTGGTTCTCCAGCAGCATGAAGAATGCATATACCCGCTTTTGGTTCACATCATGGCTGGTAAACTGCTGTTCTTTTACCTGCATCAATTTCAACAGGAATACTTTCAACAACGCTTTCACAATCAGGTAGCTGTTTGTGACGGTCTGATATTCCTGCTCCAACAGGGCATAAACGCTGGCAAGTCCCGTTGCTTCCTCGGGCGTAAGCTGTAAACAGGAAAATTCGCCCTGCACATTGAAAGCTTTGAAAAGATCTAGCAGGAATTCCTTGTCCTCATCTTCCAGCAGCTCTTGCTTGAAAGACAACAGCACACCATTCTTACCGGCTTTGTTCAGCTGGTGCACCCGGTAAGGCGGTATCAGATAAATCCAATCACCCTTCTGCTGCATGGCCGGGTTCTTCAGTGCATGCAATGGAAACTCATCTTTAAGCCATACAATCTCGAAAAATTCCTTCCTGCTGGGATCATTAAGATAGCTCGGTGGACAATTTGCTAAGTTTCTGATGTAAATAACAGACTTCTGTAAAGGCGGTTGATTTGCGGTGTTCATGTTTTACAAAGGTAATTGCTGTAATGAGGGCGTGTTGGATGATCAGGCAATAATGGTGCACAATCTGGAAATCTGCTAAAAAGCAAGGCTGTTTATGACTTTTGGCTTACTTCCATTTCCAAATAGTACCACATCAGGGGCATATCGTTCAACCGGATGCCCTGCAATCCAGGGTACTTTTGATGCATAAACTAAATGAGCATGCAAACGATAATCAAGCAAACGGAAACGGCAAAAAAGCTGAAGTCGCACTTGAACATGATTCTGGTGGAGAACAACTGGCTTCTGAATCAGATCGACTTCAATGAAGTGGAAGGCCTGATGAACCAGATGCAGGCAGCAGAACACATTTTTATTACCGCTGCGGGCAGATCTGGCTTCGCCATGCGATCAGCAGCAATGCGACTGATGCATTTCGGTTTTCAGGTGTACTTTGTCGGGGACACCACAACACCGGCGATACAGGCTGGCGACCTGCTGGTTGCGGCTTCTGGCTCCGGAACCACAAGTACCATCGTGAAGGCTGCAGAAAAGGCAAAAAGTGTAGGTGCCCAGGTGGTTGCACTAACCACGCAGCCTAAATCGCCCCTGGGTGAAACGGCAGACCTGATCGTGAATATACCCGCTGCGGAGAAACAGGATCACGATAGCAGCAAGTCCAGGCAGTATGCAGGTGGCCTGTTCGAGCAGTTTCTGCTGTTGCTAAGCGACGCGATATTCCATGAATTGTGGAAGGCATCCGGCATCCCTGCCGAAGAACTCTGGAAAAGACACGCAAACCTGGAGTAAACAAGCAGTTATAACATTAAAACATCAATAATAAACATAGAACAATGGCAAAATTACAAGTAGCAATAGATTTATTAACAACAGACGAAGCTTTAGCATTAGCAGCAAAGGTTGCACCTTATGTAGACATCATTGAATTGGGTACACCCCTGATCAAAAATATGGGCTCAAGCGTGATCACCGCAATGAAAGCAGCACATCCGGATAAACTGGTTTTTGCAGATTTGAAAACTGCAGATGCCGGTGAACTTGAAGCAGACATCGCTTTCAAAGCAGGTGCTGACTTGGTAACGGTATTGGGTGTTTCTGGAAATGCAACCATCATTGGTGCAGTGAAAGCAGCAAAAGCACATGGCAAAAGTGTGGTTGTAGATACGATTGGTCACCCTGACCGGGTAAAAAGAGCACAGGAAGTGACTGAACTTGGTGTAGCTTTCGTGGAACTTCACGCTGGCCTTGATGAGCAATGGGCAGATGGTTATTCCATTCAGGTACTTATCGATGAAGCTGCACGCGTAGGTGTACCAGTTTCGATCGCTGGAGGGGTAAACCTGGAGAACATTGAAGCGGTAATCAAAGCTGGCGCTCAGGTTGCTGTTGCAGGTGCTGCAATTTATGCCGCAGAAGATCCTGCTGCTGCAGCAAAGGCACTTTCAGAAGTGGTTCGTCGCGCATAAGCAAACAATATAGTCGCCGGGCGGCGCTTCTGCTATGGCGGAAGCGCCGCTTTGTGTATAAGGAGGTTTGCAGCAAAAGATTAGAACAAGGGCTGCGCAGCACCTGCTGCAATATTTTTGCATAAAGTGTAGCGTTTGCCGGAGTGCCTCCGTTATATGGTTAAAATGTTAAGGCCGTAACATTCATCCATTTAATCATTTAACGAATATGAAAATTTCAACTAATCTAAAATCATCCTTTAAACTATTGTTCGCGGGGCTTGCATTATCTGCTGTGCTGGCTTCCTGTTCAAAGGATTTTGATAATACGCCTGCACCTGCGGTATCAGGTTTTAATATCATTCATGCCTCGCCAACAACAGAATTGCTCGACTTCTATGTGAATAACACCAGGGGAAATAATCAGAACTTCGGTTTTACGCAGCGTTTTGGATACTACGAAGTGTATTCAGGTACAAGCAAGATATCTGTAACTAAAAAAGGAAGTGGAACACCACTAATTGGTGAGAACTTCAACTTCCAGCCGGAGCGTTTGTACTCCCTGTTTATCGTTGGTAAAGTAGATTCTCTGAAGTACCTTATGGTGAAAGACAGCGTTTCGTTGCCGGCTTCAGGAAAAGCGAACATCCGTTTTGTTAACGCAAGCCCGGATGCACCTGCTCTAAACTTGATGGTTGGAACTGCAGCAGCAGACCTGGTTACAGACAAAGCATTTAGACAATACAGTGAATTCTTAGCGGTAGATGCTGCTTCGAAAGTAACGCTAACCGCTAAAAATAAGACAACAGGCGCAATTGAAGCGACCTTGCCAAACGTTAATATTGAAGCTGGCCGTACCTACACCGTATGGGCAAAGGGGCTTAAAGCCGCAACAGATTCAACAAAACTTGGACTTGCCATTTTTACACACTAAGTTTGACCCTTAAGCCGGTCCAGCATACCGGACCGGCTTAAATAAAATCCATCGTTAATTTGTTTGCGCATCACTATGATCGTATACGCTGCTGTCAAGGGTCTCTATGTCTACATTTGAGGAAATCCTGGCAGGTTGTTTAAAGCAGGACAATAAGAGTAAGGAAATGATTTACAAATCATTTTACGGCTACCTGATTGCCGTTATTTTGCGTTATGTCCGGGAGCGTGCAGATGCGGAAGAACTTGTGAACGATAGTTTCATCAAGATCTTTAAAAACATACACACTTTCCGCCACCCACAAGATCCGGAGCAACTGCAAAATGCGTTCAGAGCCTGGTCTTCCAGGATCTCTTCACGTACGGCGATCGACTTCCTGCGCAGCAAGAAGGTGTACCTGAACATTGACGATATTTCTGAGGATCAGCATCGGGCAACGTCTGAAAGCGCAATTGCGCAGTTGAATGCACAGGATATCCTGAAACTACTGAATGCTTTGCCTGATACGCACCGCATAATATTTAACATGTATGAGATTGAAGGATTTTCACATGATGAGATTGCTAAAACACTTGATATTCCGGTAAGCTCCAGCAGGGTTTACCTGACCAGAGCTAAAAATAAACTAAGAGAACTTTATTCCATACCTACCAACTAAGTGCATGAAACCGTCAGAAGATGATTTAATTTCCCAGATAAAGAAGACGATGGCCTCGCATGAGGAGCCATACCTTCCTGGTGCATGGGAAAAGTTTAATGAGCGTGCAGCAGCGGAGAAGAAGCCAGTCTTTGGCCTCTACAAAATCCTGAGCATCGCAGCCATGCTGCTGGTCTGTACCTTCGTGTTTCTGTATGTGGATAAAGTTGTGGAAAACCCAAAACCAGAGCTTAGCAAAAAACAGATTACCCCAAAAGAGCAGCAACAGCAACCAGATGCTGCACTACCAGAAATCCCGGAAGAAAGCGTTGTCATTCCAGAGCTTGAACGAAGCATATACACGGCGAGAAGCAAGTCTGCCAGTGAGGTAATGGACTCTGTAATTGACAATGCGCTGGAGCAAGCATACGTATACCAGGCGGTCGATTCCACTGCTATACTGCAACAGAACGCGATATTGACTGCACCTGAACAGGATAACCAACTTCAGAATCTTGCTGCCAGCAGAAGCCTTCAGTTGAACAGGGGCTTATCGTTGAGCGCTAAAACTGCAGCTCCGACCATTGCACCACTTCCTGCGGAACAGCAGCAAAGCGCAACCGCACGCGGCTTTGAGCATTTTCTGGAACAAGAAACGTTGTTAACAACCGCTAAGATGAAAGCTGCTGAAAAACCAGCATCACAGCAGCAGGATAAATGGGAATTGGGACTAATGGTTGCGCCATCAATCGGCAACAACAACAAGCTTAATCTCGGCTACGGGGTGAGCATGGCTTATGCATTATCCAAAAAAGTAGAAGTGGTATCCGGTATTACCTACAATGATATGCATGCTTCCAATCAGGTCGCACAGCCACCACTAAATACAGCCGCTTTCTTTTCCGGTGAATCTAAAAACCTGCAATCCGTTGAAGCAAGTGTTTCCGGACTGGATATTCCGCTGGGCATTAAATACAACCTGAGTAAAAAAGTGTACGCGAATGTTGGTGTATCTGCATTTGCCGTGCTTAATGAGCGTAAGAACAACACTTATGTTCAGGAGACCTCCATGCAGACGGTTTCAACCGCGCCGGGAACTGCAGGCGAAATGCGGATCGTGGTGATGAACCAACGGGTAACGGAGAAAGCACCTGATCCATCGGTTGGGGATAAGTACATCGGCTTCTACAATCTATCTTTTGGAGTTAGACAGCCGCTTTCTAAAAAGAATACCCTCTCGTTTGAACCCTTTGTGAAGCTCCCGATGAAAGAAACGGCAGCTGATAACCTCCGACTAATCGGAACGGGGATCAAGTTGAAACTAGATTTTTAATATTACCTTTGCCCAATAACGTAAACTCCTTGATGCCTAAAAGACTTTATCGCCCCCTACTTGCCTTCCTGGTAAAACCAAAGTACTACCTTTCCTTATGTTGCATCATAAAAGATGAAAACCGCTACCTGAAAGAATGGATCAATTATCATCTTAGTATTGGTGTAGAGCACTTCTACATCTATGATAATGACAGTGCTGTTCCAGTTGCAGAAACCCTGCGCGAACTCGGCCTTATGCAACATGTCACCGTAATTCCAATAAGCGGACCGTCCATGCAGCTTACAGCTTACAAAAACTGTCTGAACCGTTTTGGTACTAAATCTTTCTGGATTGGCTTCATCGATATGGATGAATTCTTGGTGCCAAAATCTACAAATGGTGATATGCGAGCCTTCTTAAAGGATTATGAAGCGTATGCCGGCCTCGGTGTGAATTGGTTGATCTTTGGATCCAGCGGATTTAAAAACAGAACAGATGAGCCGCAGCTGAGCCGCTTTTTAATGCGCTCTGATGTGCAATTTGCGGCAAACAGCCACATCAAAAGCATTGTGCAGCCCAAATATGTGAAAAGGTTTCAAGATCCACATGCCCTTAAGTACCGCTTCGGCAAGTACTGCGTTAATGAAAATTTTGAGCAGGTTAATACTGCGTTTTCTCCACCTAGTGTGCACAAGATCCAATTGAATCATTATTACTGTCGCTCCCTGGAAGAGTATGAGGAGAAGATGAAACGTGGCCGGGGTGACGATGTGAACATGAAACGCAAAATGGACCACTTCTATGAACATGACCAGTCCTCCAATAAAGTTAAGGACACCGTGATCTGCGATCTCGTGGCACGTCTGAATGATAAGAACTAAAGCATTTTTAATCCAAACGCATCCAGTCCGAAAGACTGGATTTTTTTTGTGACACTGTTTCGGGAAAACCCGGAGATGGCCACGGGAAAACACCGGGGATAACAGGGTCCTGACAGGGCCCCCACAGGGGGTTCACAGGGGGGTAACAGGGCCATAGCCTTGTAGTGCCCCGGTAGGCTCCTTCTGGGCCGCCAGTATGCCTGTTTATTGTCGGGCAAGCAGTACTTTTTATTTCTGAATGTGCTGGAAATCGACTTAGTTTAAGTCACGGTGCAGGAGGATGCCCTCGCGGATGGAATTAAGCAACGGCAGGTCAATTTCACAGTCTACCGTTTTACAATGATCATGGCTGTCACCGTCAATGTGGATCATGCCAATTCTATCACCTGCTTTATGAATTTCATAATTGTTATCACCCAGCTCAGTGATGCTGAAAATCTGAAGGGTATCGTTTTCGGGAACTTCTATACGGAATTGCTTCATCATTTTATTTCTTTTAATATTTAACAAAGACTCCGGTTGATTGTTTATGCTATAAACCAAAGCAATTGATTGTTGGACCTATCAAAATAAAACCTATGGAAACCCAAGAAAAAAGCACTTTAGAAAATGGTGAATATACACCCTCAGCGCCACTGACGACAGGGACAGGATCTAACCGCTCCCTTCCAACAGATGGTCCATTGGCACAAACACTGGATGATGACGATGATGATTTAACAGATATCGGCACACCGCTGGACGATGATGATGATGATGAGCTGGTAGACGGAGACATTCCGGATGATCTGGATGCTGACTTCGATGATGACGATGATTTGTTAGCAGATGACGATGAGGATTTTGATGACGACGACGATGTGACCAACGTTCACGAAGATGACCTGGATACATTAGACGGCCCGCTAAGGGACATCAACAATCCAACCTAAACCGCTTCACCATTTTATTCAAACGCAAGGTGTTTGGTTGCATTCACCTTGTGTTTGTAAAACATAAATCCCGCTGTTGCAAGTAAACCGATTCCGCCTGCAATGGTCACGGCCATCCTTGGCCCGAAAGCATTGGCTGTCCAGCCGATGAGTAAACTCCCAATAGGGATCATTCCCTGATAAGCCATAACAAAATAACTGATTGCCCTTCCGCGCATCTCGGGAATGGAATGCGTTTGTATGTACGTATTGATGGAGCTCGTTTGTGCCATCATACCCAGGCCAGTGATGGTCATGAAGAAGAGTGCAACGGCGAGCGTGCCCGAAAGGGAAAGAAAGATCAGGCTAGCACCGAAGATCGCACTGGCAACCATGGTGATTTTCACCAGAAACCTGGATGATTTCAGGTTAGCCATGTACATCGCACTGGCTACTGAACCTAAACCTGCCGCACTTTCAAACCAGCTGAAGGTTTTCGCACTGCCATTGAAGATGTCTTTGGCAAAGATCGGCATCAAGGTGTTAAATGGAATTACAAACAGGCTGCTGATACCAATCAGGATGATCATGCTGGTAAGGTCTTTATCCCCAGTTACATATCTGAATCCTTCCTCCAGTTCAACCCAGATGCTCTTTTGGCTCGGAGCACTGACGGTGAGGTTTAATCGCATCATGAATAGACACAGGAGTACAGGAATGTAACTCAGGAAGTTTCCGATGAAACAAAAATCTTCGCCAAAGGCGCTAAGGAGCATACCTGCAAGGGCCGGGCCTGCAATTCTCGCCAGGTTGGTCATCGTTGAATTTAAAGCGATGGCATTTGGCAGGTCTTCTTTATTGTCGACCATCTCCACCATAAGGGATTGGCGACAGGTAACGTCAAAAGCATTGATAATGCCTTGTACGAGACTCAGTGCTATAATCATGGGGATATTGTAGTATTCGAAGAATATCAAAGCCGCTAGTGCACCAGCTTGCAGCATGGAAACCACCTGCGTAATCACAAGAATTTTGTAGCGGTCGTAACGGTCGATCAGGCTTCCCGCAAAGGGCGATAAGATTAAAGAAGGAATAAGACTTACGAAACCAACAAGTCCAAGGAGCAGGGCGGAGCCTGTCAGTCTATATACCAACCAACTTACTGCTGTCTTTTGCATCCAGGTTCCGATGAGGGATATGGATTGGCCGTAAAAGAAAAGCTTGAAGTTGCGGTACTTTAAAGATCTGAATATGCTCATAGGTTAGTGTCGTTTTTACACTTACAAATATCCGGATTATGATTGGAGTGGTGAAATTGATTGTTTTAATGATATTGATTAGTTTTAGCGATCAATTGTTTGAAGATTATGGAACTGCGTCAACTGAATTACTTCATCAAGGCAGCCGAAATGCTGCACTTTACGGATGCTGCGGCAGCTTCATTCGTCACACAATCAACTTTGTCGCAGCAGATTAAGTTACTGGAGGATGAATTGGGTATGCTGTTGTTTGACCGCATAGGGAAGCAGGTGAGGCTTACCGAAGCCGGCAAGACCTTTCTGGCGCATGCCAGGCAAATACAGCTGGAGGTAAAACGCGCGAAGCAGTCGATCTCGGAGTTGAATAACCTGGTAACAGGTGAGCTCAGGATCGGGGTTACTTATGCCTTTAGTTCCATGTTATTGCCGGCATTGCCGCCCTTTTCTGCAAAGTACCCTGGTATAAAGATCGTGGTGGAATATGGAACGGCGGGGGAGTTAGAGCAGAAGCTGAAAATGGCGGAGCTGGACGTGATATTGGCTTTCCATGAGCAATCGGAAACGGATGACCTAGGCCTGGAGATGCAGCATCTGTACGCTTCGCGTATCATGATGGTGGTTTCTAAGAAACATCCTTTGGCGAGTTTGAAAAAGATCTCCCTTGCAGAGCTCGGGAACGTAGAACTTATATTGCCAAGCAAGGGTTTTAGCTCCCGCGATTTGCTGGATAGCTTATTTAGTCGAGGGAAAATCAAACCTCTGATCAAGATTGAGATGAATGATGTGCATTCTTTGCTGTCAATGGTAGACGAGGGCAACTGGGCCACGATCATCAACGAAAAGGCCATCCTGACCTGGGAAGACCTGGTCGCGATTCCTATTTCAGGGAAAGAATACTTTAAGCAAGCTTTTATACTTTGGCAGAAAGGGGTGAACAAGAAGAAGTCTGCAACGCTTTTTATTGAAGAGCTGTTCCGGATCTTGAATGTAGGAGACTAATTATGCTTTGTTAAGGCATGTTACGCAAGCTCTTCAAATTCGTACAGGTCTTTGATGTAACTGTTGAAGTACTTTCCCTTAGACACTGCGCCGCGCATGCCAACGTAGACTTGTTTCGGCACTGCTTTATAGTTGTACACTTTGCCGGAAACAAAAGTGATGCGCAGGGTATGATCTGCGGCATTGTACGTGTAAGCTTGTATTACAGTTGATGGCATAATAATTTCCGGTCTGCTTAGAAACTAAAAACTATGCCAGTGCAGTTAATCTTTACTGTAGAAGCAGCAGCGGCAACGTGGTTCGTAGCTTTCCTTTTCGCCAAGCAGAATTTTAGCGTCGTTGGTTATGGTGCGGTAGGAGTACATCGCCGGACTGCCACAGCGGACACATACGGCGTTTACTTTGGTTACGTGTTCTGCAATGGCCATCAGGGCAGGCATTGGTCCGAAGGGCTTTCCAGAGAAGTCCATATCCAGTCCGGCAACAATCACCCGGATGCCTTTATTGGCAAGCTTATTACAAACTTCCGGCAGGTCATCATCAAAGAATTGGGCTTCATCGATACCCACGACCTGTGTGTTTGCACCGAGGAGCAGAATGGCAGAGGAATGATCTACGGGTGTGGATTGCACAGCATTGGCGTTGTGTGAAACCACTGCCGATTCATCGTAGCGGATGTCGGTTCTGGGTTTGAAGATTTCGACGTTTAATTTAGCGATCTGTGCACGTTTCAATCTACGGATCAGCTCTTCGGTTTTCCCGGAAAACATGGAACCACAAACTACTTCTATGCTGCCGCAGAACTCGCCCCGTCTGTAATTTTGCTCACTAAATAACATTTGAAATCTTCTATTTATTTGATCGGAAAGGCTGTTGCCTTGCGGCTGCAAAAGTAACAAAATTTGTAACAACCGTTACGATTTGCCCCCGCCTTTGATATTGTTAGTTCCATTCACTTATATTTGAAATAACCAAAAAACATAAAACTTAAATCACCGTTTAATAATCATGATGAAGCAGGAAGATCTTTTAAAAAAAACTGGTGCCATTCTGAATGAACTTCAGGAACAGTATGAATTCATGATGCAGGAACCACAGCAAATCAGTGAATTGGAACTGGAGTTGTTTCTCGCCAATGCGAACTTCTTAACGGAGCATGTGCAGATCCTGAAAAAAATCAGCAATTATCAACCGGTGAAAGCCCTGCCGGAACATGCACAGCCATCCAGCGCAGCGGATACTAATGTTGCCCCGACACAGGTGTTTGATGATTTTTTTACGCCAGACAAGGAGACGCCTACTTTTGAGTTTATTGTGAACGACCGCAAGGATGCACCGCATTTTGTGGCAGAAAGCACCAGTCAGCAGATCAATCCGGAAGAGCCAGAAGAAGAGGATGATGATTATCCGGAAAAGGAACTGTACGAGATTGAAGAGCCGGAGGAGGAGCCCTATGAGCAGGCACCCGTTGAGGAGCCCGTGGAAGAACCGAAGCCGCTGAACCGCTACGTACATCCTGTTTACAGCAATATGGACATCAGCAGTATTCCGCCGGAGCAGATTGCACATGACGAGCCAATTGCAGAAACGGAGGCTACTATTGAAGAGGAGGATGAAGTTGGTCCGGAGCCCTTCCTGGTATCTCAGGAGCCGGAAACACCAGCACCAGCACCAACGCCGATCGCAGCAGCAGTGCCCGAGCCCGTAATACCAATCTTTTCGAAACCAACACCGGCTGTTGAGCAGGTACCAGCGCCTACACCGGCACCTGCGCCAAAGGCTGAGCCGGCGATAGCCCCAGCAGCAGCAGTTGAGCCCGAGCCCGTTGTTATTCCGGAAGCTGAGCCTTTCACCCCGCCTGCAAGTACACCGTATGATGAGCCGGAAGCACCAAGATATACAGAACCAGTAACGCCTACTTATACAGAGCCAGTAGCTCCAAGGTATACAGAACCTGTAGCGCCACAAAGCAGTACCCCAGCAGCATCGGCCCATCAGCCAACGTTAAATGAGTTGCTTGCTGCCGGCAGAAATGCGGGACAAGCACGTCCGGAGCAAGAGCAAGCGAGACCTGAAATTACAGACCTGAAGCGTGCAATCAGCCTGAATGAAAAGTTGTTGTTTGTGAAAGACTTATTTGATGGCTACAATCTGGCGTATGCCGAGGCGATTGATTTGATCAATAAAATGCCAGACTTCAAGACAGCCGATGCTTTTCTGCAGAAGCATTATGCCGGCAAACACAATTGGGCAGCAAAACAAAGTACAGCAGATCAGTTTTACGAATTGCTGCACCAGCGTTTTCCTAGATAAAGCCCATCCGGTTAGAGTCCAGTTTCAGGAAGATAAAAAGTAGTACACAGAAGCTCCATAGGGAAGATCCACCATAGCTGATGAAAGGCAATGGGATACCGATTACGGGTATAATGCCTATGGTCATCCCGATGTTGATGAACACGTGGAAGAAGATGATGCTTGCTACACAGTAGCCGTACACCCTGGAGAAGCTGGACCGTTGCCGCTCGGCAAGGTTGATGACGCGCAACAGCAGGAAGCAATATAATCCTATAACCACACTACATCCGGCAAAACCCCATTCTTCACCAATGGTAGAGAATATAAAGTCGGTACTCTGCTCAGGTACGTAGCCATATTTAGTTTGTGTACCTTGTAAAAATCCCCTGCCCAGGGTTTGTCCGGAACCAATTGCAATCTTGGATTGGATCACGTTATATCCGGCCCCTTTCGGGTCCGTTTTAAGCCCTAACATAATTTCAATCCTGCTACGCTGATGCGGTTCCAGGACCTTCGTATAGGTTAATTTTACGACATACAAATAGGCAATGGAGACGACTGCAGCAATGACGATGGTAAAGATCATCTTCTGTTTTCGTCTGTTCTGATAGATAAAGAATGCAGAGATCATCACGATGATGAAAATGATGAGTCCTATGGGCATCAGGAAATCAGCAATAAACAGCACAATCATGCCCAGGAAAATCAGCAGGAAATAGCCTGAAAGCCCTTCGCGGTATAGCGGAAACATGAAGGAAAGGAATACCAATGCCGACCCCGTATCTGGCTGCAGCATGATAAGTCCAAGTGGCAGGAGCACGATCATGGCCGCAAAGGCGATGGACTTAAAATCGCGCAGTTTAGGGTTAAACGTGCTGATGTATCTGGCCATCAGTAATGCCGTTCCGAACTTCGCAAACTCTGAAGGCTGCAACCTAAAGCTTCCTATGGGGATCCAGGCCTGATTACCCGCTACATTTCGCCCGACGACCAGTACCACGAGGAGCAGTAAGATCGTGGCCCCGTAAATAATGGGGGAGAACACGCTGAAGAATTTCGCATCCACCAGCAAGATGGAAAACCCAAGGATCAGCGCCGTTAATATAAAAATCAGCTGCTTGCCATAGTTGCTGCTGAAGTCGAAAACATCTGCCGTATCGGGGTTGTAGACCGATGCATAAATATTTACAAAGCCAATGGCACAGAGTGCAACAAAGATGAGAATGGTAATCCAATCAACGTTAAAAAAGAATCTGTTCCCTTGTTGTGTACTCATTTAGTGATTTCAATTGGTTTTGGCTGCGCCGTGATGTCCGTCACCGGTGTAGCTTCCAGTTTCGCAGGTAATTGTTTTTTGGTGGTGTCTTCCGTTTGCTTCGGCTGGTATTTAACCTTCGGCTTCGGCATAATTGGTAGCACCACTTGTTTTTTCATCCACTCTACCTGTGCCTGACGGCCTTTCGAGATGGAGTCTGTTAAATACTTCTCCGTGATGTAACTTGCGATAGGCGCTGCATAGGTACTTCCGTAACCAGCATTCTCCACAATCACCGCAATGGCGATCTTTGGATTGTCGCGCGGCGCAAAGCCGATGAATACCGAGTGGTTCTTGCCATGCGGGTTCTGCACCGTACCAGTTTTTCCGCACATGATGATGTTTGGAACGCGGGATAATACGGCTGTTCCCCAAGGACTGTTTACCGCTTCCTGCATACCATCAATTACCGGGGTAAAATGTCTTTCATCAACGCCCACGTAGTTCTTCTGTACGTATTCCTTGCTGATGGTTTTTTTATCGCCAATGGCTTTAATCAGGTGCGGCTTAACATAGTAGCCTTTGTTGGCGATAATGGCCATGATGTTCGCCATTTGCAGTGGAGTGGTGTTCATCTCACCCTGACCGATCGCCAGGGAGATTACCGTGGTGTAACCCCAATATTTACCGAATCGCTTGGTGTACTCATCGGAATTAAAAAGAATACCTTTTTTCTCAAACGGAATGTCGATATCCAGTTTCTGACCGATACCCCATTTACGCACCATCTGTTCCCAGTTGTTGTAAGCAGCAACTTTGCTCTTAAACTTCTTCTGCGTCATGATGCGGGCGAAGACATTACAGGCGTAGGTATTGCATGATCGGGCAAGTCCGCGGCGAAGACTGATGTTTCCATCCACGTGTTCGCATTTCACCGTGTGATTACCGGCACGATAACCACCCGGGCAGTTAAATGGTGTTTCTGCATCTATAACACCTTCCTGCAATCCGATAAGTGCATTTACAGGCTTAAAGGCGGAGCCGGGAGAATAGTAACCCGAGGTCGGGCGCACCAGGAAGGGGCGGTTTGGGTTACCGAAAATTTCCATGTAGTTGTTCCCCTGACTACGGCCAACCATGCGGTTTGGATCGTATCCGGGGGCACTGACGAAGGCCAGCACTTCACCTGTAGAGGGTTCAATGGCAACGATACTGCCAACCTTGTTCTGCAGCAGTTGTTCGCCAAGCTTCTGGATGTCCATATCCAGGGAAGAATAGACCTTTTCACCGGCTTTGGCCAGCGTATCAAACTTTCCTTCAGCGTAGCTACCCTGTGGTACGTTACGGGCATCATAGAGCATATTGATGACACCACGTTCACCACGCAGCACGTCATTGTACTGCTTTTCTATTCCTGCTTTACCGATGTAATCACCAGGGCGATAATAACCCTCGTGCTCCTCAATATCTTTCTTTGTAACTTCCTTCACGTAGCCAAAGAACTGTCCGGCAACACTATCAGGATAGTGCCTGATGGTTCTGTTCTGCACCATGAAGCCTGGGAACCTGGAGAGTTTCTCCTGTAGGGAAGCATAGATCTGCACCGAAAGCTGTTTCTCGAAGATGGAGGGCTGGTAGCGCGACTGGTTCATTGCTTTTGTAAAGCGCTTATGAAAGCCTTTCATGTCAATACCAATGGTATTGCAAAGATCCAGTGTGTCAAACTCTTTTACTTGGTTGGGGATGACGATGAGGTCGTAAACGGGCTCATTCTGCACGAGCACTTTACCCTTACGATCATAGATCACTCCACGGGCAGGAAAGGTATAAATCTTCTTCAGCACATTGCTTTCTGCGGAGATGAAGTATTTGTCGCTCCCAACTTGTATGTAAAACAGCTTGGCCATAAGGATCAGGCAAACCAGGATAAACAAGCCCTGGATCGTATATTTCCTGTCGAACAAATTGTCCATTAGCGTAATTTCCTATTATAAAAAACGAATTCTATCAGTAGAACAGTTAACATGGTAAATAAACCACTAAATAAACACCGCATTAAGGTGTAAGAGAGCTCTGTTAATTTAAAGGCTTCAAGCACATAAAGTACCAGATGATGTGCAAAGATACAAAGTAGTGCATAAAGGGAAAACCACTTAAATCCCATATTTCCCAGTGTGGGTTCAGGTTCATCAAAGCCATCGCGGTTTACGCTGACGCTGATGAAAAGGATACGTACATAGATTAACGTAACGGAGGCCGCGATGTGTACGCCAATGGTATCATAAAAGGCATCTAGTGTGATGCCGGTTACAAATGCGATGAGGTAGAGTAAGAGGTTGGGCGTTCTAAAGGGCAGCAGCAGCAAGAACAGCACATACACGAAAGGTGTTGCCAGGTTATAGAAACCCAGATTGCGCAACAGGAATACCTGAATGAAAAGGAGGAGCAACCACCTGACGATGTTGATGAAAACTAATTTACTGTTCATTTGGTATCTTCGCTTCTAAAGCCTTTTCTTCATGAGCATACTTGTGTTTGATGACGTTTACGTACTGAAGGGTACTAAAGTCATTAAACAAAGCAATTTCAATGGTCAGGAAGTTGTCGCCCGTTGCAATGCCGGTATTGCTAACCCGTCCTACAGGAATTCCTGGGGGGAAGGAGCCATACCCTGAGGTTACAACGGTATCTCTCAGGTTGATCTTGTATTGATTTGGTATTTCTTTCACGTAAGCTTTACGGAAATCAACGTTGCGTTCGCCCCATACCAATGAGCCGAGTGCCTGATTCTTTTTGATGTTTACGCTGATCTTGGTGTCTTTGTGCAGGAGTGACTGCACGGTGGCCAGATGCGGCGACACATCGCGTACAAATCCAACAACGCCTTTGTTCGAGGCAATCACGGCCATACCTGGTTCAATACCATCCAAGGCACCTTTGTTAATGGTGATGATGTTATTTCGCAGGGTAATGGAGTTTTTGAGCACCCTCGCCGCCAGGTAGGTGTATTGGTAGTTGGTGACGGTATCTTCGACAACAGTATTCTTTGCAGAATCGATGTTGCGCAAAGCAAAGATAGCCGAATGCAGTCTGGCGTTTTCTGCCGCCAGACTATCATTAACACGACCTAAGTTGATGTATTTCTTGAAAACATTAAGTTTTTCATAAGCATTGCCGATTACCTCATTGGAGGAGTTTACGGCGGCGCTTTGCTGATAGATGTTGTTTTTAACGGTTAATATCAGGCCTACAGAGAAAAAGATGATGAATAGAAAAAATGCGTTGTATCTGTTTATAAATATCCAAAGGTTACGCATAGTTGAGGTTCACCACGTTTTTTACTGCATTAAAAATTTATATCCGCCAATGTTTTTAAGGGCAATACCAGTACCACGAACAACTGCACGAAGTGGATCTTCGGCAATGTGCACCGGTAATTTGGTTTTAGCTGCAACACGTTTATCTAAACCACGAAGTAAGGCACCACCGCCAGTAAGGTAAATACCGGTCTGGTAGATATCTGCAGAAAGTTCCGGAGGGGTAATCTCCAGCGCTTTCAGGATCGCTTCTTCAATTTTTGAAATGGATTTATCCAGGCAATGCGCGATCTCAGTGTATGAAACGGTGATCTGCTTCGGAATACCAGTCATTAGATCTCTACCTTGAACGGCGAAGTCTGCAGGTGGATCTGTAAGCTCAGGCAGTGCTGCACCAACTTCAATTTTGATCTTCTCCGCGGTACGGTCACCAATCATGATGTTGTGCTGGCGACGGATGTAGTTTACAATGTCAGAGTCGAAGTTATCTCCCGCAACGCGGATACTTTGGTCACATACAATACCTGAAAGGGCGATTACCGCGATTTCTGTTGTACCACCACCGATATCAATGATCATGTTACCCATAGGCTCTTCCACGTCAATACCGATACCTACAGCAGCAGCCATGGGTTCGTGAATGAGGTAAACTTCTTTGGCACCGGCAATTTCTGCAGAGTCACGTACAGCACGTTTCTCTACTTCAGTGATGCCTGAAGGGATACAAATAACCATTCTAAGGGAAGGGAACATCCAGCCTTTACCGCCATTAAGCATGCGGATCATGCCTTTGATCATGGCTTCTGCCGCGTTGAAGTCGGCTATTACGCCGTCTTTTAAGGGGCGTACAGTGCGGATGTTATCGTGGGTTTTGCCTTCCATTTGCATGGCCTGGCGTCCTATAGCTATAATTTTGTTTGTCTGGCGGTCGAAAGCAACGATAGAAGGTTCGTCAACTACTACTTTATCGTTATGTATAATCAGGGTATTTGCGGTTCCCAAATCAATGGCAACCTCTTGTGTAAACCAATTAAATAAACCCATTTATAGGTAATAATTTAAGTATGAAAAATTCTGTGTACTATAAGTAATGTAAAACTACAGCTTTTTATTGTATCCTCGGAAAAAAAACTTAGTGTTTAAAGTGTCTGATTCCGGTGGTTAACATCGCTATACCTTTCTCATTTGCCATATTCACAGAATCTGCATCCTTGATCGATCCACCTGGCTGTAACACAGCCGTAATACCTGCTTCAGCAGCAATTTCAACGCAATCCGGGAAAGGGAAAAACGCGTCTGAAGCCATCACTGCACCCTGTAAACTGAAGCCGAACGACTCCGCTTTAACGATCGCTTGTTTCAAGGCATCAACCCTTGAAGTCTGACCAACGCCACTGGCAACAAGTACCTGGTTTTTGACGAAAACAATGGTGTTTGATTTGGTATGTTTAACAATTTTATTCGCGAAAAACAGGTCTTGTAACTCCTGCTCGGTCGCTTGTTTTTCGGTAACGGCGGTCATCTGTTCCGGACCTTCAATGCTTAGATCTTTGTCCTGCTCAATTACGCCGTTTAATAAAGTTTTAAACTGTTTTGAGGCTAAAGCCACTTCATTTCTTTGCAGAATGACGCGATTTTTCTTTGCACGGAAAAGCTCTACAGCTTCAGTTTGGTATGAAGGTGCAATTAACACTTCGAAGAACAGTTTATTGATTTCTGTTGCAGTTGCTAGGTCAATCTCGCGGTTTGCGATCAGCACGCCACCAAATGCAGAAACCGGATCACAGGCAAGCGCATCGTTCCATGCTTCCAGGATGGTTGCTCTTGAGGCCACGCCACAAGCGTTGGTGTGTTTTAGGATCGCGAAAGTAGGTGCTTCAAATTCATCAATCAATGCAACTGCTGCGTCAACATCTACGAGGTTATTGTATGAAAGTTCTTTACCGTTTAATTTGGTGAACATCTCATCAAGGTTTCCGTAGAATACACCTTGCTGGTGTGGGTTTTCGCCATAACGAAGCACTTGTGCGGAAGAGATGTTTTGTTTGAATACGTTGATCGGCTCTTCGTTGTTGAAGTAGTTGAATATGGCCGTATCATAACCTGAAGAAACATGGAACGCCTTTTTAGCATATGCTTTACGCTGTGCTAAGGTTGTTTCCCCATTTTGCGTTTCCAGTTGTTGTTGCAGGCTGCTGTAGTCATCTTTTGAAGCAAGGATAACCACGTCGTTGAAGTTTTTAGCTGCTGCGCGGATCAGGGAGATGCCGCCGATGTCTATCTTTTCGATGATTTCCTGCTCGCTGCCACCAGCTTTCACCGTTTCTTCAAATGGGTATAGGTCAACAATTACAAGATCAAGCTCAGGAATCTCATAAGATGCGATTTGTTCCTGGTCTTCTTTTAACGCTCTGCGGTTTAGAATACCACCGAAAACTTTAGGGTGCAAAGTTTTTACGCGGCCACCCAGAATTGAAGGGTATCCGGTTAAATCTTCGACTGCTGTAACGGGTAAATTAAGGTCTTTTATAAACTGCTCGGTACCACCGGTAGAGAATAGTTGAACACCTTGGGCTGCCAGCAGACGTACTAAAGGTTCTAAACCATCTTTGTAATAGACTGAAATTAAAGCGTTTTTGATCTTTATTGATTGACTCATCTGTGAAGAATTTTGAGCCGCAAAAGTAGCCTTTTTTGATGATTTATTTAAGAGCGCCGCAATAAAACTACGCAGGTAGCTTTTTTATGATGTTTTCCACAATTTTAGGATAGTGCAGGTGCTCCAATTGCTGGCCTTTGAATTTGATCATTTCCAGGTTATCGGTCTTGTCAATCTTGTATTTCGCCTGAAAGATGTATTCACCTTCATCGTACTTTTCGTTCACGTAGTGGATGGTGATGCCGCCTTCTGGTTCCGCTGCGGCGATGACAGCATGATGGACATGATCACCATACATGCCTTTGCCACCGAACTTCGGTAGGATGGCAGGATGAATATTAATAATTCTGTTTGGATAGCGTTTTATCAGATTTGCAGGAATGAGCCATAGGAAACCTGCTAAAACAATCAGATCTATGCCCAGATCATTTAGTAGATCTAAGATATGCTCTGTATGATAGAATTCATTTCTGTCGAAGATGTGTACGGGAATTTCAAAGTTGTCGGCACGTTGTATAACGTACGCATCGGGGTTGTTGGTTAGCACAAGCACGATTTCTGCTTCTGTGCTACCTTTAAAGTGTTCCATCAGTTTTTGTGCATTGGAACCTGAACCGGAGGCAAAAATGGCAATTCGTTTTTTCACGATCATTCTTTTTTCCAAAAGTAGTATTTTAGCGTTTTATAGGAAGGAAATGCCGGTATTTTAATTGGTTAATAAAAATATTCTTCCCAGGGTTTTGTAAATTAAAAACATTAGTTCTATATTTGCAGTCCGAAAAAAATAGAAAATATAGGCTAAAAACAATGGCAAATCATAAATCAGCTTTAAAAAGAATAAGAGCAAACGCAACAAAGCGTTTACGCAACAGGTATCAGGCGAAAACAACTCGTACTTTCATCAAGAGACTACGCGCTGCAGAAGATAAAAAATCTGGTCAGGAATTACTACCTAAAGTGATCTCTATGTTAGACCGTTTAGCTAAGAAAAATATTATACACAAAAACAAAGCAGCTAACAACAAATCGAAGTTAACTAAATTTGTTAATGGCTTAAGCTAAGTATATACTATACGATATTCCGAACGGGGTAAGCATCGCTTATCCCGTTTTTTTGTTTATGGATTTATATGAACAAAAGATAGGAATCAAGATGTGGGCCGAAGCCGACCGGCCCCGGGAGAAGCTCATGCTTCATGGCAGAAGGCAGTTGACCGATGCAGAGCTGGTTGCCATATTGATCGGCTCCGGCAGTCGCAATGAAACCGCTGTAGATCTAAGCAAACGTATGCTTGGTGCGTATCAGCATGATCTGGATGCCTTCGGTAAGGCGGGCGTTAAAGAACTCTCCAAATTCAAGGGCATCGGAGAGGCGAAGGCAATCGGCATTGTGGCCGCGTTGGAGCTTGGGCGTCGCAGGAAAGAAACCGCGAAACCCGAAATCGTCAAGGTTTCCAGTTCCAGAGATGCCTTTGTGTGTCTCCAATCCGATTTTGCAGATCTCAATCACGAAGAATTCTGGGTGCTGCTGCTGAACCGCGCCAACCATGTGCGTTCCAAGCACCTGATCAGCAAAGGTGGACAATCCGGCACAGTGGCCGACCCAAAGGTCATTTTCAAAACCGCGCTGGAACATCAGGCGGCATACATTATCCTCGCCCACAATCATCCCTCAGGAAACCTGAAGCCAAGCAACGAAGATCTGAAACTGACAAAGAAACTGGTTGAAGCAGGGAAGCTGCTCGACTTGCTGGTGGTAGATCATTTGATTCTGACCGACAATGGCTTCTATAGTTTTTGCGATGAAGGGCTGATTTGATGGCTGATGGACCATCAACAGCATAATTTTATATCTTTGCGCTTTATACTGAATAACGATGAAAATTTCATATAACTGGCTAAAGCAATTCATTCAAACGGATAAAACCCCTCAGGAACTTTCTTTGATACTGACGGACATCGGTTTGGAGGTTGAGCATGTCGACAAAGTACAGCCGATTGTGGGTGGTTTAGAAGGACTGCTGATTGGAAAAGTAGTTAGCTGTGTACAGCATCCAAATGCAGATCGTCTGCGGGTTACGACGGTAGATGTAGGCGGGCCGGAGCTGCTGCAGATTGTCTGTGGTGCCCCGAACGTTGCTGAAGGTCAGAAAGTAGTGGTCGCAACGGTAGGTACAACCGTATACCCGAATGAAGGCGAACCTTTCAAAATAAACAAATCTAAAATCCGCGGCGAAGTTTCTGAAGGCATGTTATGTGCTGAAGATGAAATCGGACTTGGTGGCTCGCATGCCGGCATTATGGTGCTGGATGACAGTACCCAGATCGGGATTGCCGCAAAAGATCATTTCCAGATGGAAGATGATTACGTCTTCGAGATCGGGCTGACCCCTAACCGCGCCGATGCGGCCTCGCACCTTGGTGTAGCGAGAGATCTGGCTGCTTATTTCCGTTCGTCCATTCAGATGCCGGAAGTAGAAGCCTTCCAGGTGTCTGACGAATCCTTAAGTATTCCTGTGCGTGTAACGGATGAAACTGCGTGTCCACGCTATAGCAGCGTAACCATCTCGGGGGTAACTGTGAAACCCTCACCGGATTGGTTGCAGGACCGCTTGAAAGTAATCGGCATCCGTCCAATTAATAATATTGTAGACATTACGAACTACGTGTTGCACGACCTTGGTCAGCCGCTCCACGCGTTTGATGCCGACCAGATCAAAGGTGGTGTAATCGTGCAGAAGTGTGCGGAGGGTACGCCTTTCATTACGCTAGACGGTGTAGAACGCAAGCTTTCTGCTGAAGATCTGATGATCTGTGATGAAGCAGGACCGATGACCATTGCCGGTGTATATGGCGGTAAGAATTCGGGTGTTACGGAACAAACCACAAATATCTTCCTGGAGAGTGCTTACTTCAACGCGGTGAGCGTGCGTAAGACTGCCAAAAGACATGGACTGAAGACAGATTCATCTTTCCGCTATGAGCGTGGTACCGATCCGGAGATCACCGTTTATGCTTTAAAGCGCGCAGCGCTCCTGATCCAGGAACTTGCTGGTGGCACCATCAGCAGTCAGGTAGGAGATCTATATCCAAATCCAATTAACCCCTTTGACGTTGAAGTAAGCTATGAGAACATCCAATCTTTGATCGGGGTTCAAATTCCAGAAACGCAAATCAAGGAAATCATAGAAGCACTGGGCATGCGTGTTACTGCAGAACCTGAAGGTGGTTTAACACTTCAGGTGCCAGCATACAAAGTTGATGTTACCCGCGAGTGTGACGTGACAGAAGAGGTACTTCGAATTTATGGTTACAACAATATTCCAATTCCAACTAAGGTCAACGCCAGCTTATCGTATGGCGTCAAGCCTGGTCGCGAGTTCACACAGCATGTGATCGCCGATATGTTAACGGCCAACGGATTTCTGGAAATCTGGTGCAACTCTTTAACAAAGGCCGCCTATTCTAAAAACGAAGACGAGGCTGTCAGAATCCTGAACCCACTTAGCGCCGACCTGAATGTAATGCGCCAGAGCCTGCTTATACCGGCATTGGAAAGTGTTGCTTACAACCAGAACCGCAAACGCCCGGACCTGAAGTTTTACGAGTTTGGGAAAACTTACCACCTGATCAATGCGCAATACGTCGAAAGACCACGCTTGCTGGTGTTAATCTCCGGGAACCTGGAAACAGAACAGTGGAATCAGAAACCGCGTGCAGTAAGTTTCTATCACCTGAAGGCAACTGTTGACGCCGTGATGAGCAGACTTGGTTTAAGCACTTATCAGGTGGCAGAAGTTGCAGATGAGAACTTCGAATATGGCTTAAGGTATTTCCGTGGCGACAAAGCCATTGTGACTTTCGGAGCCGCGACAGCGAAGGACCTGAAGACTGCTGATGTAGACAAAGCAGTATTCTATGCAGACTTTGACTGGGCGCTACTGATGGATATGGTTAAGAAAAACAAGATCGTAAATAAGGATATTCCAAAATATCCGGCTGTGCGAAGAGACTTATCTATGTACGTTGATCTTGCGGTTACTTTTGAGGACCTGAAAGGCATTGCTTTCAAAACAGAGAAGAAGCTGATCAAAAACATACAGGTATTCGATGTTTACATGGGCGATAAGATACCAGAGGGCAAGAAATCCTATGCTTTAAGTTTCACCTTACAGGATGAGCAGCAGACATTAACCGATAAGCAAATCGATGCTGTGATGCAAAAGATTATTTCTAACTTAGCCCAAACAGCAAAAGCAGAGATAAGGAAATAATATATTTTTTTATTTTAGCAAGGTTTAACAGTTAGCAAACAGAAATCAAATGTCCACCGTTGCAGAACAATTAGATTCCGTACTACATAAAACTACTCGCCTGATCGAGCTATGTAATGCACTTCAGGAGGAAAATGATCTGCTGAAACAGGAGAATGAATCTGTTAAAACTGCTTTAACAAGCTCAAGAAACAAGAATACCGAACTGGAGGATAAGCTAAGGGTTTTAAAGCTTGCCAAAAGCCTGGAAGGTACATCCGAGAAGTCGCTTGACATCAAACAGAAGATCAATGAATTTGTACGGGAGATAGACAAGTGTGTTGTATTACTGAAGAAATGAGCCATACCATAATAGTGAAACAAAGCTAAGCAATGGGAGAAATCTCGATTAAAATATCTATTGCCGACCGTATCTATCCTTTAAAGGTTGCTACGGAAGAGGAGGAAATCGTTAGGCGTGCCGCCAAGGTTATCAACGAGCGTATCAAAGATTATCAGGAAAATTATGCGGTACGAGATAAGCAGGATTTACTCTCTATGGCCTTGCTGCACTATGCAACAGCCGCTTTAAGGGTTGAATCAAAGGTGCAGGATCAGGATACGGCCGTTACTGAAAAAATAGAAGAGCTGGATAATTTATTAAACGACTTCTTTTCGAAATAGGGTGTTCTTTATACATTAGCAAAGAAATTTAACCGTTGTTAAATTTTAAGTTTCATTATTATAATTTTAAAAGGTGAAAGTTCAACAGACTTGCTCCTTTTACTGGTATGTACAAGGAATTTAAATTTAATAACGGTTTTTTTATATAATAAATAAAATGGAAATAGTAGGAATAATAGGATACATACTCGCCGGCCTTGCAGTCGGGATTATAACAGGAAGATACCTGTTGCGGAATTTGTTAAAAAAGCAGGAGGTCGCTGCTCAAACGAAGGTTAAAAAGATTCTCAAAGACGCAGAGACCAAAGCGGAGATCATGAAGAAAGACCGCCTGCTTGAAGCTAAGGAGAAGTTCCTTCAACTAAAAGGCGAACATGAGCAGGAAGTTAATACCAAAAACAATCAGATCAACCAGCGTGAGAATGCCCTTAAACAAAAAGAGCAATCCCTAAACCAGAAGCTGGAAAATATGAACCGTAAGGAGCAGGAACTTGACAATCAGCGCAAGAACCTGGAGAAACAAACAGACATCGCGGTTAAGAAGCAGGAAGAAGTAGAACACCTGAAAACCCAGCACGTGAAGCAGCTGGAGACCATTGCAGGTCTAAGTGCTGAAGAAGCCAGAAACCAACTTGTAGAGAACATGAAAACTGAAGCCAGGGCACAAGCCATGATTCAGGTTAAAGATATTGTAGATGAAGCAAAACTTACTGCAACTAAAGAAGCTAAGAAAGTCGTAATTCAAACCATTCAGCGTACCGCAGTAGAAGCGGCAATAGAAAACACCGTTTCTGTGTTCCACATTGAAAGTGATGAGATCAAAGGCCGCGTTATCGGTCGTGAAGGTCGTAACATCCGTGCGCTTGAAGCCGCTACCGGTATCGAGATCATCGTAGATGACACCCCGGAAGCCATCATCCTTTCAGGATTTGACCCGGTAAGAAGAGAAATCGCACGCCTTGCATTACACCGCCTGGTAACCGACGGACGTATTCACCCGGCACGTATCGAAGAGGTCGTTGCTAAAACCAAAAAGCAGATTGAAGATGAAATCGTTGAAATCGGTGAGCGTACCGTGATTGACCTTGGGATCCATGGCTTACACCCGGAGTTAATCCGTATGGTGGGTCGTATGCGTTACCGTTCTTCTTATGGACAAAACCTGTTACATCACTCTCGCGAGGTTGCGAACTTCTGCGCAACCATGGCAGCAGAACTGGGCTTAAACGCGAAGATGGCGAAACGTGCAGGACTACTACATGATATTGGTAAAGTGCCTGACGATAACCCAGAACTACCTCACGCAATCCTTGGTATGCAGCTAGCTGAAAAATATAAGGAACACCCTGAAATTTGTAACGCAATTGGTGCCCACCACGACGAGATTGAAATGACTTCTATGATCTCTCCGATCATTCAGGCATGTGATGCCATCTCCGGTGCACGTCCTGGAGCACGTCGCGAGGTTGTGGAAAGCTATATCAAACGTTTGAAAGAACTTGAAGAACTTGCACTTTCGTACCCAGGTGTAGAGAAAACCTTCGCTATCCAGGCAGGTCGTGAGTTAAGGGTTGTTGTAGAAAGCGAACGCGTAACAGATCAACAAGCGGAACTGCTTGCTGCTGATATCTCGAACCGCATTCAAACGGAGATGACCTACCCAGGTCAGATCAAGGTTACGGTAATCCGTGAAACACGTTCCGTATCTTTTGCAAAATAGATAAGATTAACAACAATACAAGACTAACAACAATACAGGATTCACGCAATCTGCCACAAAAAGCAGATCAAGCAGTAAAGACCAGATCAATCCTAATTATTAAACATAGAAAGCGGCAGTTTATCTGCCGCTTTTTTTATTTTTACACCATGGCCAAAATCCAGAAGCAAACCGCAGTAAAACAAGCACCAAAAAGGGAAATCGATGTACTTTTCGACAAGTACGCGGAAAGTCACCAGAACCCCACCAATAAACTTATCCACTGGATTTGCGTGCCGCTGATTGTCTTTAGCCTGCTGGCACTTGTCTGGGCCATTCCTTTCCCACAGCTGGCCTTCCTTGGCAAGTACAATGGCTTTGTGAACTGGGCATCCTTCCTCATTGCCTTTGCCATCTATTACTACTACAAACTTTCGCCGGTAATGTCTTATTTCATGCTGCTTGCGGTGTTTATCATGAGTTTTTTCATCGTTATGCTGGAGAAATGGGAACTAAATGGAGGCCCGGCGATGTGGGTATCTGCACTCGTAATCTTCGTCTTGAGCTGGGCAGGGCAGTTTTTTGGACACAAAGTAGAAGGCAAAAAACCGTCCTTTCTTGATGATGTTAAATTTCTGTTAATCGGCCCAATTTGGCTTTTACACTTCATTTGCAAGAAAATAGGCCTGAAATACTAGTCAAGGCGCATTTAACATCTACTTAACATACCATTAAATGAATGGTAATACTGGGCTAACTTTGAGCTAACAAGCTCCAACTACTTTTGCTTTAAATTAAAATTAAGCAAATTGAAAGCAAAAGTTAATTATACGCTTGGCGTATTAACCCTTCTACTTCTTTTTATCAGCAATATCCTTATTGCTGCTCCAATTGGGAAAGTTTCCGGAACCGTAATTGATAAAAAAACCGGAGAGACCCTGGTGGGAGTAACCGTTAGAATTGCGGGCACCAGACTGGGTGCTTCAACCGACATCGAAGGCAGATTTATGATCGCCGGACTGGCAACCGGAAAATATAACCTGGAGGTATCCTACGTAGGTTATGTGACCCAGACCATCTCAGATGTAGAAATTAAAGAGAACGCCACAACGCCACTGAACGTGGTGCTTGAAGAATCCGCAGACAACAACCTATCGGAGGTAAAGATCACTTTTAAGGCCAGCCAGGAATCGGTAAACAACCTTTATGCAAATCAGAAGGCCAGCATCAACATTTCCAGCGGAATCTCTGCAGAACTTATCCGCAGAAGTCCGGATAAAAACACATCTGAAGTACTTAAACGTGTGAGTGGTGCAAGTATCCAGGACAACAAGTTCATCGTCGTGAGAGGACTCTCAGACCGCTATAATTCAGCTATGCTGAACAACGCCGTGCTTCCAAATACGGAGGTAGACAAAAAAGCATTCTCCTTCGATATCCTGCCATCTAACCTGATCGATGCCATTGTGGTAAATAAAACCGCATCGGCGGACATCCCTGGCGATTTCTCCGGCGGCGTTGTACAAGTAACGACCAAAGATTATCCGGATGCCAAATTCCTGAACTTCTCTCTAGGTACAGCATATAACTTCCAGTCTGCATTCAAAGACTTCCAGCGGTCCGAAAGAGGCAGCGGTGAGGTCTTCGGCTTCGCCAGCAAAAACCGGGAGATCCCAGCTAATTTCCCTTCCAGAAGCACTTACCTTGAGCTACCAATTACAGAGCGTGTTGCACTTTCCAAGCAATTTTCAAACAACTGGGGATACAACAACGTAAAGTCTGTATTAGGGCCCATCTTCCAGGCGAACTACGGAACGAGCAAGAGATTTAAGGATGACAGCCAGTTTGGTACGGTATTATCCCTTTCCTACCGCTACGACGAACGTTTACGCAAAAGCGAGCAGGTTGCCTATATGGGCGATGCTGTAGGTGACATATTCAATGATAACGTATATAACTACAACACCAACATTGGTGGTTTAGCGAACTTTGCGTATTCATGGGGAACCAACAAGATTGCGCTGAAAAACATCTATAACCGTGTACTTGAAAATCAATTCACCGCTCGTGAAGGTTTTGACGATTCCGGCAGTGGCTTCTTCAGAACTGCAGACTACCTGCTTCAACGTTCCCTGATCTCTACCCAGCTTAGTGGTAATCACCAGTTGTCAGAAAACAGCAAAATCAAATTAGACTGGAACTTAAACTTTGCAAATACAGACCGTAAAGAGCCAGGCTTCAAGCGGATGGAATATCAGCAGGAGAGTGGACAAGGTGGTTACACCCGTGTAAGTATCCCTTCTTCAGGACAGGCTGATCCAAGACTTGCCGGTGATTTCAACTCTTCACTAAACGAAGACCTATATGGTGGTGCTTTCGATGTGACCATACCAGTGAAATGGATTCAAGATAAAAATAAGATTAAACTCGGCTATTTCGGTCAATACAGGAAGCGTGACTTTGCAGCACGGGTACTTGGTTTCATCAGAAACGGTCAATTTGATACGGACCTGCTCACCCTACCGCAGAACCAGATTTTTGCACCGGAGAACATTCGTGAAAACGGCTTTGTACTAAGTGACATCACCAATGGTTCTGATATCTACGATGCAAACTCCTTCTTGAATGCAGGATATGCAATGTTCGACGGATTTGTAACTGAAAAGCTGCGGGTTGGTTTGGGCGCAAGGTTAGAATCCTATAATCAGAAACTAAACAGTGCCGACAATGCTGGTACAGCAATCAACGTAGATACAACGTATGTTAATCTTTTACCTTCTGCAAACCTGATCTATAATTTAACTGAAAAAGCCAGTCTAAGATTGTCTGGTTCACAGACGGTTGGTCGCCCAGAGTTCAGAGAGATTGCGCCATTCGGATTTTACGATTTCAATAAGAACGTATCTGTTGTGGGTAACCCGAATTTGAAGCAATCAAAAACCACCAATGTGGATCTTGGGTATGCGCTTTACCCTTCTGCAGGCCAGGTATTCTCGGTATCTGCCTTTTACAAAAACTTTGATCTACCGATAGAGCAACGTTTGGAGCTGGGTAGCACCGGAAGAATCTTCGGATATGGAAATTCTGAGTCCGCGACGCTGTACGGAATTGAAATGGAATTTAGAAGACCTTTGGATTTAATTAGCGAGCGCTTGAAAAACTTTACCTTCAGCGCGAATGCTTCTTACATGAAATCAGAAGTAAAGGTATCGACCACGGTAAACAGCACAGGTAAACGTCCGCTTCAGGGCCAATCACCATATCTGATCAATGCAGGCTTGCAGTACAACTCGAAAGTTGAAAATTCAACTGGTGTAAGTCTACTATTTAACAGGATCGGAAAACGCATCTGGGCAGTTGGTAACGTAATTGATCCAGATATCTATGAAAATTCAAGAAACATCCTTGACTTACAATTCTCAAAGCGTTTTGCAAAATCCAGAGCTGAGATTAAGCTGAATTATAGTGACATCCTTAACAACCGTGCGATTTACTATCAGAAGGCAAAAGGATCTGATCCGGATGCAGCCTTTGATAAGCAAACAGATCGGATAAACATCGCAGATACCTTTGGCTCAACCTTAACCATCGGCTTCTCATACCGAATTAATTAAGCACAGCAACCGCAAATAAAACCTTTGCAGAAGAGCCTGTATCATGAATAATGATCAGGCTCTTTTCTTTTATAAAGCGTTTTTCTAGAGGTGCTTTCTCGGGCAGAATAGTATGTGCGTTTGTGGGCAACTGTTCATGTTAGATTAACATCAAACAAAGGTATTGGTAACACTTTGCTAACATCTTCCTAACAAGGCGATTCTATTTTTGATTAAACAAAATATCAGACATGAAAAGTAAATTTAACGTAAGTCTTATAGCCGCAATGGTGGCAGGAACTGCATTATTTAGCAGCTGTTCAAAAAGCGACGATCCTATAGCTGGTCCAGTTGCACCTCCAGTGGTTACGCCACCAGCTGAATCGAATACAGCGCTTGCAGATTCGTTCTTTGATAAAGTTGCCTACAAAGGTGCTTTCGGAACTGCCGACTGGACAAAAGACTGGACGAACTTTGATCCTAAAAATACCACATACCCAGCAACTACAGAGACTCTTGAAGGTACAATTTCAGCAAACAGAACCCTCGATGCTTCTAAAGTTTACTTGTTGAAAGGCTTCGTGTATGTGATGGATGGCGTGACATTGACGATCCCAGCAGGAACCATTATCCGTGGTGATCAGGCATCAAAAGCTTCTTTGGTTGTGACCAGAGGTGGAAAATTGATGGCTGAAGGTACTGCATCTAAGCCAATTATTTTCACTTCAAATAAGGCGGTTGGATCAAGAGCGCCAGGCGATTGGGGTGGCTTGTTAATCCTCGGAAAAGCGAAAAACAATATCCCAGGTGGTGAAGGAATCATTGAAGGTGGTTTCACAGAACCTTTAGGTAAACACGGCGGTACGAATGACGATGATAACTCTGGCGCATTAAAATATGTTCGCGTAGAATTCCCTGGTATTGCTTTTCAGCCAGGAAATGAAATCAACGGAATCACCTTTGGCTCCGTTGGGAAAAACACTACTGTAGATTACCTACAAGTTTCTTATTCTGGAGATGATTCCTACGAATGGTTTGGTGGAAACGTTAATGCGAAACACTTGGTTTCAATCGCTAATATTGATGATGTATTTGACTTCGATAATGGTTATTCAGGTAAACTACAGTACCTGGTTGCACAACGTGATCCTGCTTTAGCAGATCAGGCTGGTCAATCAAACGGTATTGAATCAGACAACTCTGAAAAAGCTTTCACAACTGAGCCTAGAACGCGTCCGGTAATTTCCAACCTTACCCTGATCGGTCCAGGTACACCGAGCGATGGTAAACATGAGAATGCAAACCTTTGGAGAAGAGGTTCTAAAATGGTATTAGCAAATTCAATCTTCATCAATGCCAAATATGGAATCGATATCCGTGATAAGGAAACTGGAGATGCCCTAACTGATGGAACTTCATTGATCAAAAATAACATATATTCAACTGTCAGAGATCTTCCAGAAACTACTAAAGGGAATCCTGAAGTTATGGTAAGTGGTTCTACACCTTCATTCGCTAACGTAGATCTTCTAAAAACTTACCTGACTTCAAAAGGTAACGTAATCATTGACAAGACTGCTGCTGATGCACTTTTAAATGCACCTTACAGCCTTACAGCACCTAACTTCACGGTAAAAGCTGGATCAGCTGCTGCCACTGGTGCTTCATTCTAGAACATTGTGTGTTAAATAATCTAAAACTAGAACGCGCGGAGTCGAAAGACCTGCGCGTTTTTTTTTGTAATAAGATTAAGGTGTACATCAATAATAAGAACTTGTGCTAGAATACCTACATATTCTTCCCAATCTTCTCCAGCATCTCTGCAGGGATATTCTGCATATCCACCACGAGAAATCCATCCAGGCAATCCGCAAACTTCGGATCAATGTTGAAACAGATGATCTTTGCATTCAAATTCAGGTACTGCCTTAACATGACCGGAATTTTAATGTGCGATTTTTCAATCTGCGAAATCAGGCTGTCCAGATCCTTAAGACTGTCGCTGCTATCCACAAGAAGTTCCGCGTCAATCGGACTTAAATCTGCTTTAAACTTGTTCTTCGGCTTCACGTAAGTTGCAAGATCATAATCAAAGTGGTTCTTGGTAATGAAATCAACCATCAGCGATTTAGAGAACTGCGAGAAGTTATTGCTGATGCTCACCGGCCCGAACATATAACGGTACTGTGGATTGTCCAACAGGTATTTTAAAATGCCCTTCCATAGTAGATATAGCGGCAAAGGCTTCTGTTGGTATTCTTTCCTGATCCAGGAGCGGCCAAGTTCAATGCCTTTCCTTAAATATGGATAAAAAGGTTCTTTAATCTTAAACAACTCAGAAAGGTAAAAGCCACGGCGGCCGAAGGTGTCCAGAATCTGATCCCCTTTACCAATCCGATATGCGCCAACAATCAGCTGCGCTTCTTTATCCCATATAAATAGGTGGTGATAATAGATGTCGTAATTATCCAGGTCTATTTTCTTATTGGTACCCTCACCAACCTCGCGGAAGGTAATTTCCCGCAGTCGCCCGATCTCTCGTAAAATGTTCGGAATATTGGTTGTCGGCGCAATGTACACCTCGTAGTGCTTCTCCGTCCAAACCTTGAAATCCTCTAATTGCGTAATCTCCTGTGAGATTGCCACTTTTGAAGTTTCCTCAATTACAGGCTTAGGCGTCTTCAGGATCTTAAACAAGCCGATCGGGTTAAATAACTTACGCTCTTCTTCCAATGCCGTGCCTAGGGCATAGGTTCTTGCCCGCAGGAAATCCAACAGCTTGTTGCTATTGTTCTTGTAAGAGATTTCATTGATATCAATTGGCTTCCCGATCCGGACTTTAATTTTCAAGCCCTTTTTATTCAAGAATTCTGAAGGCAGCTTCGCCGTCCGCAGGGTGGGGTGAATGAAACTAAGAATATTAAATAAGACCCCATTATTGCCGTGGAAGTAAATAGGTACAACAGGCAGCTTTGCGCGTGCGATTAGTTTACCTACTACCGGGTGCCACAGGCGATCTGTAATTTCCTGCTTTTCCAGTGAAAAGGTAGACACCTCTCCAGCTGGGAAAATGCCAATTGGCGTGCCTGATCTAAGCAGGTCTAATGTTGCCTTAATGCCACTGATGCTGGAAGAATGCTGTACATTTTCAAAGGGGTTTACCGCCACAAAGAACTCGCTCAGGTTCGGGATCTTCTTTAAAATAAAGTTCACCATCACCTTCGCTTCAGGTCTTACGGTACAGAGCAGCTTTACCAGTGCAAGGCCTTCTACACCGCCATAAGGGTGGTTGGCAATCGCAATAAAAGCACCTGTTTTCGGGATATTCCGGAGATCCTGTTCATCAAACTCAATGCTTACGCCAATGGTTTCCAGGATCTTGTCCACGAACTCCAGGCCCACAAAGTGTTCATTTTTTGAAAACACTTCGTTGATATCATTCAGTTTCATCACCTCCATCAGCAACGCGGCTAAGCCAGGTACCCCTAGTTTGTCAATCTTTGTGGCTTTTGCGAATTCCTGTGTGGTAATGATCTTCATGAATGTGGTATTAAAGCTTTTTTCAAAAATATGATTATTAAAGTGAAATCCCGGACTATACTACCAGTCTATGAGGAAATGGATCAATAGCTACTTTAATTTTACAAAGGCAGAATTCAATGGCATCTGCACCTTGTTCGTGGTCATAACGCTTTGTCTTGCCCTGCCCAGGATTTACAATTGGTTTCGACCTGATGCGCCTACCAAGGCAGAAATTCAGGAAATTCAGGCTTTGAACTTGGAAGGCACAATTAAGAACCCAGCGGCGCAAAACAATGCTTACGAAGCGAAAGCGGCGAGCCCTAAAATCAAGCTACATGCTTTTGATCCGAATACCTTAGACCAGCAGGGCTGGCAGGGTTTTGGACTTTCTCCGAAGCAGGCAGGTGCGATCATCAAGTACCGGCAAAAGGGTGGGCGGTTCCGCAAAGCGGAAGATTTACAAAAAATGTACACCATACGGCCGGAGATTTACCAGCAACTAAAGCCTTATGTGCAGATCAAAGACAGCATTTCACAAGTTCGCTTCAGAAGGTATTCAACCACCAAGGCAGATCGAGCAGCCAATAGAAGCGCCGTGGTTGTATACGAACTAAATGGACTGGATACAATGGGCATGCAGGCCATTAAAGGCATTGGACCCAGCTTTGCAAGGCGGATCTACAAATACCGGGAACGCCTCGGGGGATTTGCACGACCAGAACAGCTCTTGGAAGTGTTTGGTATAGACAGTGCGCATTATGAGCAGATCCGGCCACAAATTAAGATTGATGAAGGCCAGGTGAAGAAGATTAACATCAATACTGCAGACTTTGAAACCTTAAGGCAACATCCATACCTCAGGTATAAACAGCTGAATGCGATTATAGAATATAGGAAACAACACGGAAATTACAGTAGTTTTGCAGACTTAAAAAAGGTAGCAATTCTGCCTGCAGAAACTGTAGACAAGCTGGTGCCGTATTTTTCTTTTTAGATATGATCGAGTCCAAAATTAAAGACACCGTTAGAGATGTAGCTGATTTCCCAAAGCCAGGCATCATTTTCAAAGACATTACGCCAATCCTTAAAGATGCTGCACTTTGTGCAGCAATCACGCAAGCCCTGGCTGAACGCCTGTCTGGTGTTCAGGTAGATGTAGTAGCCGGAATTGAAAGTCGCGGTTTCCTGTTCGGGATGTTGCTGGCACAAGCCCTGAAAGTGCCATTCGTGCCCATCCGCAAAGCTGGTAAATTACCATTCAAAACCATTCAGCAAGCGTGTAACCTGGAATATGGAAGTGCAATACTGGAATTGCATGAAGATGCTTTGGAAGCGGGACAAAAAGTGCTGGTTCATGACGACTTGCTTGCAACCGGAGGAACCGTTGTAGCGGCCTCAAAATTGATCCAGCAGCTAGGCGCTGAAGTTACTGCTTTCTCCTTTATCATCGGCTTAGACTTTCTTAACGGTCGGGAAAAGCTGGAAGAATTTAGTCCCCTTACTTTTTCATTAGCTTCTTACCGATAGGTTTTACGCGTTGAGGGATTATCCAATCGATATAATGAACTAAATACCATTTCATTCTGTTTTGGGGCAAATATTTTGTTGCATTTGCTGTTGTAATATTTCTTTATCATTGTGAAAATCAACACAACAACATGCTTGAAACATTAAGTGAAACCACGGGATACAGCTTTTCTGTATCAGAGAACCAGATGATGGTCAGGAGTATGGTTAAGGACTTTGCGGAGAAACACATCCGCGAACATGTGATGGAATGGGACGAGGCACAAACCTTCCCTGTCGACGTATTCAAAAAACTTGGTGAGCTTGGTTTAATGGGCGTTTTGGTACCGGAAAACTATGGTGGTTCCGGATTCGGCTACCAGGAATATGTAGACGTCATTGTCGGCATTTCTAAAGTTTGCGGCTCCATAGGTCTTTCACTTGCTGCACACAACTCACTTTGTACAGGACATATACTTGCTTTCGGTAACGAGGAGCAGAAAGCGAAATGGTTGCCTAAGCTGGCTACAGCTGAATGGATTGGCGCCTGGGGGCTTACCGAAGCCAATACGGGTTCTGATGCCCTTAGGATGATGACGACAGCCAAGCTGGAAGGCGACGAATACGTGATCAATGGTACCAAGAACTGGATTACCCATGGTAACTCAGGAGACATTGCCGTCGTAATGGTACGTACCGGTGAGTCTGGCAGTTCTGCAGGTATTTCTGCCATTGTAGTAGAGCGCGGTACACCGGGCTTCTCTGCAGGTAAGAAAGAAAACAAGCTGGGCATGCGTGCTTCGGAAACCACAGAGATGATCTTCGACAACTGCAGGGTTCCAAAGGAAAACCTGTTGGGCGTAGAAGGGGAGGGCTTTAAACAAGCCATGAAAGTGCTTGACGGTGGTAGGATCTCCATTGCTGCATTATCTTTAGGTATTGCCAAAGGTGCGTACGAAGCAGCAGTAGCGTATGCTAAAGAGCGCCACCAATTCGGACAGCCTATTGCAAACTTCCAGGGCATCAGCTTCAAACTGGCTGACATGGCTACGGAGATCGAAGCTGCAGAGCTATTGATCAGACAAGCTGCGGATATGAAAAACCGTGGACTAAAGATGACGAAGGAGTCGGCAATGGCCAAATACTTCGCTTCGGAAGTTTCCGTAAAGGTGAGTACCGATGCGGTACAGATCTTTGGCGGTTATGGCTATACGAAAGACTTCCCAGTAGAGAAGTTTTATCGCGACAGTAAGCTGTGCACAATTGGCGAGGGTACTTCAGAGATCCAGAAGATTGTTATCGCACGGGAAATTTTAAATGCATAAACACGAATACCATCCATCAAACATATTCTAACCAAATATTTTGTAAATCCGGCCCTTTCCATTTGAGGTGCCGGATTTTTTTTGTGATCATTTTTCTCCGGCACAATGTGGACACTAAAGTGCGGCTGTAGCGGTTGAACTTGCGGGTCAATCCGGGGTCTACCCGCCGTTAACACGGTGTTGATACGGCTGTACCCGTCTGGTGCCGGGTAGAGGGCGGGTTGATGCCGTATAGATGCCGGATTAATCCCGAAGCTGGTACGAAGTTGGTACGACGCTGGTACGAACCTTGCCCTTCGTTTTACGTATTTAATATTATGTTCGTTTAATTATTGTGCTGATTCATAAATATTTTATGCTACCTTTGCAGTCCTAAAAACAACGAGAGGAGGTATTTCAACGTTATGATCATCATTAATATTAAAGACGGCGAATCATTAGATAAAGCGCTAAAACGTTTCAAAAAGAAGTTTGAGAAAACTGGAGTTTTGAGAGAACTGCGTAGTCGTCAGGCATACGAGAAAAAATCTGTAGCTCGTCGCATGCAAGTAAGACATGCTATCTACAAACAAAATATGCAATTAGAAGGAACAATCTAGTTTCTTTTCAATACATAAAGAAGAGCGTCTGTAAAGCAATTTACAGACGCTTTTTTTGTTGGGGGTTTTTTAGGGTGATTTGACTTTGCAGTTTTTGCAAATAAGTTGTTTCCAGTTAATTTTGGGTTTAGATCATTAGCGGATCAATTGAAATAAAGGAATTTGAACTCGATGGCAAAGAGACCTCAAAAATGAAAGAAATTATGACATTGATTGTTGAGAAGGAATTAGGAGACATTTTCGTTATGGTTGCTGGATAGAGATAGGTGGTGAAAGGGACGATGTTTAGCCATATTTTAATCGATCGGCTAGAAAGACGGCGGTATTGGATGGGCATTTTGGATTATCATTTACTCATTATCAAAAACTAGAATTTATCGTTTGATTAATGGAATGGGTTCTTGATAATTGGGGGAAGTATCGGTGCATGGGAGAGGAGCGCGGACACTTTTATTTATCGTTTTTTATCTGATCAAAAATTGAGGGAATGATGGAATAGTTTGATAAGAATTTTAATAATTTCGAATGCGTTGAGCCTAGTTTATTAAAAAATTAACAATCATAATCTTTTCATTTTAGGAAGTTAATTTAAATTAACCTTTCGTTAAAATAAAATATTTTGGAGATATTTAAAATTAATTTCAAAAGCCATGTCAAGGCCGCCAATTCAATGATATTAATTGTTTTGATGTCTGCCTTTTTTCCATACTTAATGTCGATACTAGAACATCAAGATATTGCCTCATTCATTTGGCTAGGAATCTTGATGTTTGTTGTATTTGCCACACCGTGCTTTTTGCTTCATATAAATTACACTATCGTAAATCATGGTGATGTTTTTAAATACTCTTATCAGGAAAGGAAAGTCACTATTTTACATAAGGGAAAGTCTACTACTTTCAATCTTGATGAGATAGACAGTGTTGAACGATTTATGTCTTTCAATTTAGCTGCTAAAAGATCTTCAGTACTTCCTTGGGATGAGTATAACCATTCTTATATTCAGTTGAAGAATGGAGAGCGATTTACGATAACAAGTTTGCTTGTTCCTAATTTAAATCTGCCGTTAGAAGAAGGGAGGATAGTTATAAAGCAGAATTTTTATCGATGGCCAAACCTATAAATTTTAGTATCGGCGCAACTTTCTTGTCTTAAAATAAAGTATTGAAAGCTCGCGCACGCCGTCGGCGTAACTGCATGTTAATTATCATAAATTGGTGGAATTATGGACAACAAACCTCACCATTCCAAAAATCCAGGGAATAATGGAAATATTGATGTAGCTTGCAGATTGTGTGTAGCTCGTCCTCAACAAGCATAAGAAAGGTTTATTAAAATTGTTCCTTTACTTTTCCATTTTATCCACCCACTTAAAACCTTCCCGTCTGGGCAGCCCTCACATTCTTTTGAGCATTGGACTTTTATCCAGTCTCCTTTCACTTCCAAGACTTTGTAACTGTATTCAGCACTATCGCTTATAACTTGAGATTTGTTACTGGCGTTTTTATATACTGGATGTATTTTGTTGCCCGTAACGTAAATTCTCTTCATGTAAGAAGCCCATTCCTGGTACTCTATCGCCTTAGTTGGCCTAAGTGTTTTCCATACACCGTTTATAAACACCCTGTATCCCTCACCATTTTTAATCGCATCAAAGACAATGATGGTATAATCAGGATAATACGCCCGAATTGATATTTCCGGTAAAGGGGTCTTATACTTATCGTGTTCTTTGCTATAATAAGGATAGTAGACCTTTAAGCTTTTTAAAAACTCATCCTTCTTTAGGGGTTCTGCATAACTAACCTTTAATTCCCCACCCGCAGTTTGATCTATTTTGATGCTCACTGAGCCATCATTATTAAGTATCTTGATATTTTTGAAGTCAAATTTTGCGAATACAACACCTGTGCCCAACATTTTTGTTTCTTGTGCAAGCAATAAATTGACATGTCCTACCAAAAAGGTGATTGCTAATATCAGACGTTTCATATAATTGATGAAAATAAGCGTAAACTAGTGATACCCGCAATTAAGTGCATCCTATTGTCACGTTAATATGCCTGCAAAGCACCTCCGAAAGTCGTAAAAATGAGACCACCTTGCCAAAGTGAATCTCCCACTATTATCATTCTAGTCATCATCGTTCTCAGGTATAGTGTTTAGTTGAATAATCGTTTGTCCTTTTCAAAACAAAGAAGACAACCCGATCATATTAGTTCTACCGATTGAATGCACTACGATTATCGAAAAACAGACTTTTTATGAGTTTAGAGATATTCTACCTTCCAAGTCGTCCTCGTACAATTATTTCAAAAGCCACGTTCCTGAGGGTGAAATTGTATATTATTGATCTTTATAATACGGAAGGTATGAATCCCCTAGAGATGCAGGTAGTTTTGCTGCAACACCAGTGCGCAATCTTCAGCGTTGCCAACTGTTTGTGATTCTGGTTTGGTATATATAACATTGCGGGAATTGATAAAATAAATTGGGTAGTTTCGGTTTGTTAAATTTAAGAATGGGGCCTTTATTTGGCGGAGCGGCCGCATTATACATAGTCAGTATGGAGAAGATACGCTGACTAGAACTGGTATTGAGGCTGGAAAGCATTTTGTAAAAGGAGGACGATAAGATGAGAATATTGATGATATGTTTGGTTATTTCCATGTTGGCATGTACAAAGACCGATAGAATCGTATATTACAAATATAAAGATGCGGAGGTTACTAGACTAGATAGAGGAAAAAAGACATTCTTCTATTATGGACACATCTATAAAAAGAATGTTTCGGATGTAAAACCTGAAGTTATAGTAGACTGGTCATCTGATGACAATTTATTTGGATTCTTACATTTTTTTAATGACAGAAATGTAGAAATTTTAAATGGAGGAGGTGGGGAGTATAAAACTGAAAAAGAAAATCCTTATTTAAAGTATCATGATATTGAAAATGCAGAGTTAAACCAAATATTGAAAAAACTAAGAGAAAATCCTTACGAAAATTTATATCAAATTTCGAATTACTTGGAGTTAGAGAAGAAGAGAAATAAGGCGTTCGGGAGTAGAGTGCAAAGTAAAATCGATTAGAAGGTAACTATAGGGACTCAAATATCAAGATTACGGGGCCAGGTTCTATGATCCGGTGATTGGAAGGTGGAATGTGATGATCCGTTGGCGGAGAAGATGATTAACTGGTCGCCATATAATTACTCTTTTAATAATCCAATTAGGTTCATAGATCCAGATGGGATGATGCCAGTCGATGACTACAAGCTAAAGAAGAACGGGGATTTTGAGCTAGTCGCTAAAACTGATGATAAAACAGACAGGATATTAAAAACCGACCTAAAGATAATGTTAAGACAAACCGTAAGGGAGAAGCTAAGGTTGCAGTTGATGGCATTGAAAAGGGAATTTTGAAAGATGGTTTAAATTTGATGAAAAACGATAACATAATTGCTGTTTGTGGAAATGGTCAGGCAACTATAAAGGGTTTTGAAGATTTCGCATTAAAACTATCAAATCACATTGGAAAAGAGTTAGGTGGGAATTATCTCGAGAATAAGTCAGATGGAGCAATAAGCAATGTTATCTTAATAAATATCAAAACAACACAGCTACTGAAGCAAAGGGAGGTTTTAACCTTTTCAGATTAAATAATAGCTTGTTTAATTCTACAACAGCTCATACTTCTTTTCATACTCATTTATCTCATTTTGATGATAGTGCTAGGTTAAGTCCGTCAGGGAGCCACGATAACGGACGATGTGGGGATTTAAGGCATAAAAAGGATCAATCTCAAAATGGAGTTAAAAAATTCATTATTATTACTAACCCTAAAACCTTTGAATATTAATGAAATTAGCTTATAATTTTTGGGGATTAACAGTCTTAACTTTTTTAGGTTGTACTACATTGACCAGTTTATCTTCATCTAAAGGAGACATTAGCGATGCTATTCAAAGCTCTATCGCAGATTTTCTGCATTCGAACAAAAGTATCACGACAAAAGATAGTGTGTTTTCTATCAATGTTGAAAATGTCAATGAGAATGTGCTAGGTATTGGGATTTCAGTAGAAAGAGATAAGGTCGCATTATTTACAAAAAATGAAGTTGATTATGATTATCGATTTTTTCCAACACGGTTTTATGAACATCAAGACAAATTATTCTATTGGAAAGACTCAACAGTAAGCGTTTCTAATGAGATTATAAAAAAATTATACAAAATGAATAGAGTTGACACTATAATTTATCAAAAGTTCTTTCCTCAAAGAACAATCGACGAAAGGCAGAAAGTTGTTCATTACTATTTTTGCAAAAAAGATTTAACTCGATTTCGAAAGAAAAGGATAAGTATAGCTAATAAGAATTATGAAATTCCAAAAATAAGCTGTAATCCTTAAAATTAGGTAATGTATTGCGATCAGTCTATCGCAAGCATTAGTGCAGCGGTGCTTGTGCTTAAAGCATATAAACCTCCTCTGGTTTAAGTGTTCGCTTTTTAGCGGTCATTTAAATTCAAAATGAAAACCAAGGACTTTGTCCTTAATAGTTGTAGAGAAGAAAATTAAAGCAAAAGCCTAATGATGTAAAAATTGTTAGGCTTTTATTGGGCAAAAGCTTTTTCGGTTTTATTGTAAGCTAGTGCCATATCGATGAAATAATAGACTTTATCTTTTTCCTCGATTGGCAGGGCTTCAATATCTTCCATTCTGCGGACTAAGCCTTTATCCATGATGATATGATCGGAATGCCCGATCAGGTAATCTACGGTAACGCTCAGGGCATCTGCGATCTTCGCGGCCACATCAATAGATGGGGTAATCTCCCCGCGTTCATATCTTCCGATAATTGGCGCAGATGTGCCGATCTTTTTAGCAAGGTCATCCTGTGACCATTTTAAATAATTCTGGTCAATACAAATCATAAACGCATAGGAACAAACATTTTTACAAAGTAAACTCTATCAAATACTCATTTCAATTCCTATCAATAACGGTGAAATAATGAAACGAGGCATGCACTTATCAATTATTCGAAAATAATAGAACAAATATTCATAGGATACAATTCTCTACCTCGAAATCAAGAAAAGTTTCTATATTAAACAAGGTATTTAAAATATCCATTCATAATCCTAGCTTACCGAGCCATAATATTTCAGAACAGCATCCCAATTTAAAGTTTATCAAATCCTTTTTTCAAGCCTATGCAATAAATGATTTAGAAGCCATCAAGGAAGTATTATCTCCTTCTATCGAATGGTTTATTCCTGGCGAACATCCTTTAAGTGGTAAAAATCAGGAGTGGACGAAGTGCTCAATTATTCAAAGCAACTGAGCACCTCTTTCTTTCAGGCAAAACCAATTGTTATGGGTTTAAATGATGACGATGTTATTGACTGTTATTTAAACTGGAGCAACAGGCCAGAAGGCGAAAATCTGAACGCGATGTCCTGCCTGCTTTGGAGTTTCTAAAATGGAAAAATCAGCAAGGTCTATAACTTTCCCCGAGACCAGCATAACGTAGATACCTTCTTTAACAATGTTTACGGCAACCCTGACAATCCTGCACTCATTTAGTTTTTAATGCAATAAATAACAATGACAGACGAATCAATTCAAAATTATCCAATCAATTATGTTGCTATTGACCAAGCCACCAAACAGTTGGGCTTTACAATGGCGTCTGATCCGAAGACCTGCGCTTTATTGAAAACCTTAGCTGGCACGAAGCCAGGAGGCAAATTGTTGGAATTAGGTATTGGAACAGGACTATCTACTGCATGGATTTTAGAAGGTATGGATAATAGTTCTGTATTAACATCTATAGATAACGATCCTGTTTTCTTAACGATTGCAGAACATTTCTTGAAAGACGATCGACTCAGTCTAGTTAATGAGGATGCAGGTGAATGGATTCAAAACAATAAAGACAGTAAGTTTGACTTGATCTTTGCGGATACGTGGCACGGAAAGTACCTGATGCTGGACGAGGTACTAGATATGCTTAATCCAGGAGGACTGTATATCCTTGATGACATGTTACCACAATCGAACTGGCCTGATGGGCATCAGGAAAAAGCTATGAGGCTTCTTGAACTGCTCGATGAACGAACAGATTTAAACCTAACCAGACAGTGCTGGCAACCGGGATTGTTATTGCAAGCAAAAAATAAAATCTTAAGCTTGTTAGCTGCTTTTAGATGACAATGAGTAAAGCATCAACTTTATAAGGGACTTCTTATTTTATGATTTATACTTGAAGAGAATCGTTCTAACAGTCAGCCTTAAATAACGGTGAAATAATGGTAAACCAATTACCCTTCCCCGTTACACCCCCGGTATCTGACCCGTGCTACCGCTTTCGGCAGCAAGCATTTCATTCTAAAAACCAAAAGACCAAACTATTGCTGCAGCAATTAGTGACATCCAATAGTACTATTGTTATCATACCCCAACCACGTCAGGGATGGCTGATAATTTCGAAAACAATACTATATTATACCGTCTTCTTTCAAGACCTGTTAATTATCTACAATGATCATTGTTCAAAATCTAAGCAAGTTTTTCCAACAAACTGCTGCAGTCAAAAATGTATCTTTTGAAGTTAAACAAGGAGAGACATTGGTCTTGCTCGGTACCAGTGGCTCTGGCAAGACAACGACTTTACGTATGATCAACCGTCTAATAGAACCTTCATCGGGTGAGGTTTTCATAAATGGACAGAATGCTTTAGCCTTACCTGCAGAAGTGCTCCGCAGATCTATTGGATATGTACTGCAAAGTAATGGCCTTTTCCCCCATTACACGGTTGCTGAAAACATAAGCATTGTACCTAAACTACTTGGGTGGGAGAAGAATACCATTCAGGCCAGGGTTCGTGAGCTACTTGTAGAACTACACCTCGATCCAAAGGATTATTCTAATCGATACCCTCGTGAGCTTAGTGGAGGGCAGCAACAGCGGGTTGGACTTGCGCGAGCATTAGCAGCAAACCCTCCAATTCTGTTAATGGATGAACCATTTGGTGCCCTCGATCCTGTTACAAGAAGCAGTATCCGAATGGAATTCCTTAGACTTGATGAGCTAAAACGCAAGACTATTGTGATGGTTACACACGACATTGAGGAGGCTTTTGCACTTGGGGATCAAATTTGTCTTATGGATGGGGGAAGCATAAAGCAAATCGGCACTCCTGCCGAATTGCTGTTTAATCCAGAAGGAGACTTCTCCCGAGATTTCTTTGGTAGTGAACGCGCGGTCCTGGAGATGAAATCACTTCGGATAACAAACATTTGGCCTTATCTAGAAAGTGCTGAACCTGATTCGCTTAAAAACTCAGGGCAAGCAGATAAAGATGAAACTTTATGGATGGTTTTACAAAGATTGTCCGCAGGAGGTCCGCAGCGCTTGTTAGTGAGAAAGGATAATGAAGCAAAAACGATATCGCTGGAAATCATATTTAGGTCACTTAAACAGCTTAAAGGAATTGTAGCATGAACGAACAACAAAGTCTATGGCAATTCTTTTTGCTCCACTGGGATAAGATACTTGACCAAACCATCACCCATATTGGATTGACCTTTATCTCCTTGCTCTTAGCAGTAATCATCGGTACGCCAATAGCAATACTAATTGCCAGAAGAAGAAATCTTGCAACTGCAGTACTTGGAGTTGCCGCTATCATGCAAACCATACCAAGTGTAGCACTACTGGGCTTTATGATTCCATTGTTTGGTATTGGAACCGTACCTGCTATTGTTGTGCTGTTCTTTTATGCCTTATTACCCATCATCAGAAATACTTTTACGGGCATTACAGGAATCGACGAAGCAATAAGAGATGCAGCAAAAGGAATGGGAATGACTGACAAACAAATTCTATTTAAAGTTGAAATTCCACTCGCCATGCCTGTGATACTTGCCGGAATACGAACGGCAACTGTCATCAATGTTGGAGTTGCCACACTTGCAGCCTATATAGCAGGGGGTGGTCTGGGTGAATTTATTTTCGGTGGCATCGCACTTAACAATACGAACATGATTTTAGCAGGAGCTATACCGGCGGCACTGTTGGCAATAACATTTGATTTTCTGCTTGGAAAAATTCAGAAGCAAAAACCGGAGGGTACTGGCAAGGCTATGCTGGTGCTTCCAATCGCTGTATTGTTGCTCTCAGGGTTTTATATCATTCCCTCGGCTGGGACAAACCTGCTTGCCGGATTTGAGCCGGAGTTTATGGGACGGTCTGACGGTTACCTGGGACTAAAGTCCCGATATAATTTAAATATATCTTCAGTAGTGATCAATGATGCTGTGATGTATGAAGCGCTATATGAAAACAAGCTTGACGTTATTGGGGGCTATAGCACAGACGGAAGATTAAAAGCATATGATCTGGTAACGCTGAAAGACGATAAAACCATTTTTCCGCCCTATTTCGCCGCTCCATTAGTACGCACAGACTTACTAAAAGAGTATCCTGAACTGGAGGCAACACTCAATCTGATCGCTGGAAAAATTACGGATTCAGCGATGACGGATCTTAATTACCAGACAGACATTCTGAAGCGTACACCAGAGCTGGTAGCGAGGGAATTTTTAAAAGCTAAAGGCCTCTATAAGCGCCCTCAAAATGGAAATAAAGCAACCATTCGGATTGGCTGTAAGATATTTGGGGAGCAGTATATTTTAACTGAAATATACAGGATGTTGATCGAAGGGAACACGGCTTTCAGCGTAGAAACAAAAACCGGTCTTGGCGGAACAAAGATTTGTTTCGATGCGCTTACGAACAATCAGATTGATTTGTATCCTGAATACACAGGAACTGGTTTTCTTGTAATTCTTCAACCACCTACTTCGGTGGTGGACAGCATCATCTCTGACCCGGATGAAGTCTTTCGGTATGTACAAACCGAATTTAGTAGTAAATATGGGTTAACCTGGCTAAAGCCTATGGGCTTTAATAATACTTATGCATTAATGATGAGGCAGCAGGATGCCTCAGCCCTTCAGCTAAAAACCATAACGGATTTAAAAAACTACATAGATAAAAATGATTGATTCTCTCTTAGTTGAAGGTTGCCAACAAATAACACAGAGGAACAAAGAATTTTTTAAAACACCCGATTTAGCATGAAAAATTTCAAGTATTTACTTAGTTGCTTTTTCTTGAGCCTACTCACATGGTTAAGTAAACATTGTCAACGACTGGCGTGTTACACCAATAGAAACATCATTCGACAGATCTGGCGCATAGACGATAGTTCTGCTTTTGTTCTGATGTAAATAATTAGCACAACTGGCAAAAACAACAAATTTCAATAGTATGGCGACCCGTGATGATTTCGAGAATAACTTAAATTCGAATTTCGGTGAGCCGGCAAACCGAATTGAAGGCAAGTTAAAGGTTACGGGCTTGGCTAAGTATGCTGCTGAATATCCCATAGCAGAAATGGCGTATGGTGTTTTTGTCACAAGTTCGATTGCTAAAGGATCCATCCATTCCATTCTGACAGACAAAGCAAGAAAGTCTGCAGGCGTTATTGAGGTATTGACGCATTTAAACCGTCCAGATGTGCCTGGTTATGAAAAACCTGTAGACCAGAACAAGACCCGGTATTATGGACAGGAATATAGGCTTTTCTATAATGAAGCTATCGATCATCATAATCAGCCAGTAGCTTTAATCATTGCAGAAACGCTGGAACAAGCAACTTATGCAGCAGCCTTGGTAGAGGTCTCCTATGATAAACTGCCACATCAGACCGATTTGTTGGATCATTTGTCTGCGAAAATGACACCCCACCGCCCGTCAGATTCTTTACGGGGTCATGCAGACGCCTGGAAGAATGCAGCGGTTACCATAGATCAGGAATATCATACCTCCATACAGGTACACAACAGTATGGAGCCGCATGCCACCACTGCCCATTGGCTTCCTTCGGGGAAGTTGCTGATTTATAATAAAACCCAGTTTGTACAATCTACCAAAGATGCATTTATCAACTACTTCAATCTTAATGAAGATCAGGTAGAAGTACACGCACCTTTTGTGGGTGGTGCCTTCGGAAGCGCATCCAGGGTTTGGCCCCATGAAATGGCGGCTGTTCTTGGCGCTAAGAAAATCGGCAGGCCATTAAAGGTCGTTCTGGAAAGGCGGCAGGTCTTTAACATGGTTGGCTACAGACCTTATGCTGTTCAGCAATTTAGTATAGGTGCTACAAAAAGTGGTGAATTTATTGGAATAAAACATGCGGCAATAGGAATGACTTCTACCTATGAGGAGTTTGTAGAACGCATTACAGACCCAACCAAATCAATGTACCGCTGTGCTAATCTTGAAACCCGGTATCAACTGGTTCCCTTAGATGTAAGCACCCCTACGCATACCCGTGGACCAGGGGAAACTACAGGGTCGTTTGCCCTGGAGTCTGCTATTGATGAGCTTGCTTATGCTTTGAATATGGACCCGGTGACCTTGCGTTTAAAAAATTATGCCGATCAGGATTACGATAAGAATCTGCCCTGGACCAGTAATCATCTAAAAGAATGCTATAAAGAAGGTGCAACCTTATTTGGCTGGGAAAATAGAAATCCGGCGCCAGCATCAATGACAACAGGTGGTTATTTGTTAGGTATGGGCATGAGTGCCGGCATCTATAAATCGACCCGGGAGCCCGCTACAGCAAGTGCACAGATTAATTTGAACGGTACCTTCATTGTTAGAACATCTGTGGCGGATACCGGACCTGGATCAGCAACCATCTTCGCGCAAATCGCCGCTGAAAAGCTGGATACCTCTATTTCGAATGTTGACTTTCAGTGGGGAAATTCTAAGTTTCCACCGGCACCGGGACAATTTGGATCACATACTACGGCTTCAGTAGGGTCGGCGATACATGATGTTTGCCTTTCGTTGAAGGCCAAGCTTACGGAGTTGAGTATTTCAGGTGAGCGTCCCAGGTTTAAAGGACGCTTGCATAATGAACTTACCGCGGTTGATGGATTCGTCCGGTTGAAGAATGGTCAGGAACAAATTGCTTATACGGATATACTGAAGGCAAATGGGTTAAGCGAACTCGTGGTTACAAAAGAGTCAAAAGCCGGCGCGGAACAAAAGACACATTCCGGAAAGTCCTTCTGCGTAAATTTTGTGGAGGTACTCGTTCATCCGCTAACAGGTTCTGTTAAGGTAAATAGGGTGGTTACTGTGGTAGATTGTGGAAAGGTGATGAATGCTAAGACGGCGGAAAGCCAGGTGCTTGGATCTATTGTTTGGGGAATTGGTGTTGCATTAATGGAGGAAGGTATTATTGATCATCGAAATGGAGGATATGTCAATGACGACCTTGAAAATTATCATGTACCCGTATGTGCGGATATCCCGGATATAAAAGTAAAGTTCATTGATAAAGATGACATGATTTTAGATCCGATTGGCGCAAAAGGATTAGGTGAAATTGGTATGATCGGTTTTTCTGCTGCAATAGCCAACGCGGTGTTTCATGCTACTGGTAGAAGAATCAGACACCTTCCAATCACGCTTGACAAATTGCTTTAGGGAAAATCCATGATCATTTGTGCTATCTAAGTCTATTCGAAATCTCACTTAGGTTGACCAGATCCAAATATTGATCTGGCAGAATCGAACTTGAAGAGTACGTGATTGTCGTAAGCAAGTTCCCATCTATGTCACAAATGACTTCAACAAAGAAATGATCTACCAAAAAGAGCATAGCAGGTGCTTCCTCGCTTGTCGCAAGGTAATAAGCATGTGATAACACCCTGATCTTGTCCTGCTCAGCTAGAGCTGTAAATTCAAAATCCGTCATTGATCTAAAAAACTTATTTAAAGCAAGCTATTGGGAAATAGGTTCTTATACAAGCGTTTATCTTCCTGTTAATGCGATATACGTACTGAAATTTCTTATGGTTTTCAGGTAATTGTACCGGAGTATATTTTCTAAAATCACGGGGTTATTACTTCTGCGCTGGTTTTTTCCTAAGGCAAAGTAGGATTATCATTACATCATGTAAATTATTGGACGGACTGATAATGCTGCCTCATTTAATCATGGTTTTGCTTTGTTCTTTGACTGGCAATTTGTACCTTGATTTCGGAGATCAGAGATTATGTTGAAAGCGCGATTTATACAGTACATCTCAGAGCAAAAGAAATATTCAGCTCATACGCAGACGGCCTATGCACAGGATCTACTGCAATTTGAAGATTTCATTACGGAAAGATATGAGCTCTCCTTTGAAGGGGTGCAGCATTTTCATGCACGCGAATACATCGTTTACCTGATGGATCAGGGGATAGGTGCGAGTTCTATTGGTCGGAAGCTCTCCACATTGCGCAGCTTTTACAAATATCTTCAACGCCAGGGGTTAATCTCCCGTAATCCAATGCTGCTGGTTAAGGCACCTAAAGTGGCTAAGAAACTGCCGGTGTTTGTGGATGACCACAAAATGGATGAGCTGCTGGATTCTACCGTTGTGTTTGATGATAGTTTCCCTTCGGTTCGGGACAAGATGATGATGGAGCTGTTTTTCGGCACCGGGATGCGATTGTCTGAGCTCATTGGGCTGCAGGAGTCGGATTTTAGTTTCTACGAACATACTGTGAAAGTTTTAGGTAAAGGGAACAAGGAGCGAATTGTGCCGATCAGTCCGCAACTTTCTGCACAACTCGAGGCTTTCCTGGAGCTGAAAAGGCTACAGCAGTTTGAAACGAAGGCAACCGCGCTGTTTGTTACCGACAAAGGGGAGGCCTTATACCCTAAATATGTTTATAATAAAGTAAAGCACTACCTGGCGCTGGTGTCTACACAGGACAAGCGGAGTCCGCATGTTTTAAGACATTCTTACGCGACCAGTTTGCTGAACCGGGGTGCAGACCTCAACGCAATCAAGGAGCTGCTTGGCCACGCCAGTTTGGCTGCCACGCAGGTATATACCCACAATTCCATTGAAAGACTTAAATCAATTTATAAACAAGCCCATCCAAAGGCGTAACAAAGGAGGAAAAAATGAAGATTACAATTCAATCAATCCGTTTCGATGCAGACATCAAATTGTTAAACTTTATTCAGAAGAAGTCAAATAAGCTGGACCAGTACTTTGACCAGATTGTGAGTGGGGCCGTTTACCTGAAACTGGCCAAAGTGGAAGATGAGGCAAACAAGATTTGCGAGATTAAACTCAGTGTACCGGGTGGAACCATGTTCGCAAAGGCGCAATGTAAATCCTTTGAAGAGGCGACAGATTTGTCGGTTGAGTCACTGATTAAGCAAATCATCAGGCATAAAGCAAAAAATCGTGCAAAAAGTTTTGAGCATAAAGATTTTTTAAGGACATATGAAGTTGCTGAGTATTAGGGATATATTTTAGCAAGCAGACAAAAAGGGATTGGCAGCACATAAACTGCCAATCTTTTTTTTGAAAAAAGTTTTGGACAGTTGAAATATGCGTGTATATTTGCATTCCATTTCAGGGACAGCGTTTCGCTTCAAAACAAGAAATGGATTGTTCTGTGAAATTATAGTATTAGCCTCCTTAGCTCAGCTGGTAGAGCAACTGACTTGTAATCAGTAGGTCATTGGTTCGATCCCGATAGGAGGCTCAATAC
>Ga0265798_10000234_pt1 | contig 100864 bp, 93 predicted proteins | sample P3T30metagenome_FD_192430 | JGI IMG/M metagenome (GOLD analysis project Ga0265798, IMG submission 192430) | Plant litter microbial communities from East Loma Ridge, Irvine, California - P3 T30 | ecosystem: Environmental > Terrestrial > Plant litter > Unclassified | place: USA: California... | reverse complement strand
CGTCGTTGTAGAACTGCTCGAGCGGGATGACGCCCTCGGACTTCAGGCCAGCGTGTACAGTTACCCAATCGCCGTCGATGTCGACAACGATACCGGTAATGATTGCGCCCGGCTGAAGGTTCAGGGTTTTTAGGCTTTCTTCAAAAAGTTCTGCAAAGCTTTCGCTCATTTTAATTCCTGTTGATCAAGGGCGAAGAATACGCCCATCTGCCACGCTCCAGACAACGTGGGTTTCGTTCATATTTAAGGAAGCCTGCGAGACTATGTCTGGTCTCCCGCAACGCCCCTTGGTCATCCGGCAATGTCGCGCAGTGCGACTTCACTCAGGATGCGTTCCAGCACCTGCTCGATGGACAATTCAGTGGAATCCAGCTGTATGGCGTCTTGCGCCGGCTTCAGCGGTGCTACCGCTCGCTGGGTGTCACGCTCGTCGCGTGCACATATCTCATCTAGCAGACTCGACAGACTAACATCATCGCCCTTGGCCTTCAACTGCAAGTAACGACGTCGAGCTCGCTCTTCGGCACTGGCGGTCAGAAATATCTTCAACGGCGCGTCCGGGAAAACCACAGTTCCCATATCGCGGCCGTCTGCCACCAGGCCTGGCTCTTCCTGAAAAGCACGTTGACGCTGAAGCAGCGCTTCACGTACCGCAGGCAGTGAAGCCACTTGCGAAGCACCGCTGCCCACCTGTTCGTTACGAATCGCATGGGTCACGTCTTCGCCCTCCAGCACGATGCGCTGGCCCTGCCCCGCTCCCGAAGCCTCGAACTGAACATCCAGATGCGCAGCCAAGAGCTTGAGCGCCTCTTCATTGGTCAGGTCGACGCCATGATTGCGGGCTGCGAATGCCAGCAGACGGTAAAGCGCGCCAGAATCAAGCAGGCACCAGCCCAGCTTTCTGGCCAACAGCCCGGCGACAGTGCCTTTTCCGGAGCCGCTAGGTCCGTCGATGGTAATAACGGGTGCTTTGATTTTCACTTTTTGTCCTCTTGCGCTACTTGCATGCCGACGTGAGCGCATAGCGCCAGAAAATTGGGAAACGACGTGGCGACGTTTGCGCAATCATGAATAAGGATGGACGCCGAAGCTCGCAGCGAAGCAACGCTGAATGCCATGGCAACGCGGTGATCACCCCGTGCGTCCACTTCGCCACCGCCCAGAGAACCGCCCTCGACAATAATGCCCTCAGGTGTTGATTCAATTGCGATGCCGAGCGTCGAAAGGCCCTCGACCATCAGACGAATACGATCTGAGTCTTGAATCCGCGAAAGCTCCGGACCACGCAGAAGAGTACGCCCCTGAGCACACGCTGCGGCTACCAACAGTACTGGAAGCTCGTCGATGGCCAGCGGCACAAGCGCCTCAGGGATAATAATCCCCTTTAGCTGCGCTGAGCGCACATGAACGTCTGCAACTGGCTCGCCGCCAACTTCACGTACGTGGTGCAGCGTGATGTCGCTGCCCATCAGGCGAAGGATATCGATCACACCCGTACGGGTCGGGTTGATGCCGACATGTTCAAGCACCAGGCTCGAGCCTTGACCAATAGACGCTGCAACCATGAAGAAGGCTGCTGAAGACAGATCAGCGGGCACCTCAATGCGAGTGGCTGCCAACCTGCCACCGGACTCAATGGACGCTTGATTGTCAGTGACAGTGACCGGGTAGCCAAAACCGCGCAACATACGCTCGGTATGGTCCCGAGTCAGTGCAGACTCGGTAATGACGGTGCGCCCGGTCGCATACATTCCCGCCAGCAACAGGCATGATTTGACCTGCGCACTGGCCATCGGCGAAGCGCAGCTCAAGCCTTGAAGGTGCTTGCCACCGCGAATGGTCAACGGTGGGCGCCCCTGAGCAGCGGTTTCAATCACTGCGCCCATTTCACGTAACGGCTCAGCCACGCAAGCCATTGAACGGCGGGACAACGACGGCGCTCCGGTGAGGGTAGTGTCGAAACTCTGCGCCGCCAGCAAGCCGGACAGCAGGCGCATCGAGGTGCCGGAATTACCCAGATAGACAGGTCCTGGTGGCGCTTTCAGGCCTCGCATGCCGACACCATGAATGGTCACTCGACCGTGATGCGGACCTTCGATCACGACGCCCATGTCCCGAAAGGCCTGAAGGGTCGCCAATGCGTCCTCCCCCTCCAGAAACCCCTCGACCTCGGTCACGCCTTCGGCCAACGAGCCCAGCATGATCGAGCGATGGGAGATGGATTTGTCGCCCGGCACACGAACGCTGCCAGCGACACGTCCGCCCGGCTCGGTGCGAAAACTCACATTCACATCGCTACGGGCTTCCACATAGGCGCGGCGAGCGAGAATTTTGCCGAAATGCTCGCGAGCAACCCGTGCTCGAGTGAAGACACCCAGCAGTTGACGACCGTCTCCGGCATCAACGGCATCGCGCAGCGCGTCAAGATCGCTGCGGAATGTGTCCAGCGTGCGCAGCACCGCCTCTCGGTTGGCCAGAAAAATGTCGTGCCACATCACCGGATCGCTCCCGGCAATGCGTGTGAAATCACGAAAACCGCCCGCTGCGTACCTGAATATTTCCAGATTTTCATTACGCTTGGCGAGCGAATCCACCAGACCAAACGCCAATAAATGGGGCAGATGACTGGTTGCCGCCAACACTTCGTCGTGACGCTCGACCTGCATATGCTCGACGTCTGCACCCAGCGCGGACCAAAGGTGATCAACCAACGCTACCGCGTCGGGATCCGTTTCCACCAGTGGCGTCAGAATGACTTTGTGGCGCTTGAACAATTGGGCATTGGAAGCCTCGACCCCACTCTGCTCGGAGCCGGCAATCGGATGCCCCGGCACAAAACGCGAAGGCATGCAGCCGAAGGCAAGCCGGGCAGCTCGAACAACATTGCCTTTGGCGCTGCCGACGTCCGTCAAAACCGCATTACCCAGGTCAAGAGGCGCCAATAGTGCGAGCAGCTTCTCCATGGCGAGTATGGGAACGGCCAGCTGGATCACGTCGGCGCCGATACACGCCGCGGCCAGATCTGCTTCACAGCGATCAACGACACCAAGCTCGACAGCCAGTTTGCGGGACTGCGGGTCAAGATCGACGCCGACCACTTCACGGCAAAGGCCGCTTTCACGAACCCCTTTGGCAAAGGATCCGCCAATAAGACCGAGGCCAACTACTACAAGCCGGCCGACCAAGGGCCGAACCGGCTGCTCTGAAATCACATCAACCACGCGTAAATACCTGACTGTCCAGCGGGTACGGGTTACTCGATACGCTGAAAACGTCGCCGCTCATGCAGGGCACCTTCAAAGCACCGCTTTCGGGTAGGAACCCAGCACCTTGAGCGCAACGGCCTCATGACTGATCTTTTCCAGGACAGCCTTGACCAGCGGATCCTTGTGGTGACCAACGAAATCGATAAAGAATACGTAGGTCCACTTGCCGCTGCGTGACGGACGGGTCTCGATACGCGTGAGGTCCAGGCCATTTTCATGGAACGGCACCAGCAACTCGTGCAACGCACCCGGTTTGTTGCTCATCGATACGATGATCGACGTCTTGTCGTCGCCTGTCGGCGGGACTTCCTGATTGCCGATGATCAGAAAGCGCGTGGAGTTGTCTGGACGGTCCTCGATCTTCTCGGCCAGACGGGTCAGGCCGTAAAGGCCCGCCGCCATGTCGCCAGCGATAGCGGCCGAGTTCCACTCACCCTTGACCCGCTTGGCAGCCTCGGCGTTGCTGGCAACGGCGACACGCTCGACATTCGGATAATGGGCGTCCAGCCACTTGCGGCACTGGGCCAGAGACTGGGCGTGGGAATAGATGCGCGAGATGCTCTGGGTCTTGGTGCTTTCCCCGACCAGCAAGTGGTGGTGAATGCGCAATTCGACTTCGCCACAAATGACCATGTCGTGCTCGAGAAAGCTGTCGAGCGTGTGGTTGACCGCGCCTTCGGTGGAATTTTCCACCGGCACGACACCAAAATTGACAGCGCCCGCCACCACTTCACGAAACACTTCGTCAATGGCGGCCATTGGCAGACTGATGACCGCATGCCCGAAATGCTTCATGGCTGCTGCCTGAGTGAACGTACCTTCAGGCCCCAGATAAGCGACTTTCAACGGCTGCTCAAGCGCCAGACAGGACGACATGATCTCGCGAAACAGCCGCGCCATCTCTTCGTTGCTCAAAGGGCCGCGGTTGCGGTCCATGACCCGCTTGAGAACCGCTGCCTCGCGCTCTGGCCGATAGAACACAGGCACTTCGCCTTCCGCCAGCGATGACATTTTCACCCTGGCTACTTCCTGGGCACAGCGAGCACGCTCACTGATCAACTCCAGGACCTTTTCATCGAGACTGTCGATGCGGACGCGCAGCGCCTTGAGTTCTTGCTCGGACATCAACCGTGCTCCTTCTCGAAGTCTTTCATGTATGCGACCAGCGCATTGACGGCGGTGAGATCGACGGCGTTGTAAATGGATGCACGCATCCCGCCCACCGAACGGTGACCTTTGAGGTTCAGCAGGCCGTTGGCGTCGGCACCCGCCAGGAACGGTTTGTCCAGACGATCATCAGCCAGACGAAACGGCACGTTCATCCACGAGCGATCCGGCTTGTTGATCGGGTTGCTGTACAGGCCGCTGCCATCGATGAAGTCATACAGCGTGCGCTGCTTGATATCGTTCAGCTTACCGATGGCCTCGACACCACCCTGCTCCTTGAGCCATTCGAAGACCAGACCGGACAGGTACCACGCCAGCGTAGGCGGCGTGTTGTACATGGAGCCATTATCGGCCGCGACCTTGTAGTTGAGCATGGTCGGGCACAACGAACGCGCACGGCCCAGCAGGTCTTCGCGAATGATCACGACCACCACACCACTCGGACCGATGTTCTTCTGAGCTCCGGCGTAGATCATGCCGAAGCGCGAGATATCCACAGGGCGCGACAGAATGTCCGAGGACATATCCGCAATCAGCGGCACATCTCCGGTTTCAGGGATCCAGTTGAATTCCAGACCACCGATGGTTTCGTTCGGAGCGTAATGAACGTAGGCGGCATCTTTGGACAGCGACCATTCGTTCTGACCTGGAATCGCAAAGTAATCATAAGCCTTGGCGCTGGCGGCAACATTGACAGTGCCGTATCGCGATGCTTCTTCGATTGCCTTTTGCGACCAGATACCTGTATCGACGTAATCGGCCTTGCCATTTTCAGGCAGCAGATTCAATGCGATCTGGGCGAATTGCTGGCTGGCACCGCCTTGCAGGAACAACACTTTGTAATTGGAGGGAATGGACAGCAGGTCGCGAAAGTCCTGCTCGGCCTTGTTGGCGATGGAGACGAACTCATCGCTGCGGTGGCTCATCTCCATGACGGACAGGCCTTTGCCGTGCCAGTCCAGGAGTTCCGCCTGGGCACGCAGCAGAACAGCTTCAGGAAGCGCGGCAGGACCTGCGCAGAAGTTAAAGGCTCGCTTGCTCATATCCACTCTCGTCAAATACGTTGGGTCTGTACGCACTTTGTTGAAGAAGCCTGCCAATGACGAGCATGCAGCGGCGCAATCATTGGCAGCTTCTGCAGGAATTCCGATTCGGCCGGTGACGCTCGCCGAATGCCGCAAGGGCTGGTCTTGCCTGCAGTGCACATGCACTCACAGACGAGCCAGCCCTTACGTGATTTACGTTACTGCTCAGCCCTGCGATTCGTCGTCATCCGGCGCAGCGTCCGCTTGCAGGTCTTCACCCGCATCGTCCAACTCGGCGGCTTCAACGATCACACCATCGACACCCTCCTCGCCTTCAAGCTCGGCACCTTCGACTTCCGACGGCTCCTGAACACGCTCCAGGCCGACCAGTTTTTCGTCGCTGGCCAGTTTGATCAGAGTAACGCCCTGAGTGTTACGGCCCAGACTGGACACTTCACCAACACGGGTACGCACCAGGGTGCCCTGATCGGAAATCAGCATGATTTCCTCACCATCGAGTACTTGAACGGCGCCGACTAGGCGGCCGTTGCGTTCGTTGCTGACCATGGCGATAACGCCCTGCCCGCCACGCTTGTACTCAGGGAACTCGGAAATCGCAGTACGCTTGCCATACCCACGCTCGGAAGCGGTGAGGATCTGGCTGCCTTCTTCCGGGATCAACATGGAAATCAGCTTCTGACCTTCCGGTAGACGCATGCCGCGTACGCCGCGCGCCGTACGGCCCATGGCACGAACGTCGGACTCCTTGAAGCGGGTAACCTTGCCGCCATCGGAGAACAGCATGATTTCCTGCTCGCCATCAGTGATCGCAGCGGAAATCAGGATATCGCCTTCGTCCAGCTCAAGTGCAATCAGGCCCACGCTGCGCTGACGACTGAACGCCACCAGAGGGGTCTTCTTGACGGTACCGTTGGCCGTTGACATGAAGATGAACGGTGCCTTCTTCTTGTCCGCTGCCTTGATGCGCGCCTTGCGCTCTTCTTCGCTCTCGTTGCTGTTTTCCGCGTCGTCGAGCTCGCCCTCAAGGGCTTCGCCCTCTTCGTCGGCACGCTTGCGCATGGCTTCGAGGTCGACCGGCAACATGGTGGTGATGTACTCACCCTCACTCAACGGCAGCAGATTGACCAGCGGACGACCACGGGCAGCACGGGACGCTTCGGGAATCTCATACGTCTTGAGCCAGTACACCTTGCCCTTGCTGGAGAACATCAACAATGTGGTGTGACTGTTGGCAACCAGCAGGTGAGCGATGTAATCCTCATCCTTGACGCCGGTCGCCGACTTGCCCTTGCCGCCGCGACGCTGAGCCTGATAGACCGCCAGCGGTTGCGTCTTGGCATAGCCGCCATGGGAAATGGTCACGACACGTTCTTCTTCGGTGATCAGATCACCCAGAGTCAGGTCCAGACGCGCATCCAGAATCTCGGTACGGCGTGCATCGCCATACTCGGAACGAATCAGCTCCAGCTCTTCACGGATCACTTCCATCAAGCGCGTGGCGCTGTTCAGGATGCGGATCAGCTCACCGATCTGGGTCAGGATTTCCTGATATTCGCCGAGCAGCTTCTCGTGCTCCAGCCCGGTCAGACGATGCAGACGCAGCTCCAGAATCGCCTGAGCCTGTTCCGGCGACAGGAAATACTTGCCTTCACGCAGACCGTACTGAGGGTCCAGGTTCTCGGGACGGCACGAATCAGCGCCTGCGCGCTCGACCATTTCGACCACAGCGCTCGATTCCCAAGGCGTGCTGATCAGCGCTTCCTTGGCTTCGGCAGGTGTCGGCGAGGCCTTGATGAGCGCGATGACCGGGTCGATGTTGGACAGCGCAACCGCCTGGCCTTCAAGGATGTGGCCACGCTCGCGCGCCTTGCGCAGTTCGAATACGGTACGACGGGTCACCACTTCACGGCGGTGACGAACGAAAGCTTCCAGCAGGTCCTTGAGGTTCAGGATCCGGGGACGGCCGTCGATCAGGGCAACAATGTTGATGCCGAAAACGCTTTGTAGCTGGGTCTGGGCGTAAAGGTTGTTGAGGATGACCTCAGGCACTTCGCCACGACGCAGCTCGATCACGACGCGCATACCGTCCTTGTCGGACTCGTCGCGCAGCTCGGTAATACCTTCGAGTTTCTTCTCCTTTACCAGTTCGGCGATCTTCTCGATCAGACGCGCCTTGTTCAACTGGTAAGGAAGCTCGGTGATCACGATCTGCTGGCGGCCACCGACCTTGTCGATGTCTTCGACGATCGAGCGGGCGCGCATATAAATGCGGCCACGGCCCGTACGATAGGCTTCGATGATGCCCGCGCGACCGTTGATGATCGCAGCAGTCGGGAAATCCGGACCCGGGATGTATTGCATCAGCTCGTCGATCGTCAACTCGGGGTTGTCGATCAGCGCCAGGCAACCATCGATGACTTCACCGAGGTTGTGCGGCGGAATATTGGTCGCCATGCCCACGGCAATACCGCTGGAGCCGTTGACCAGAAGGTTGGGAATACGGGTCGGCATGACCGCAGGGATCATTTCGGTGCCGTCGTAGTTCGGCACCCAGTCCACAGTTTCTTTGTGCAGGTCAGCCAGAAGCTCGTGCGCAAGCTTGGTCATGCGCACTTCGGTGTATCGCATCGCTGCGGCGTTATCGCCGTCGACGGAACCGAAGTTGCCCTGGCCGTCTACCAGCAGATAGCGCAGCGAGAATGGCTGAGCCATACGGACGATGGTGTCATAGACAGCCGTATCGCCGTGTGGGTGGTACTTACCGATAACGTCACCCACCACACGGGCGGACTTCTTGTACGGTTTGTTCCAGTCGTTGCCCAGCTCGCTCATTGCGAACAGCACGCGCCGGTGTACGGGCTTCAAGCCGTCGCGCGCATCCGGCAGCGCTCGACCGACGATAACGCTCATTGCGTAGTCGAGGTAGGACTGCTTCAGCTCGTCTTCGATATTGACCGGTAGGATTTCTTTGGCCAGTTCGCCCATGAGAAGCCTGATTCCTTTTTCTGGTGAAACCTCGCAAACCCATTCGGGGTAGACGAAGCTCGCCGCTGCCAGCATTTGCAGGGCAGCGACTTACGACAAATCAACGAGTTATGCCTTGGATCTGCGCAGGGCGCGCGACTCTGAACAGCACCCCTGGAAACCGCCGAATGTTACCACAATCGCCGAGACGCTCACATCCTTTGCAAGCGCTGAAAAAGAGCCTTGCGCGCTTTGGACGCCTGATACGCGCTTACAGGCCCGCTCAGCGGCGATACGCCATCAAACCTGCGCTACTCGCACAAACGTCAATGCAAGTGTTTACGACTCATCAATTGCGCCATTTTTGCCGAGTCAGGACGTTCGACTATGCCCTTCTCGGTGACGATGGCGTCGATCAGGTCCGCAGGCGTGACATCGAACACCGGATTGAAGGCATCGACGTCAGCACCAACACGCTGACCGCCGACTTCGAGCAGCTCACGGCCGTCTCGCTCCTCGATCACGATGTCATCACCGCTGGCGGTCTCCATGTCGATGGTGGAGCTGGGCGCGACCACCATGAAGCGCACGCCATGGTGCATGGCGGCAACAGCCAATTGATACGTGCCGATCTTGTTCGCCACATCACCGTTAGCTGTGATGCGGTCCGCGCCGACGATGACCCAGGTAATGCCCTTGGTGCGCATCAGGTGTGCGGCAGCAGAGTCGGCATTGAGGGTTACCGGGATGCCTTCGTTGGCCAGCTCCCAGGCGGTAAGGCGCGAACCCTGCAGCCAGGGACGGGTTTCGTCGGCGTAGACCCGTTCGATCATGCCTTCAAGATGCGCAGCGCGAATCACACCCAGCGCCGTACCGAAACCGCCGGTCGCCAACGCACCGGTGTTGCAGTGAGTCAGTACGGTCTGAAGATTGCCCTGGTGTTTGCGCATGAGGTCGGCACCGAGCTGCGCCATGGTCAGGTTGGCTTCGCGGTCACTCAGATGAATCGCAACGGCCTCGGCCTCCAGAACGACCAATGGATCATCGGTCGGCTTGATACGTTGCAGACGGTCGCGCATCCGGTTCAAGGCCCAGAACAGGTTGACGGCAGTAGGACGCGAATCGGCAAGCAGCTTGAAGTCTTCTTCAAGGGCCAGACGCCAGTCACCGCCCACAGCAACCCGGGCACGCGCGGCCAGCACAATTCCATAAGCGGCGCTGATGCCGATGGCGGGCGCGCCTCGCACAACCATCGAGCGAATGGCCTCAGCGACGCCAGCGGCGCTGGTGTAAGGGTGCCAGGTCTCTTCAAACGGCAGTACGCGCTGATCAAGCAGATACAGAGCGTTATCTCGCCAATCGATGGCCTTCACCTTTTCCGCAGCCAACAGTCGATCGCGCATCGCCCACTCCATCTTGAAATCCAAAGCCCAGAATCAAAAGCGGCTGATTATAGCGAGCCGCCCGCCAAGACGCTCGGGTATACTTCGCCATCAACGTAATAAGCTCTGGAAACCTTGTCATGCCCAACACCACAGCGCCGCTAGACCTGTTGCTCCTGCCCACCTGGCTGGTGCCGGTCGAGCCTGCAGGCGTGGTACTCAAGGAGCACGGCATTGGCATCCGCGACGGCTGCATCGCCTACATTGGCCCGAAGGGCGAAGCATTGAAGCAGAATGCCTTGCAGATTCAAGAACTGCCCGGGATGCTGCTCAGCCCTGGATTGATCAACGCTCACGGCCATGCGGCGATGACTCTGTTCCGCGGTCTGGCGGACGATCTGCCGCTGATGACCTGGCTGCAGGACCATATCTGGCCCGCTGAAGGCAAATGGGTCGATGAGGATTTCGTTCGTGATGGCACGGACCTGGCCATCGCCGAACAGCTGAAAGGCGGGATCACCTGCTTCTCCGATATGTACTTCTACCCCAAGGTTGCCGCCGACCGCGTCCACGCCAGCGGTATACGCGCACAGATAACTGTGCCGGTGCTGGATTTCCCGATTCCGGGCGCCCGCAACACCGATGAAGCCCTGCATGCAGGCATCGAACTGTTCAATGACCTCGTCCATCATCCGCGCATCAAGATTGCGTTCGGCCCTCATGCGCCTTACACGGTCAGCGACGAAAACCTTGAAAAGGTCCGGGTGATTGCCGACGAACTTGATGCCATGATCCAGATGCACGTCCATGAAACAGCCTTCGAAGTCGAGCAATCGCTGGAGCAGCGCCAGGAGCGACCCATGGCACGCCTCGATCGCCTGGGCCTGTTGGGGCCGCGCTTTCAGGCGGTACACATGACGCAGATCAGCGATGAAGACCTGGCACTGCTGGTGGAGAGCAACTCCAGCGTGATCCACTGCCCCGAGTCCAATCTGAAACTGGCCAGTGGCTTTTGCCCTGTAGAGCGACTGTGGCAGGCAGGCGTCAATGTGGCCGTGGGCACTGACGGCGCTGCCAGCAACAATGACCTGGACCTGCTGGGTGAAACCCGCACTGCCGCACTGCTCGCCAAGGCCGTGGCCGGGTCCGCTACGGCGCTCGATGCGCACCGGGCGCTACGCATGGCGACCCTCAACGGGGCTCGCGCACTCGGTATTCAGGACGAAACCGGGTCACTGGAAATCGGCAAGGCCGCAGACATGGTTGCTTTTGACCTGTCCGGGCTGGCTCAACAGCCCATCTACGATCCTGTTTCGCAGCTTATTTATGCGACCGGCCGCGACTGCGCCAGCCACGTCTGGGTGGCGGGTAAGCAACTGCTCGACAATCGCCGCCTGACCCGGATGGACGAACAGGCGCTGATTGAAACAGCCACGGCCTGGGGCAAGCGCATTTCCGGCAAGTCAGCGTAAAACGCAGGCACACCGAACCGAACACATGACGGTCTGGCCTATCTATATAGCCAGACTGATGAAAACGAATTTTGAGTTCAAGAGGGATACCCATGAGCAATGTCGACCGCGCTGAAATCGCCAAATTCGAGGCCTTGGCCCATCGCTGGTGGGACCGTGAAAGCGAATTCAAGCCGCTGCATGACATCAACCCGCTACGCGTCAACTGGATTGACGAGCGCGTCAATCTGGCTGGCAAGAAGGTGCTGGATGTCGGATGCGGCGGCGGCATACTCAGCGAAGCCATGGCCTTGCGTGGCGCAACCGTTACTGGCATCGACATGGGCGAAGCGCCTCTGGCGGTAGCACAACTGCATCAGCTCGAATCCGGCGTCAGCGTGGAGTATCGCCAGATCACCGCCGAGGACATGGCCGACGAAATGCCCGAGCAGTTCGACGTGGTGACCTGTCTGGAAATGCTTGAGCACGTACCGGACCCGTCGTCGGTAATTCGTGCCTGCTACCGCATGGTCAAGCCAGGCGGCCAGGTATTTTTCTCCACGATCAACCGCAATCCCAAAGCCTATCTGTTCGCTGTGATCGGCGCTGAATACATTCTGGGCCTGCTGCCGCGTGGCACCCACGACTTCAAGAAATTCATCAGGCCTTCCGAACTGGGCGCCTGGAGTCGGGATGCGGGCCTTCAGGTCAAAGACATCATCGGCCTGACCTACAACCCGCTGACCAAGCATTACAAACTGGCCTCGGACGTGGACGTCAACTACATGATCCAGACCCTGCGGGAGGCCTGAAACATGCGTCTGAGAGCAGTTTTATTCGATATGGACGGCACCCTGCTCGACACAGCGCCGGACTTCATTGCCATTGCTCAGGCAATGCTGGCCGACCGGGGATTCCCGGCTGTGGCGGACAAACTGATCCGCGACGAAATATCAGGCGGTGCCAAAGCCATGGTGGCTGCAACGTTCGCCCTGTCACCCAACGCGCCCGAGTTCGAAGCGCTGCGCCTGGAGTTTCTGGAACGCTACCAACGTGATTGCGCGGTGCACAGCAAGCTGTTCGACGGCATGGCCGAGCTCTTGGCGGACATTGAAAGCGCTGGCCTGATCTGGGGCGTGGTGACCAATAAACCGGTGCGTTTCGCAGAACCGATCATGGCGCGGTTGGGCCTCTCCGAGCGCTCGGCATTATTGATCTGCCCGGATCATGTGACGCACAGCAAGCCCCACCCCGAGCCACTTATTCTGGCCTGCAAGATGCTGGATCTGGACCCGGCCAGTGTTCTGTTCGTCGGCGACGACTTGCGTGACATCGAGTCCGGCCGGGACGCAGGCACCAAAACGGCTGCCGTACGCTACGGTTATATCCACCCCAACGACAATCCCGATCACTGGGGCGCTGACGTCGTGGTCGATCACCCGCTGGAACTGCGCAAGGTACTGGATAACGCGCTGTGCAGTTGCTGAGCACCTGACAAACTGCTTGAGGTCTTCATGTTTGAATATTCTGCCCGTTCCGATCTGCTCAAGGATCGAGTCATTCTGATCACAGGTGCTGGCCGGGGCATCGGTGCCGCCGCTGCAAAAGCCTACGCCGCTCACGGCGCGACGGTGCTGCTTCTGGGGCGGACCGAAGCTCACCTCACCGAGGTCTACGACGAGATCGAGGCCGCTGGCCAGCCTCTGCCCGTCGTGATTCCGTTTGATCTGGAAACGGCAGAGCCTCGCCATTACAGCGAACTGGCAGCGATGATCGAAACCGAGTACGACCACCTCGACGGGTTGCTGCACAACGCCTCGATCATAGGGCCACGAGCGCCTCTGGAGCAGTTGCCTGCCGAAGAGTTTGCACGCGTCATGCACGTCAACGTCAACGCGACTTTCATGCTGACGCAGAGCCTGTTGCCTCTACTCAAACTGTCTCGTGACGCCTCTATCGTCTTCACATCGAGCAGTGTAGGTCGCAAGGGCCGCGCTCACTGGGGCGCCTATGGCGTCTCGAAGTTTGCGACCGAAGGATTGATGCAGACCCTGGCGGACGAATTGGAAGGCATTGCCTCGGTTCGTGCCAACAGTGTCAATCCCGGTGCCACGCGAACCAGTATGCGAGCCCAGGCATACCCCGCCGAAAACCCGCTGAACAACCCCACGCCCGAAGAAATCATGCCGGTTTATCTGTATCTGATAGGCCCTGACAGCCAGGGTGTAAACGGTCAGGCAATGAACGCCCGGTAAACGGTGAAATCCATGCGCAGCCGTGCCGGAAAACCGCCACGGCGCTCATGTATTTAACCGCTCCATGTCAAGGAAGTGCCGCTTCGCTCGATACCTCCAATAGTGTGGTTTTGCTAACTCACTGATTTTAAATATCTCTGCATCAATGAACCGAATGGCATGACTTTCGCTCTAACCCAGCCAAGCCAGCAATATGTGCTGAGGAGCGAAGAGATGAATTCTCCTACCCAGACCCATGCGATTGACTTTGATACGGCCAAGTTACGACATCTCGGCTTTCAAGATCATCCCAATGTTGTGCTGCCCCCATTGTCATTGCCCGAACTGGTCAAACAACTCGGGCTGCAACTACAGACCAGCCTGGAAGCGGAAAAAATCCTCACCCTGTTTTTCCAGGGTGTTCAAAGACTGCTGCCACTGGATGGCCTGATCTATCGCCACGAACAAAGCGACGTGCATTTGAAGCAGGGTGCAGATGCGTCTCATCGTTCGCACTTTCATTTGCGTCATGAAGGTGAGGATATCGGCAGTCTTGAATTTCAAACCGCACAGCCGTTGGATGCACGCCAACTGAGTGATCTGGAAGCTCTGCTGGCGTGCCTGCTTTATCCATTATTGAACGCGCTGCTTTACCGCATTGCGACCCAAAGTGCTTTGCGAGATCCGTTGACCAGTACCGGTAATCGCATTGCGATGGACCAGAGCCTGTCCCGCGAGATCGAACTGGCACGTCGACACAAGCATCCGCTCTCGCTGTTGATGCTGGATATCGACCACTTCAAAAAGGTCAACGATGGTTACGGTCACTACACCGGTGATGAGGTACTGAAAACCATCGCACTCAGTCTCAAGGCACAGTTGCGCAATATCGACCGTATATTCCGATACGGCGGGGAAGAGTTTGTCGTGATCCTCTCCAATACCGGCGACGAAAGCGCTGCCCTGATTGGAGAGCGCCTGCGCCAGGCCGTTGGCGATATTGAGTTCGACGAGGTCGATCCGACCCTGATGATGACGGTCAGTCTTGGCTGTTCAACGCTGCTGCCGACGGAAACCGCCGACAGCCTGCTGCGCCGCGCAGACAACGCGCTGTATGTTGCCAAACGCCAGGGGCGTAACCGTCTGGCGATGGCGAGTTAATGGCTGTCTCTGTCAGGCATCTGCAAGCACGACGCGCTCGCGCGGAGACTTGACCTTTTCCAACTGCATGCAGCGCTCGAGAAACAGGTACATATATTCGTAGCTTTTGGTCACCGCCTGCCGCAACTCAGCCTGCAACTGCACGCTCGGATCGTTACCTACCAATGTGCAAATGATCTCCAGCGCTTCCCATGGATGCGAGTCGTCATATTGCGCATGCATCTTGAGCCACTTCATGGCTTTCTTGCGGCCTTCCTCGGGAAATGCTTCAGCGTATTCACCCGTGGAGCAGACCACCGCAGACCACTCACCTGTGGCGCCCTCGATGGCGTAGTTGGTTGCGGCCATGGCAACCGCCAGCGAATCCGAAGAGCTGGTCTGCCAGCACCAGTGGCTCAACGCATGCAGCTCGGGCGCCACCCGCTGGGCGTGCAGGTCCTCGAGCGTCACTCCGTGTGCAGCACACCAGTTGACCCAATAATCGGCATGATTGAGTTCGACGCGGATGTTGCGCATCAGCCAGCGACGCGCCATGTCTTCACCTGGGTGGCGGCCGAAACGCGTTTTGGTGAGGTTCTTGGCCATGTACACCGCAAACTGCTCGACCACAGGCCAGCCGCCTGTCAGGTAGTCACGCATGACCTTGGGGCTCAACGTCGCGTCACGCATCTTCTGGTAAAGCTCGTGCCCGACGACCCGGGCCTTGGCGCCACTGCAGTCCTTGATCAATTGTTGTGCCCAGGCCGGATAGCTGCTGGCCTCCATGAGCGGACCGGTTCTAGTGTAAGTATCGATCACTGTGTGGCTCCTTGTGTGAGTTATACGGTTTAACTTAACGACCCCGGCGCACCAAACATTAGCAGGTCAGGTCGCGCGGCCTGCACATACAGACTGTCGCAGGTAAACAGTTGCGGGCGACCAATCAGATAACCCTGCGCATAATCCACGCCTATTTCCTGCAAGGCGGACTCTATCTCGGGCGTTTCGACAAACTCTGCAATTGTGCGCTTGCCCATGACATGTCCGATATTATTAATGACCTCGACCATCGCCCGATTGATCGGATTGTCGAGCATGTCTTTTACGAAGCTGCCGTCAATCTTCAGAAAATCGACCGGCAGGTGCTTGAGATAAGCAAACGAGGACATACCGGAGCAAAAGTCATCCAATGAAAACAGGCAACCCAGCGACTTCAACTCATTGATGAATCGGATCGCATTGCCCAGGTCAGCAATGGCACTGGTTTCAGTAATCTCGAAGCAGATCATGCCCGGCTCAATGCCAAACGTGGTGAATTGCACTTTCAGATAATCAAGAAACGCATCGTCTCCGATACTCGAACCCGACAGGTTGATCGCACACAACGCCTGCGGCATTTCATCTCGCCCTTCGGCGATACACTGACCAATGATCTTGAAAACATGATGCACGACCCAGCGGTCAAGCGTCGTCATTAATCCGTAACGTTCGGCTGCGGGTATGAAACTGTCCGGAGCAACCATTCGGCCAGACTCGTCACGCAACCGTAAAAGAATCTCGATGTGCCTGACGCCATCGCCTTCGTCCGTTATAGAAGCAATTTCCTGGGCGTAAAGGCAGAAACGATTCTCCTCCATGGCCATATGCAACCGCTGGATCCAGGCCATTTCGCCGGAGCGCGTGGACAGCATGGTGTCGTCGGCCCGATACACCTGAACCCGGTTGCGCCCCTTTTCCTTGGCCATATAGCACGCCATATCGGCAGCGCTCAACGAGGCCTCCAGAGTAGTTGGCGCGTCACCCAGATGCACCAGACCAATACTCACCGTAGTCACAAACGGCCGACCTTTCCATACGAAGTGCAAATGCTGCACGAGCTGGCGGAGGTTTTCGGCTATTTCATGGGCGGTATTGGCAGGACAGTCCAACAGCAGGACGCCAAATTCGTCGCCGCCAAGCCGCGCCAGCGTGTCGCCCTCGCGCAAGGCCTGTGGCAACGCTACGCAGATATGCCGCAACAGTTCATCACCGGCCGCGTGACCGCTGGTGTCATTGACCAGTTTGAACTGGTCCAGGTCGAGAAACATCAAGCAGTGCCTGCCCGCCTCGGCGTCTGGCGCGTCCAGAACGAGCTGCAGACGACGTTCGAACTCACCACGGTTGACCAGCCCGGTCAGCGCATCATGAGCGGCCTGCCATGACAGATTGGCGATGTACTGAAGTTCCTGCGTCATGTCGTGCAAAACCAGTACAGCGCCGCTTACAGCCCCCTCCGAGAAGATAGGCGAGCCGACCAGCGTCACCGACACCGTACTGCCATCCAGGCGCTGGATTAGCTTGGCGTTGGCGCTGCCACCCCTGAGCTTGCCGCCGAGGATGTGATCGATCAGCGTTGCGTTGTCACGCTGATCGTTTTCGTCCAGCAGGTTGAACAGCGCCGCCAGCGGCAATCCACTGGCCTGGCTGTTTTTCCAGTGGGTAAGCCCCTCAGCCGCCGGATTCATGTAAACAATCGTGCCCTCGACATCGGTTGTGATCACACCGTCGCCGATGGACTCCAGCGTGATCTGCGCCCGCTCCTTCTCCAGTTGCAACGCATCGGCAAATAGCCGGCGCTGGACAATCAGCCTGCGTACGCGCAGCAGTGCCAGAAGAATCAGGACAATTGCGGTAACCAGATTGACTGCCACCAACAGTTTCAGAATGAACCGGGACCCTTCACCGAGCGCATCGCTGAACGCACGAGCGGCAGGTGCTACACCCTCATTGATGTCATTGATCCTCGCCCGCCACTGCTCGCTTTCGGCAGGGCTCACAGCGCCTTCCCTGACCCTGTCATGTATCTGATCTGCCAGAGCGTCAAGTTGCAGAAGGTAACTGTCACCTACGGTCCAGAAGTGGATCGCGGTCTTCATGAAGCTGAAATCGTGGAAGTTCAGGTACATCCAGATGATCCCGGAGACATCGTCCGGATGATTGCCGCCCTGGATGATTCCGGCCCTGGCATCCGATAGAGACGGCACTGGCTTGTCTAAAGCCTCGCGCAGGGCATGACCTCCCTGCGGAATGGCAAAGGCTTGCTGGTATTTCCGATAGTCGCGTTCGTCGTGCCAGTTGGCGTAAAGGCCCAGGTAGTGGATGGCATCTTTCTGCCCCTTGGACCAAAGACTTTCACCTACGACGTAACTGCGCACTGCAGACATCGTATAGAGACTTACGCATCCCAGCAGCGCTTGAAACAGTGCCACTGCGATGAATGGCCACACAATGCCTATCAGACGGGGTTTGGAAAAGGTCCATGGCTGCTTCATGGGTTCGCGTCACCACATGCCTTTGTATGATCGTCCAGCCCAGAGCCTAGGCTAAATCCTTACAGGATGACATGGGATTTTTTCCTGTTTGTCACAACTTTCGCAGGACGGTCAGCAAATCCACGTCAGATTTGTTGCAAATAGCCATACAGTTTGGCGTACAAGCCACCGTCGGCGATCAACTGCTGATGATCACCATCCTCGGCGATACGCCCACCATCGAACACCAGTACCCGGTCGGCCTGTTTCACGGCAGAGAGCCGGTGGGCAATGATCAGAGTTGTTCGACTGCGCAGAAAGCGCGTCAGCGCCTGATGCAGGTTGTATTCAGTGGCGGCGTCAAGCGCCGACGTCGCCTCATCGAGTATGACTACCTTGGGGTCAGACAAGACCATGCGCGCAATTGCCATTCGCTGGCGTTGCCCGCCGGACAATCTGACGCCCGAACGGCCTACCATGCTGTCCAGCCCTTCCGGCAGATCGCGTATGGCCGATTCCAGTTGCGCCACTTCCAGTGCCCGCCAGCAGGCTTCGTCTGTGCAGTCACGGCCCATGGTCAGGTTGGCGCGCACGGTGTCGTTGAACAGGGCGGGATGTTGCAGAACGACGGCGATGTTTTCGCGCACACGCTCAAGGCCGATTTCCTGCTGCGTGGCGTCACCGAACCGAATGGTCCCGGACTGTGGCGTGTAGAGACCCAGCAAAAGCTGCACCAGCGTACTCTTGCCGCCACCGCTGGCACCGACAATCGCAACCTTCTCGCCCGGCGCGATGGTCAGGTTCAACTGATCCAGCACCAGCCCCTCGCCATAACCGAAACTCAGCCCGCGCACTTCGATACCGACGGTTTCCCGCCCCTCGAAAGGATCGGCGCCACCTGGGTATTGCGGTTCGTCAGCACGGGCCAGCAGCTCGTTGATACGCGTCAGTGCGCCACCCGCTGCATAATAGGCATATTGCAGATTCAGCAACTGCTCAACCGGCGTCATCATGAACCACAGGTAGCTGAACACCGCGAGCATCTGGCCAATCGACAGGTCCGAAAACAGGACCGTCAGCATCGCCGCTGCACGAAAGATATCGATGCCAAACTGAAACAACAGGCCGCTGGCACGCCCGGACGCGTCACTTTTCCATTGTGAGTTGATCGCGTAGTCACGCACTTCCCGGGCCTTCACGCCCAGTCGGCCAAGGAAAAAGCCCTGACGGTTGCCCGCACGCACTTCCTGGATCGAATCAAGGGTTTCACTCAATGCCTGCGTGAAGCGTGAAGTACTGTCGTTTTCCAGCTTTTTCAGGTGTTTGACCCGCTTGCCCAGCTTGACCGTCAGAAAGATCACCAGCGGATTGAACAACATGATCAGCAACGCCAGCTTCCAGTGCATCCACATGAGGATGCCGGCGGTCCCCGCCAGCGTCAGCGTGGCCACCAGCAGGCGACTGAGGGTTTCCCCGACAAACTTGTCCAGCGTATCCAGGTCGGTGACCAGGTGCGTGGTGACCGTGCCACTGCCCAGGCTTTCATATTCGCGCAGAGAAATACGCTTGAGCCGCTCGATAAGGCGCAAACGGATGCGGTAGACGATGTCCTTGGCCAACTGTGCGAACAGACGCGCCTGCAGCACGTTGAACAGCAGCGCGCCAGCACGCAGGAAAAGGGTCAGCAACAGCATGAGGCCGATGTAGCCAGCCGCCTTTTGCAAACTGTCAGGCAACAGGTGATTCATCACCTTGAGCGCCGCATCACCGCGCCCCAGCAACACCTCATCAACCAGCAACGGCAGCAGCAGAGGGATTGGCACACTGCACAACGTGGCCAGCACCGCCACGCCATTGGCAATCCAGAGAGCCTTCTTGTGGCGAAGGGCAAGCCGACGGATTTCTGCCCAACTCAGCCTGTCGCCACGAAGCCCCTGAGAATCGTCCGCGTTTTCAGCGCAGCCTTCACGCACTGGTTGCACGCTCCAGCCAACGACCGAGCAAGGGAGACAATTCACTCAGGGGTTGATAACCGTTGGTCAACAGCGCCAACTGCCCATTTCGTTCGGCCAGCAGTGTGGGGAAACCCGCGATGCCCAGGTCTTGCGACCAGGAGAAGTCAGCGGCGGTCGCAGCACGCTGTTCGACGCTGTCGAACGCGTCAGCAAATACCTGTCGTGCAAGACCCGCCTGCTCTGCCAGTTCAGCCAGTACGGCCGGCACTGTTACATCCCGGCCATCACAGTAAAAAGCACGCTGGATCAACTGGACCAGCAACCACGCCCGATCAGGATCAAGATGACGGGCTGCCGTCACCGCCCGGCAGGCTGGCGTGGTGTCGTAGACAAAACCGTCCGGCAACGCCCCTTCATGCCGAAACGGCTGACCCGTGGCCTGCTCGACCGCCTGCCAATGCTCCAGTATGTAGCGACGCTTGGAAGGCTCAAGCGCTGCGGTCTCCGAGCGCAGACCACCCATCACCAGATGCAGGGGAACACCCGCTGCACCAGCCTGCTGCACCAGTGCATCGGCAACCGGGGCGAAACCCCAGCACCACGAGCACATCGGGTCCATGACATAGATCAGGCGGGCGGACATGGTTCAGGCCTCGGAGGACAAACGATAATTACGACCGATCGGATGAGGCTGATTACGCGCCTTGGCCAGTTCGATCTGCTTTTGCCGGTCGATTGCACTGCGGCGAGTCTTCTCGCTCAGCGAATCCCAGCAATGCGGGCAACTGACGCCCGGTGTGTAATGCTCACTGGCACGGTCTTCTGCGCTGATCGGGGTACGGCAGGCATGGCATTGATCGTAGTCGCCCTCGGTCAGGTCATGGCGGACCGTGACTCGATTGTCGAACACGAAACAGTCGCCACGCCACTGGCTCTCTGGCTCTGGCACTTCTTCCAGATATTTGAGAATGCCGCCCTTGAGGTGGTAAACCTCCTCGAAACCTTCGCCCAGCATGTAGCTCGACGCCTTTTCACAGCGGATCCCGCCCGTGCAGAACATGGCGACTTTCTTGTGCACCGCAGGGTCGAAATGCGCCTTGATATAGTCCGGAAACTCACGGAACGACGTAGTCTTGGGGTCGATTGCGCCCTCGAAGGTGCCGATCGAAACCTCGTAGTCGTTGCGGGTATCGATGAGCAGCACTTCGGGATCAGCGATCAGCGCGTTCCAGTCCTTGGGATCGACGTAGGTGCCCACGTTCTTGTTGGGGTCGACGCCCTCGACGCCCAGCGTCACGATCTCTTTCTTGAGTTTGACCTTGGTGCGGTAGAACGGCTGCTCGTCGCAGTAGGATTCCTTGTGGTCGATATCAACCAGACGCGGGTCACTCTTCAACCAGACCATCAGGCCGTCGATTCCTTCACGGCTACCCGAGACCGTACCGTTGATGCCCTCTTCAGCAATCAACAGCGTGCCCTTGATGCCGTTGGCAACCATGGTTTGCAACAGGGGCTCACGGAACTCGACGTAATCGCTGAGGGTAACGAACTTGTATAGCGCAGCTACGACGATCGGTTGAGTCATCGGCTCATGGGTCATGTATCTCTCCAGGTGGTGACCCTCGCAAAGGGCCTACCGGGCAAAAAATCTGAACGAAAAAACGCACCGGCCAGGCGGCGCGGTGCGGATTCTAGCAAAAACCGGAGTCAGGCATGCGCTTCAAGTGAGCGATCTGCATCAACTGCCCCCTTAAGGGAGCAGCATCACGACTGGAGGGGTCAGTGACCACCCGCGCAGGTGGGCGACGCCGGTGCAGCGCCGGTTTTCGCCCACTCTTCAGGCGTGTAGGTATGCAACGCGAGGGCATGAAACTCGCCCATCAAACCACCCAGCGTGGCGTAAACCTTCTGGTGCCGCTTGACCGAGTTCAGACCCTGAAACTGATCGCTGACCAGCACAGCCTTGTAATGCGTCTGCTCACCGCGACTGTGCATATGGCTCTCGTCGAGCACCTGCAGATGGTGCGGTTGCAATAACGCAAGCGCCGACTCGATTCGATGTTGCATGGTCATGGTGAGACTCGCTTGTCAGGGCTTTTTGGCAGGTGCCGGAGCGGCTGCCTTGGCAGGTTCCAGCTCGGCGGTCATGTCAGCGAGCAGCTTGTTGACGACTGGCACTGCGCTTTCCAGTTTGCCTTGCGTAAGCTGGGCCGATTGCTGGGCCAGTTCAGGCATTTTGGTCATCACTTTCTTGCCCAGTGGCGACTGGTAGAACGCAACCAGGTCCTTGAGCTCGCTTTCAGTGAAGTTGGCGGTGTAGAGCTTGACCATTTCAGGCTTGAGCTTGTTCCAGCCGATCGCCTGATCCAGCGCGGTGTTGGCTTTGGCCTGATAGGTTTCAAGCAGGGCTTTTTTCGATGCTGGTGCCTTGGTTTCGGCAAAACGCTGAGCAAACATCTGCTGTACTTGTGCGTAGACCGGAGCGCCCAGGCGATCGGCGTTGGCAAGCTTCAGGAACGTTTCGGCACTCGCGTTGTGACTGGCGGTATCGGCAAAGACCTGACCACTGGCACAGACCAGGGCGACCGCTGTACAGATGGCACGAAGACGGGTCATCGAGTTTCCTTATCTAGCAAACGAGGTATTACCCCAGGGCCGACCATTCTGCGCTTATCTGGGCTTTTGGCTCAACCCCCGGTTAGCCGAGCGGTTAAAAACCAATGATCGGGAACCCTGACGGCCATCGTGTACCTAACCCTGCAACGCACTTAAAGGAGTAAGCCCAGTGAGCCGCACAGAAACAGACAGCATTGGCCCTATCGAAGTCCCGGAAGACGCTTACTGGGGCGCCCAGACTCAACGCTCACTGATTAATTTTGCGATTGGCGATCAGCACATGCCGGTGCCAGTTCTGCGCGCTCTGGCGCTGATCAAGAAGGCCGCCGCACGCGTCAACAACCGTAACGGTGACTTGCCGGCCGACATTGCTCGACTGATCGAGCAGTCAGCGGACGAGGTACTCGACGGCCAGCATGACGCGCAGTTTCCGCTGGTGGTATGGCAGACGGGGAGCGGCACGCAGAGCAACATGAATGTCAACGAAGTGATTGCCGGGCGTGCCAATGAGCTGGCTGGCCAGGGCCGCGGCGGCAAGTCGCCCGTACACCCCAACGATCACGTCAATCGCTCGCAGAGCTCCAATGACTGCTTCCCGACCGCCATGCACATCGCCACGGCGCAGGCGGTCAAGGAGAACCTGCTGCCCGCAATCGCCGAGCTGTCCAGCGGCCTGGCCGAGCAATCGGCACGCCACATGAAGCTGGTCAAAACCGGCCGTACCCACATGATGGATGCAACTCCGATCACCTTCGGTCAGGAGCTCTCCGCATTCGTCGCCCAGCTCGACTATGCCGAAAAGTCGATTCGCGCTGCCCTGCCAGCGGTCTACGAGCTGGCCCAGGGCGGAACGGCGGTCGGCACCGGGCTGAACTCGCCCAAGGGCTTTGCCGAAGCGGTGGCCGCCGAACTGGCTGCGCTTTCTGGCCTGCCATTTGTCACAGCGCCGAACAAGTTTGCAGCGCTCGCAGGCCACGAGCCGCTGACAGCACTCTCCGGGGCGCTGAAAACCCTGGCTGTGACGCTGATGAAAATCGCCAACGACCTGCGCCTGCTGGGTTCCGGCCCACGCGCCGGAATCGCAGAAGTCAGGCTGCCAGCCAACGAGCCTGGCAGCTCGATAATGCCCGGCAAGGTCAATCCGACCCAGTGCGAGGCACTGTCGATGCTGGCATGCCAGGTCATGGGCAACGACGTAACAGTAGGTTTCGCGGCCAGCCAGGGCCACCTGCAGCTGAACGTTTACAAACCGGTGATCATCCACAATATTCTGCAATCGATTCGTTTGCTTGCCGATGGCTGCAGCAACTTCAACGAACATTGCATTGCGGGTATGGAACCCGATGCAGAGAAGATGGCCGAGCATCTCGAACGCGGGCTTATGTTGGTCACCGCCCTCAATCCGCACATCGGCTACGACAAGTCGGCACAGATCGCCAAGAAAGCCTATACCGAAGGGCTTACGCTACGTGAAGCCGCTCTTGCACTCGGTTATCTGACCGACGAAGACTTCGACGCCTGGGTACGGCCGGAAAAAATGCTGGAGGCTGGCAGCAATGGCTGATGCCAGAAGCGGCGCAACACCTCTTGAAGGCAGTGGCAAACGCATACTGATGGTCTACGGTTCGCCGAAGGCCATCAGCCTGTGTAGCGCGCTGGGCGAAGCGTATACACAAGGTGCACGGGGCGAAGGCCATGTGGTTCGAGTGTTGAAGCTCGGCGAACTGGACTTCGACCCCATCTTGCATGCGGGCTATGATCAGAGCCAGGTGCTTGAGCACGACCTCCTGGAGGCCCAGCGACAGATTCACTGGGCCGAGCATCTGGTGTTCGTCTACCCCGTCTGGTGGGGCGGCCTGCCAGCCCTGATGACAGGTTTTTTTGACCGGGTATTGACGCCCGGTTTTGCGTTCAAGGCGCATGGGCGCAAACACTTTTCCAATGAGCTGCTCAAGGGTAGAACCGCAGAGCTGCTGGTCACCATGGACACCCCGCCCCGCTATTTCCGCTGGATATACGGGGCACCGGCGCATCGACAGATGATCCGCACCATTCTGCGCTTCTGCGGAATCAAGACTCGGCGACTGACAGAGTTCGCACCGGTGCGTACCTCCACTGAAGAGCAGCGCCAACAATGGATTCACCAGGCCCGGGCGCTCGGCAAACGCTGATCTGATTGCGCCTCAGCCATGTGCCAATCTTGCTCGCCGGGCTCGCAACCCTGCGATCAGCGACGGCCCAAGCGCAGTCAGCGCAGAACCCAGCACCACCAGTACAGCACCACCATAACCCAGCGCATTGAGCTCTTCCGGCCGCACATATTCCGGCCACATCCAGGCTGCAACGGCCACTGCTGCCAGCGTCACCAGAGGGGTCAACGCCAGCGCTGCACTGACCCGCGAGGCTTCCCAATGAGCCAGAGCTTCAGCAAACGCGCCGTAGGCCACCAGTGTATTCAGGCAGCACGCCAACAACAGCCAGCCTTGCAGCGTACTCAGTTGCAGAGCCTCTGCCGGATGTGCCCACGGGGTGATCAATAGCGCACAGAAGAGGTAGATCACCATCATGACCTGAAGCGAGTTCCAGACCGTCAGCAGTTGCTTTTGACTCAGCCCATAGAACGTCCAGACGACCGAGGCGAGGAATACGATCAAAACGCTGGTGGTGTAATCACTCAGCGAGGTGAGCAGCTCCATCAGGCGCTGATTGAAAAACAGCCCGAAGCCAATCAACAGCACCGCCAGACCAATGCCCTGCCCCACGCTGAAGCGCTCTTTGAAGAGAAAAATGCTGCTGATCAGCAACATGATTGGCCCGGTCTGAATGATCAGTTGCGTCGTCCCAGGGCTCAGCACGCGCAGGCCTATCAGATACAACACGTAGTTGCCCACCAGCCCGAGCACCGCCAGCAGCACCAGTCCCTTGCCTTTGCGCCCCAACGATCGGAAGCTGGGCAGACGCTTGACCGAGGCCAGCCAGACAAACAACAGCGAACCCGATACCAACAACCGAAACCAGGTCACTGTCACCGGGTCCATGACTTGCAGAACCTGTTTGAGCTTGACCGGCAAAATGCCCCAGAGCAGCGCGGTCAACAGCGACAGATAGAGGCCATATACCCAGCGGCCCGATGATACGTGCATCAGAAATCCCTTAAGCAAATAGAAACGTGTGCTTCATTCTAGGCGCTGATCCGGAAACAAACAGAGACAGCTGGGCGCTATCAAGGCCCTGAATTGTACGTGTCAGGGCTGGCGCGGTCCGTGGTTGCGTTCATACGTCAGCGCCCCCATTGCCTCGATCTGCCCCTCGATCAAGGCATCGAATGGTTTGAGCAGCGCGTTGAACGAGGTTGGCGCCTCCAGTGTTTCCAGCGCATGAACGACCGCCTCCAATGTCGACAAGGCCTCTGGCCCCGGCGCCTTGCGTAGCCGATAACGGGTGGCCGGTGCAGCATCAAGCGTCACTCTGGGCAACTCTGCCAACAGTGGGTTCAGATGTAACAACTTGCGCACTTTACGCCAGGTACCGTCCGGCACCACCAGTAGGGTTGGCATCGCCTGATCGGATTCGCGCATCAGCGGCTGCGCCTTTTCACCCGGAAACAGCAATCGCGCCTGAAAACCAGGCTGGCTCAGTAATTCAGGCAGATCGTCAAAGACTTCACCCACCCGCACCTGCGCATTCAGTAACCCCAGCGCTGCAAATCGGGCAGTGTTCAAAGCATGATCGACCTCGGAAGGATGCTGCAGTATCAGCACGCGCGTACGGCTGGCCAACTGCGGAATCAGGCCGCACAGGCAATGACTGGCAGGACGCAAGCAGCGTTCACAGCGGACGCGAGACATGGGCTCTCTCCTGGCGGTGTCTTTGGTCAAATCGTTCGACGCTCCGGTCCCGAAAACTCAACCAGATGCGCCGCCTGTCGAACAGCGCGGCAGTTTAAACAACTGGACACCATTGCGCTGGGCCAATACACCGCTGGGCTGATGATTTGAGCTAGCCTCAATGCACAGGGCTGGTGACATGAAGTCCCCCTGCTGAATCTTCAAAAATTCAACGTCAGGGGCTTCCATGAACCGTGAGGAAATCGAACAGAAGGTACGCGATGCGCTGGGTGTGATTCTGGTAGATAAAGCCGAGATTCATGAGCGCTCGACACTCAGCGATCTTTTTCTGGATGAAGAAGACCTCGAAGAGCTCTTCACCAGGCTTGGATACACCTTCAACTTCATGTTCCCGACTTTCATCAGAGAACGGGCGCTAGACAAGCCGAAGGACCTCACATTACCCATGCTGGTTGATTTGATAATGTTGATGCATCAGGAAGAGAACCTTCCTGAGAAAGAAGATCGAAACGGTAAACGCAAAAAAAGAAAGTCAAAACCCACGCGGTCAGGCGCTGACTGATTGCCCGCTGAAGCTAGCGCCTCGGCCTTTGAGCCAGCCTGTATTCTACAGATGCCTGGCTCGCGAATTCCTTGCTGCCAGTCAATTCGGGCAGCGATGCGGCGCCGGCGCTTATCGACGCGGACGGCGGCGCTCGTCGTCAGTGCGGACCGGGATGGGCTGTAACTTGGGCCGTTCGATCAGGCCCAGCGCGACGCCCAGATCATGGAGCCATTCTTGCAGTTTGCTGTTCATAAAGCCCCCTTGAGGGAAAAACCCGATACCCCATTTGTACTGGTCACTCAATAGAGATGATAGAAGCAAATGGCTATTTGGACGGGTGTTACGGAAAACAATTTTCCCGATGTAGGCAATGTGACATCTGCAGGGATTTACTTCTAGTCTTTACGACAGACGGCCTGTACCTGACCGATGCGTCAACCTGCCTGCGAGACAATCACTCCGGCAGCCGAGCCAGACCTTCCTCATCAGTCATTGCGCGCTCCAGCAAATCGGCGGGCAGACTCTTGCTCGCCCGTGCACCCAGCAACTTGAGTTGCTCACTACGGCTGACCAGATTCCCTCGCCCGTCCGTGAGTTTGTTGCGAGCCGCAGAGTAGGCCTTGTCCAACTGCTGCAGGCGGCTGCCGACCTCGTCCAGATCCTGAATAAACAATACGAACTTGTCGTATAGCCAACCCGCTCGCTCGGCGATTTCCCGGGCGTTCTGGCTCTGGCGCTCCTGTTTCCACAAACTGTCTATCACACGCAACGTCGCCAGCAGCGTCGTCGGGCTGACAATCACAATGTTGCGATCGAAAGCTTCCTGAAACAGATTGGGCTCGGCCTGTAATGCAGCCGAAAAGGCCGCCTCGATGGGCACGAACAGCAAGACAAAATCCAGGCTGTGCAGACCTTCAAGGCGCTTGTAGTCTTTGCCCGAAAGCCCTTTGACGTGATTGCGCAGCGACAGCACGTGCTGCTTCAAGGCTGCCTGACCGATGATCTCGTCGTCTGCCGACACATATTGCTGATAGGCCGTCAGGCTGACTTTGGCATCCACCACTACCTGTTTGTCACCGGGCAGCATGATCAGCACGTCCGGCTGAAACCGCTCACCGTCCGGTCCTTTGAGACTGACTTGTATCTGGTATTCGCGCCCTTTCTCCAGGCCCGCATGCTCAAGCACTCTTTCCAGAATCAGCTCGCCCCAGTTACCCTGGGTTTTCTGTCCCTTCAGTGCACGCGTCAGGTTGGTGGCTTCATCACTCAAGCGCAGATTCAACTGCTGCAGGCGTTCCAGCTCCTTGGCCAGAGAGAATCGTTCACGCGCCTCGCTCTGGTAACTTTCTTCGACCCGCTTTTCGAACGATTGAATGCGTTCTTTCAAGGGGGTCAGCAATTGCCCCAATTGCTGCTGACTGGTTTCGGCGAAACGTTGTTCACGCTCATCGAAAATCTTGCCAGCGAGTTCCGCGAACTGCGCTCGCAGTTCATCCCGAGAACCTTGCAGGTCGCTCAAACGCTTCTGATGACTGTCCTGCTGCTCTCGCAACTCTGCGTTCAATGCCGCGCATTGTGCATCCAGGCGACGCAGCTCGGCCTCGCGCGCGGCGCGCTCGACACTCCAGCCTTGAGCCGCGTCACGGGCAGTATCGGAATCCTGACGCAGCAACTCGACTTCACGGCGCAGAGCGGCAAGGTCAGCCTGCTTGGCCGCGTTGGCCTGCGCCAGATCGCTGATCTCGTCGCGACTGGCATCGAGCTGGGCATTGAGACCATCCTGCGCCATCTGCGCCATGCTCAGGCGCTCATCAAGAAGCGCAGCATCCGCTTCGCGGCGAGCCAGCCCACGTTGTAACTGCCAGACCCACGCCAGCAATGGCAACGCTGCCACAGCAAGGCCCAACAACAGACTGTTCAGGTCAAATGCCATATCCACTCCATGCATGTCGGGTGAGTGCCAGCGGCACTCTGTGTAAACCTTTTGCGGAAAATAGAGATGCAACGGCGACGACGCCTCAGACAGGCGTGATTAACAGGGTGGGAGCAAATCGGGGTGCAAGATTCTACTCTCTTTCTGCGACAGGCACACCCTCAATCCAGTGACGATCTGGCCCGCGACAATCCACAGAAGCTGTGGATAACTCAGTGGACAACCCACCTTTAACCCTCTCAAACCCAGATAGAATGGGGCTTGCGCTCAAACTGACGATTTTTTCACCAGTTAAAAAAAACGATGTTTTTCATTGACTTAATAATTCACCATCAAAAATCAAACCCTTAGAGACGCATGTGACAGTGATGTGGCAGCTTGTGACGCTAATGTGCACAACTCGCCCAGAGGAATCTTTTCGGGCGTTTCGCAGGTCGTGCAGATTGCATCCAACTGCACTGAATTCTCAATGAATACACGGCGTACAGCCGATCGTCGCGACTTGCAAACGTGATGAAATATACGGTTTTAAAAACTCATGCGCCGTCATGAAGCCTGTCAGGCGACAAAATGCTTACCCTGCGGTCAAAGCCCTGCCTGAAAGCACCCGCCACAGGTCATCCTTGATCAAGTGAAGGGATCTGATGAGAGAAGTAGTGAAGTTCTTCCTGCTGCTGATGGCAGTCTGCATTATCGCTATCGGAGTCAGCGCCGTGCTGCCATCGCCAGACGGTACGGTGTTCGCCTACACCGTATTGCTGTCTGCCATTGCCGTCGCGCTGATCATTTGCAGCGATCTCAGTGAAGGACGCATCAATAAAAAAGGCGATATCATGCGTGCCATCCATAGCCGTAAATCCCTAGGACTGACGATAGCCGCCTACGTGCTGGGCTGTTCATTGGTGGCATCGAGCACCGTACTGATCTACCGCCTAATTGGTCACTGGTGATGGATTGCGCGTCTCTTTTCGAAAGCATGATGATTTGCCCCCTTGCAATGCACCTTTAACCTGATTAATATAGCCGCCGTTAGTACCAAGCTGAAAATCAATTCCGGTCGATAAAGTCCCGCAACACGTACGACTCCAGATGGAGAGTGTGTTGGCAACAAGGGATCGACCACCTCGATGGTTTCCAGACATGAACCTTTCACACTGATGCGCCAGATAAGGCGGCCGTGTGACAATGGCTCTCATGGCCTGCCTCAACCAGCCTGCAATTGATCAGGATCTGCACCCCGAGCGTCGAACCTTTGCTCCTGTTGTGTTGCCTGCCCTCCTAAGTACCTACCAGTCAGCCCGAGCGCCATACGATAAAGCGCGCTTTAACTGTCTGTCTTGTTCCAGTCAGGTTCTTCGCCCAGCCAGGCCTTACTACCCAATGCCGGCCCGCGTTCACTGGAATCTTTATTTATGCACGGTAATGTTCCGTGTTGCTTCAGGAAACACCTTGATGACTCATACAACTCAAACTCAGCATGCCATTCATACGCTTACCAATGCCTTCGCACCGATGAACTGCCTGATCATGGCCGCTCGCAAAGGCTGCTTCAGCTTCACGATCGTCAACGAACACGGTATCGCACGTCACACTGAACGTCTTTACCCTGATCAGTACGCCAGCGCCGAGCCGCTGCAAGCGGTGATCGAGCGCACCCGTCAGGCCCTTACCGCCTGATAGCAACACGCTGCCCGAGCCCGAAGCCCCGCCCAACGAGCGGGGCTTTTTATTGCCTTCCATAAAGGCGACCCGTGAAAGCCCCTTATAAGTCGTCCACCGGTGCGCGGTTACCTGTCGTCGCAAATGTTTTATAAACAGGCCGTTACACTGTAAATCTGATACTACACTTCAAGTCAGGCGACCCGAGATCGCCCCCGAAGGCCCTCCCGCCTCACATGACGCCATCCGCGCCCGAGCCTTCCGGTCACTTATCGCGAGCAGACCGTATCATGGGTATTGCAGCCGTAGAATTGTGCCGTCACGTCATTCGCCCGACCCTTGTCTATCTGGATTGCCGCAGCCCCTGCGCTGAATCATTACTGTTGGGCATCGCCGCTTGTCAGTCTGCCCTGGGCGCAGAACTCGACAGCCGCCGCGGTCATGGTCTGTACCGCATCCCGGAGTTGCGACATCGGCAATTATGGGATGAATACCTGGCACTGGACCCCGAGCTCGCCAGCAGGGTCAGAGGGCTCGCCAGCCAACATGCGTTTCTGAGCGGTCCACACCTGGAACTCACCGTGAATCTGCGTTACGCCACTGCCATCGCCTGGATGATGATTGAGGCTGAGCGCGTTTCTTTGCCCGAAGAAACCGATCCAGTCGCAATGGCGAGAATATGGCGAACAGTTTTTCAACCTCAGGGAAGAATCAGAGATTTTGTCGCTTGCTGGAACGCCAGTGTCGCTCCGCTGTATTTGCGCGCATGAGTGACACATCGGAACTTCAAGAAAGGGAAAAATCGCGTCTCAATATAAGGATTGTCCTACAAGAATAGCTCTATCTCGGGCCATACAGGCTATAGCGCGCCATCGAAAATGTTGGTAATTTCCGACCGGTGATCACCTAGGAGTTCTAATAATGAAAATAATGACAAAAGTAATGAACAGGACAACACTCGGTCTGGCAATCGGCCTCGCCTCTTCCCAATTGTTTGCTGCCGGCTTCGCACTCAACGAACAAAGCATCAGCGGCATGGGCACCGGGTTCGCCGGTCGCTCCTCGTCAGCCGATGATGCAAGCACCGTCTTCGGCAACCCTGCCGGCATGTCCCGCCTCAAGCGTGAAGAAGTCAGCGCTGGCGCCGCTGCCGTGATCGCAAAAACCAACATCGACAACGGCCGTGGCACCTTCGGTGGCAGCAACGACGGTGACATGGTTCCCGTAGTTGGCGTCCCGATGGGCTATTACGTCAAACCCATCGATGATCACTGGGCATTCGGTCTGGGCGTCTACGTCCCGTTCGGTCTGGTGACCGATTATGAAAGCGGCTTCGCTGGCCGTTACTGGGGTGACAAGAGCCACGTACAGGTTGTGACCTTCCAGCCGACCGTCAGCTACGCGTTCAACGACAAGGTTTCCATCGGTTTCGGTCCGACCATCAACCATATCAATGGTGAACTGACCTCCTCCACGTTGAACGCCGCAACACCAGGCCGCAACGATGGCAAGGTCAAGATCGAAGGCGACGACACTGCGCTGGGCTTCAATGTCGGCGTTCTGGTACAGGCTACCGACAGCACGCGCCTGGGCCTGACCTATCACTCCAAGGTCGATTACAAACTGGAAGGCAAGACCAAGGTCGAAGGCTCGGGTTTTGGTCCGTTTGGCGGCCAGAAGTATGATGCCTCTCTGGACATCTCCACGCCTGAGTCGGTGGACTTCTCCGTCACCCATCAGATCGATGAAAACTGGACCGTCTACGCGGGCAGCACCTGGACCCGCTGGAGCCGCCTGGAAGACATCACCGTCAACAACGACGGCGTTCCGGCTCTGCTCGGTGGTTCAACCGGCGCTATCGGCACCATCACCGAAGACCAGAACTGGCACAACACCTGGGCACACGCCATCGGTGCTTCGTACAAGGTCAACAAGGAATGGACACTGCGCACCGGTTTCTCGGTGGACCAGTCGCCCGCCAACAACACCAACCGCTCTCCGCGCATTCCGACTGGCGATCGCAAGATCATCAGCTTCGGTGCCGGCTGGAGCCCTACAGACGATCTGACCATCGACGTGGCGTACTCCTACCTGCGTGAAGATGAAGCCAAGATCCGCGACAGCAGCGCCACCAAGGGCTCTTACAGCGCGGACTATCGCAACACCGCCCACGGCGTGGGTACCTCGGTCACCTATCGCTTCTGATTTGCGACAGACCGGCTGAAAAAAAGCCCGCGACCCCTCAAGGGGTCGCGGGCTTTTTCATGCCTGCCGCCTGGCATGCAGAGCATGGCTTGAAAAATAGCTACTGAAAGCGTTATGGCCTGGAGGCAATTGCCTTTTCGATGGCAGCGATCAACTCGGGATCATCCGGCTTGGTCATGCTAGAAAAGTTGGCGACGACATTACCCTGCCGATCTACCACATACTTGTAAAAGTTCCAGCGCGGCGCACTGCTTTGCTCGGCCAATACCTTGAACAGATGGGTCGCGTCATCACCGCGCACGGCCTGGGGCTCGGTCATGGTGAACGTCACACCATAATTGACATAACACACCTTCGCGGTCTCTTCACCGTCCTTGGCTTCCTGCTTGAAGTCGTTTGACGGAACGCCCAGTACCTCCAGGCCCTGCCCCTTGTAACGCTGGCTCAGCTCCTCCAGTCCTTTGAACTGAGGCGCGAAACCACAGAAGCTGGCGGTGTTGACCACCACCAACGGTTTGCCGGCGAAACGCTTGCACAGGTCGATATTTTCCTTGGCACGCAACTTGGGCAGCTCGCCCTGCAGCAATGGCGGACAATCGGCAGCCAGCGCCGCGCCACTCATGGCCAGCAACAGCAGAGGGATTGAAAGAAAGCGAATGTTCATCGAGGCGTCCCTGAAAGGCAGTGTTGTCGTCCGACACGCTACTCCGTGCAAGCCGTTCTGCCTAGCACGCGCCCATACCCAGTTGCAGCGCCCCCAGGCCAACATGCTGCCACGCCCACCAGACCAGCATCAGCACGCCAGCGCCCAGGCAGAGCGCCACCAGCAACGGCAGGCGTTTACTCACGCCAGGCCACCTTGCGCCTGCAGCCTCGCCACCGGACGTTCGCGCACGGGCCAGTTGAGGGCTGCAGCCAACAGACTGAGCAGTATCGATACTTGCCAGATCAAGTCATAACTCCCGGTGTGGTCATACACAAGCCCACCCAGCCAGCCGCCGAGGAATGCACCCAACTGGTGAAACAGGAACACGATACCCCCAAGCATCGACAGATTACGCACCCCGAACAGCGTTGCGACGGTACCGTTGGTCAGCGGGACGGTGGACAACCACAGCAGCCCCATCGCCACGCCGAACAAGTAGGCAGTGGTCTGGCTCAACGGAACCCACAGGAACAGCGCGAGCACCACTGCACGCAGCAGGTAGAGCCACGTGAGCAGACGCGGCTTGGACATGCGCCCGCCCAGCCAGCCGGCTGTGTAGGTGCCAAAGATATTGAACAGACCGATAAGCGCCAGCACCGTGGTGCCGACCTTGGCTGGCAGATGCTGATCCACCAGATAAGCCGGCAGATGCACACCGATGAACACCACCTGAAAACCGCAGACAAAGAAGCCCAACGCCAACAACCAGAACCCCGAGTGCGTGCAGGCCTCGCGCAATGCCTCACCCAGCGTCTGCTGAACACCCACAGAAACAGTCGGCTTGTCCTTGAGCATGCCCACCAGGGGCAGGATCAGCGCCACCATGACGCCCAGCACCAGCAACGCGCCTGACCAGCCCAGCCAGCCGATCAGGCCCAGCGTGCCGGGCAGCATGGCGAATTGGCCGAAGGATCCTGCGGCACTGGCGATCCCCATGCCCATGCTGCGTTTTTCAGCAGGCAAGGCACGGCCCACAACACCCAGAATGACCGAGAAAGAAGTGCCCGAGAGGCCGATGCCGATCAGCAGACCGGCGCTCAATGACAAGCTCAACGGAGAGTCAGCCATGCTCATGCACAGCAAGCCCACGGCGTACAGCACGCCGCCAACGAAAACAACCTTTGCTGCACCAAAGCGGTCCGCCATTGCGCCAGCAAATGGCTGCGCAAGGCCCCACATCAGGTTCTGCAAGGCGATGGCGAAGGCGAACACTTCACGACCCCATCCGAAATCGGCGCTCATGGGTGCCAGAAACAGACCGAATCCATGCCGCGTGCCCAGGGACAATGCCAGAATCAACGCACTCCCCAGCAGTATCCAGCCACTGGTACGCCAGACCGATGTCATTATTATTGTGCTCCCTGAGTGAAAATGCGTGGATATGCCCGCAAATTACAAGCGGCAAAATTACGCCTTGGCTGACAGCCTTGTCAATTGCACGCGACACTCGCTCAAAGCAGCACTAATGCCAGTAATGCCACGACTTCAAGCAATTCCAGCAGTGCACCCGCAGTATCGCCGGTGGTACCACCCAAGCGCCGTACCATGATGTGTCGCAGCCAGAAAAAACCGAGCGCTGAAGCAAAGACTGCTGTCAGTCCGGCCCAGCCTGCCAGCAGCAGGCATGCCACCATACTCACGAATAGCACGTGACGGCCTGCCGGTCGTGGTAAATGGTCGGCCAGCGCCTGCCCCAGACCGCCTGCGCGCACGTAGGGCGTACCCAGAAAAAGACCGAGCATCGCACTGCGCCCGATCAGCGGCGCCAGTAACAGGCCGATACCGTCATGACGTTCGATCAGCGCGAGGATCGCCGTGAACTTGATGAGCAACACTACAACCAGCACCACCACCGCAATCGGACCGCTGCGCGGGTCTTTCATGATGGTCAGAGTGCGCTCGCGATCACCAAAGCCACCCAGCCAAGCGTCCGCGCTGTCGGCCAGACCATCCAGATGCAGGCCGCCGCTCAACAGCACCCAGGCGCCCAGCAGCAGCGACGCATGCAGCATCAGCGGTGCGTCACTGAGCAACGCATTCAGCGCCATCAATACCGCGCCAAACAGTACGCCTACCAGTGGGTAGAACAGCAATGAGCGTCCGAGCTCTTCAGGCCGAGGCATGCCTGCCAAACGGACCGGGAAGCTGCTGAGAAATTGCAAGGCGATCCAGAACGGCAACATGTCAGGCCTCCGCCAACATGCAGTTCGCTGCAACCTTGATCGACAACAGCGCGCCATGACCGACGGTGACCTGCAACAACTGCTCACGCGGCAAACCACGCGCCTGCGCCAGCAAAAGTCGCATCACCCCACCATGACTGACCAGCAGCACTCGCTCGCCCGCATATGACTGGTGCAGCCGTTGCACCGCATCAAGAACGCGGCGTGAAAAGGCCTCGACAGGCTCGCCGTTTGGCGGAGTGAAGGTATAAGGATCGTTCCAGAACAGGCCAAGGCCTTTCTCGTCGGTTTCCATCAACTGCGCAGCACTCTTGCCTTCCCAGTCGCCGAAATGCAGTTCCTGCAGACCAGGTTCGAGCTGCATAGGCAACGACAATTGTTGCGCCAATTCTTCGGCAAACCGGGCACAACGCTGCAGCGGCGAGCTGACAATGCGGTCCCAGGGACCTGCCTCGGCCACCGCCAGGCGCATCTGTTGCCAACCGAGCAATGTCAACGCATCGTCCAGACTGCCGCGCATACCGCCACCGAGTTCGGTTTCACCGTGGCGCAGAAGGTCCAGGTGCAAAGTCATGCGGGACGATCCGCCACGGCAGCTTCGGCAAACGTTGCCATCCCGTTGTGCAGTTCACAGGCGAGGCGCACCAGCGGCACAGCCAGCGCGGCACCGCTGCCCTCGCCAAGTCGCAGGCCAAGGTCCAGCAACGGCTCAGCCTGCAGGGCTTCGAGCAGGTGACGATGACCCGGCTCGGCCCCGCGATGGCCGAACAGCAACCAATCGCGGCACGATGGATTGAGCCGCACCGCCACCAACGCGGCGACGCTGCAGATGAAACCGTCGACAAGCGCCACAATGCCTTCCTGCGCACAGGCCAGATAAGCCCCGGCCAGCGCGGCGATCTCGAAACCACCGAGGCAGAACAGACTCTGCAGCGGGTCGCCCGCCTGCTCTATGTGCAGTGCAAGGGCGCGCTCGATCACCTGCGTCTTGTGCGTGATACCTTCGGCGTTCAGACCCGTACCAGGCCCCACCAGCAATGGTGCGGCGCACTCGAGAACCGAACAGGCAACGGCACTGGCAGCCGTGGTGTTACCAATCCCCATCTCGCCACCGATAAACAACTCGGTGCCGACGGCCTTGGCGCGCAACACACTGTCGCGTCCAGCCTGCAAGGCAACCAACCCTTGCTCGGCAGTCATGGCCGGCCCCTTGGCGAAATTGGCAGTGCCTGCGCCGATTCGCAGATGGTGCACGCCAGGCAAGTCCATGGTCGACACCGTCCCCAGGTCCACCACGTCCAACTGCGCAGAAAGCTGACGCGCCAATACGCTGATGGCTGCGCCGCCGTTGACGAAGTTGTGCAACATCTGGCCGGTGACTTCCTGCGGATACGCAGAAACCCCTTCAGCCACGACTCCGTGATCACCGGCAAAGATCGCGATCCACAACTGATTGACTGCCGGGCGCTCACGACCCTGCAGACCGGCGAGCTGCACCGCAAGTTTTTCCAGCTGCGCCAGCGATCCAGCCGGCTTGGTCAGTTGCTGCTGACGGGCCAGCGCGGCTTCACGCACCGGCACGTTGATAGCCTGAGCGGGCTTGAGCCACCAGGAATTACTCATAGGGCGGTTCCTTTCAAAGTCAGGGGCAGGCCGGCAACCGTCAGCACCACTCGCTGACAGCGTTCGGCCAAAGCTTGGTGCAGCAGACCGGCTTCGTCGACGTAGCGGCGGGTCAGCTCACCCATCGGCACAACGCCAAGCCCGGTTTCGTTGCTGACAAAAATGACCTCGCCGGGCAGCCCGGCCAAACAGTCGAGCAGCGCTTGACGCTCGTGCTCCAGGCGCTGCGGATCGTCGAGCATCAGCAGATTGGTCAGCCACAATGTCAGGCAATCCACCAGCAGGCAGCGGTCTGGCGCTGCGTTTTCGCGCAACGTTCTTGCAAGCTCGACAGGCTCTTCAACCAGCCCCCAATGATCAGGCCGGCGCGCACGATGGCTCGCCACGCGCTGATTCATTTCGCCATCCAGCGGTTGGCTGGTGGCGATATACAAAACGCTGAGTGAAGACTCTGCAGCCAGCTTCTCAGCCAGGCGGCTTTTGCCCGAGCGAGCACCGCCCAAGATCAATTGCAGCATTCAGTCAGCCTCCAGGCCACACAGCTCACGCAACAGTTTGCCGTCCAGATGCTTTTCCACCAGATCCGCCAGTCGCTCGATGTCGCGTTCACGCAGGGCGTGATAATCGACGTCCTGCACATCCTGCAAGCCAGCCCAGCGCAACAGTGCGCTGCATGCGGCAGGCGACTCGAACAGGCCGTGCAGATAAGTGCCAAGAATCTGTCCGTCGGCGCTCTGCGCACCATCGCAACGCCCATCACTCAAACGTACCGCCGCCTGCTCAAGTGCCATACCGGTGGTGACACCGGCATGGATCTCGTAACCGCTGACCTCGGCATCCTCAAGCGTAAGGTGCCCGCGCACATTGCGCAGTTGCTTCTCGGACTCCAGCACGGTGCTCATTTCCAGCAGCCCGAAACCGGGACTTGAACCCGCCGCCCCCTCCAGGCCCAGTGGGTCATGCAGTTGCTGACCGAGCATCTGCAGACCGCCACAAATACCCATCAGCTTGCCGCCATAACGGAGATGCTTTTCGATGGCCACCTCCCAGCCATTGGCACGCAAATACGTCAGGTCGCTGCGCACGCTTTTCGAGCCGGGCAGGATGATCAGGTCCGCAGGCGGTATCGCCTGACCCGGGCCGATGAATTGCAGATTGACCTGCGGGTGCAGGCGCAATGGGTCGAAGTCGGTGTGATTGCTGATACGCGGCAGCACAGGTACCACGACGTTGAGAACTCGCTCCACTTTGTCAGTCTGGCGCTGGTCCAGACCGTCTTCGGCTTCAAGGTGCAGGTCCATGACATAGGGCAGCACACCGACCACCGGCTTGCCCGTGCGCGCTTCCAGCCAGTCCAGGCCAGGTTGCAACAGGGCGATGTCACCGCGAAAACGGTTGATGATGAAGCCCTTGACCCGCGCCTGCTCACTGGGTGACAGCAGCTCAAGCGTGCCGACCAGATGTGCGAAGACGCCGCCACGATTGATATCGGCGATCAGTAGCACCGGACAATCGACGGCCTCGGCGAAGCCCATGTTGGCAATGTCGTTGGCGCGCAGGTTGATCTCGGCGGGCGAGCCTGCACCTTCGACCATGATGACTGGGTAGGTCTGACCCAGCCGCCGATGCGACTCCAGCACCGCCTGCATGGCGATCTCTTTGTAACCGTGGTAGGCCACGGCATTCATGGTGGTGACTGCGCGCCCATGAATGATGACTTGCGCGCCGGTGTCACTGTTGGGTTTGAGCAGCACCGGGTTCATGTCGGTGTGCGGCTCAAGGTAGCAGGCCTGAGCCTGTACTGCCTGCGCGCGGCCGATCTCACCGCCATCCGCCGTCACGGCACTGTTGAGCGCCATATTTTGCGGTTTGAACGGCACCACCTTGATGCCCTGACGGGTCAACCAGCGGCACAGCGCGGTCACCAGCGTACTTTTGCCAGCGTCGGAAGTGGTGCCTTGTACCATCAGCGTGGCCATGGAAATTCCTTGCGGTATTCAAGCAGAACGTTGTGCAGACGCAACCAGTCGGCCTCATCACGCGGCAGACCGAAGCGCAGGCTGCCGGACTCGGGCGTATCGCCCGCAAACAGCCGCAGCAACACGCCGCGTCGGGCACAGAACTCATAAAGGGTGCGGGCCTCAGGGGTGATCAGCCATTGGAACAGTGCGCAACCGCCTTGCGGCGTCAGGCCATACTCGCTGAGCAATCCTACCAGTCGCACGCTGGCCCGTTCACTGCGCAGCCGTTGAAGCGCGTGGCCTTCACGGTCAACCAGGCACGCCTGGCCGAGGATCCGGGTCGGCCCGCTGACTGACCACGGACCGATCTCCTGCGCGAGTCGCTTGAGCAACCCGGGCTCGGCCAAAACAAAGCCCAGTCGCACCCCGGCCAACCCGAAGAACTTGCCGAACGAGCGCAGCACGACCAGACCAATGCGCCACGTTTCGGCGGCCAGGCTCATGCCTGGCGTGTTATCCATGAACGCCTCGTCAACCACCAGCCAGCCACCGCGCTCAGCCAGACGCGCGTGCCACTCCAGCAGCTTATCCGCACTGAGGTGCAGGCCCGTCGGGTTGTTGGGGTTGACCACGACCAGCACATCAAGACTGTCGAGGAAGTATTCGACCTCATTAGCCACGACTTCACGGACTACAAAACCGCTCTGGCGCCAGGCGTGCGCGTGTTCGGCGTAGCACGGCGACAACACACCCACCCGACCTGCCCTGCGCACCCGAGGCAGTGCCTGGATCGCCGCCTGTGAGCCGCATACTGGCAGCAAATGTGGCACGCCATAGTATGTACATGCCGCTGCTTCCAGACCGTCATCGGTTTCCGGCAGACGCGCCCAGGCCTGCACAGGAATCTCCGGGATGGGCCAAGACCACGGCGCAATGCCGGTGGACAAGTCCAGCCAGTCTGCCTGATCAATCCCGTAATGCTGTGCTGCTGCACGCAACCGCCCACCGTGCTCAAGCATAGAATTCAGCCCCGACGCAGAGCACCAGCAACCACAGCCAGACACCGCGTTGCACCAGTTGCCAGCCGCGATCAATGGATTCGGCATCGGCGGGCGCACCCTCGCCCAGCTGTGGACGCTGGTGCAGCTCGCCGTGATAGATCGCCGCGCCGCCCAGCTCGACCCCTAATGCGCCAGCACCCGCTGCCATCACGGGACCGGCGTTGGGGCTGTCCCAGGTCGGACCCTGAGTACGCCAGCAACGCAGCGCCAGTCGGGTCTTGCCCAACAGCGCGTAGGTCAGCGCCACCAGCCGCGCAGGAATGTAATTGAGCAGATCGTCGATCTTCGCCGCCGCCCAGCCGAAGCGCTCGAAACGCTCGTTGCGGTAGCCCCACATGGCGTCCAGCGTATTGCTCAAGCGGTACAGCACCACGCCGGGCGCACCCGCTACAACAAACCAGAACAGCGCAGCAAACACCGCATCGCTGCCGTTCTCAAGGACCGACTCGGTGGCAGCGCGGGCAACTTCAGTCGCATCCAGTTCGCTGGTCTGCCGACTGACCAGATAACCCACCCGCTGCCGGGCCTCGTCCAGATCATCGCTGCGCAAGGCCTGCGCCACCGGCTGGACGTGCTCGCCCAGGCTGCGCATGCCCAACGCACAATACAAAGCCAGAATTTCAAACAGCCAGCCTATATAAGGAAGCCAGCTCAACACGGTGGCCATCAGCGTCAGCGGGATTACGGCGATGAACCAGGCCGTGACGCCGTGACTGCGCCAGCCCCGCCCGCCACTGTTGAAGCGCTGTTCTATGCGGTCGGCAAAGCGCCCGAACGCCACCAGCGGATGGAAGCGTTTCGGCTCACCGAGCAGCGCATCCAGCGCCACGCCGGCAACGCTCAACAGCGCCACACTCATTGACTCACTCCCCATTGATTTTCATAGACCAGTTCACTCAGCGGACGCTCCTGCGCCCAGCCTTCCATCACCAGCATCGGTACCGGGTAAAACGCCTCCACCGGGCCAAGGCACAGAATCGCCAGCGGCTTGGCCCCTTGCGGCATGCCCAGCAGTTCGGCCAGCGCGTGAGGGTCGAACAGCGACACCCAGCCCATTCCCAGTCCTTCGGCGCGCGCCGCCAGCCAGAGGTTTTGAATAGCGCAGGACAACGACGCCATGTCCATTTCCGGCAAGGTGCGTCTGCCGAAAATATGCTGCTCACGCCCTTCCATCAGCGCCGCGACCAATACCTCGGCGCAATCATTGATACCTTCGACCTTGAGTTTCATGAACTCATCGGTCCGTTCGCCCAGCGCCTGCGCTGTACGGATACGTTCTTCTTCGACCTGCGCCTGCATTTGCGCGCGCAACCCCGGATCGCTTATCCGAATGAAACGCCAAGGTTGCATCAGCCCCACGCTGGGCGCCTGATGCGCGGCCTCCAGCAGACGGGCCAGCAGCTCGGGCGCCACGACACCGCCAGTGAAATGCCGCATGTCGCGACGCTCAGCGATGGCGCGATATACCGCAGCCCGCTCTTGGGGGCTGAATGCCTGCTCACTCATGGTCTCAACAGGCCCGCGATGGCCTGCGGACAGGAAGGGAAATAAAAATGCACGTAGGAGGCGGTCAGACGACCGTCGCGATAAACAGCCTCTGCGCCGCGCCCACCGTTAGGGCTGATGCCTCGTGCAATTGGCTGCAGTTCGGTGCTGGTCAGCGAGTGGTGATACGTGTGCCCACGCAACTCGCCTTCGGGTAACACCACGGTTTGCAAGGCCAGCGCCGCCAGACGCTTTTGCATCACGGCTTCACCGGACAACAAACCCACCAACTCAGCGCGCACGCCCTCAACATCTGTCAAGGCATCCAGCAGATACAGCATCCCGCCACACTCGGCCAAAATCGGCTTGCCGGCCGCATGGTGAGTGCGAATGGACGCGCTCATCGACACATTGGCAGCCAGTTCGACATGATGGAGTTCCGGGTATCCACCCGGCAGATAGAGGCTGTCGGCGTCCGGAATTTCGCGATCATGAATCGGCGAAAAGAAGGTCAGTTGCGCGCCCATGGCCCTCAGCAGGTCGAGACTGGCGCCATAGACAAAGGCAAAGGCTTCATCGCGCGCAATCGCAATGCGCACACCTTCAAGCAATGGCTCGGCGACAATCGGGTCGGGCGCGGTGAAGGTTACTGCGGGTGGCAGAGCCACTTCGCAGGTGCTGGCCAGGGCAGCGGCCGCCATGTCCAGACGCACGTCCAGATCGTTGAGTTCGCTGGCCTGGACCAGTCCAAGATGGCGACTGGGCAGTTCTATGCCGGTTTCCCGAGACAGTGCGCCGTACCAGCGCAAGCCTTCGGTCAGGCTGTTTTCAAGCAATTGTGCATGGCGCACAGTGCCAACACGATTGGCCAGCACGCCAGCGAACGGCAGGTCCGGCTGATAGCGGGCCAATCCCAACGCCAGCGCACCGAACGTCTGGGCCATGGCGGTGCCGTCGATCACGCCGAGTACCGGCACCCCGAAATGCCGCGCCAGGTCGGCGCTGGAAGGCGTGCCGTCGAACAGCCCCATTACGCCTTCGATCAGGATCAGGTCCGCTTCAAGCGCCGCTTCCCACAGCAGGCGCCGGCTTTCGTCGGCACCGACCATCCAAAGGTCCAACTGATAAACCGGCGCACCACTGGCTCGCTCCAGAATCATCGGATCGAGGAAGTCGGGCCCGCATTTGAATACGCGGACCTTACGCCCCTGGTTGCGGTGCAGGCGTGCCAGGGCAGCGGTAACAGTGGTCTTGCCCTGTCCTGATGCGGGTGCCGCAATCAATACTGCCGGGCAATGACGTGGCGGTCTCATGAACGATCACTCACAGTTCGATACCTTTCTGGGCACGGATACCGGCCTGAAACGCGTGCTTGATAACGCCAATGTCAGAAACGGTATCGGCAAGATCAATCAGTTCGGGCTTGGCGCCACGTCCTGTCACAACCACGTGCTGTTCTGGCGGACGCGATTGCAGGCCGATCAATACCTGTTCCAGATCAAGGTAACCGTGCTTGAGGGCGATGTTCAGTTCATCAAGCACCACCAGCCCTATAGACGCATCGCGCAGCATTTCGAGGGAAACAGCCCAGGCCGCTTCAGCAGCAGCGATGTCGCGCTGACGGTCCTGGGTTTCCCAGGTAAAGCCCTCGCCCATCACGTGGTAACGCACCTGCTCGGGGAAACGGCGAAAAAACATTTCTTCGCCGGTGCTGTTGCGGCCCTTGATGAACTGCACCACACCGCATTTCATGTCATGGCCCATAGCGCGCGCGAGCATGCCGAATGCCGAGCTGCTCTTGCCTTTGCCGTTGCCGGTCAGCACCAGCAAAAGCCCGCACTCGTTGGGTGAACTGGCAATACGCTCGTCCATCACCGCTTTTTTGCGCTGCATGCGCGCCAGATGGCGTTCGTCGCGTTCGGGGGATTCGTTCATCTCAGCTCTCCGCTTGAGGGCACGCGAAAGCAGACGGAAGGACAGCACTGAACAGCACGGCAACGCCCTGCGCAGAGCATCACCCTCCGTGATGCCATTGACTGATTCAGGCCGGTCTCCGGGCTCATGAGCGGGTTGCCCCGGCTGCGCGCCTTCCCATGTCGAAACACAGTGGCGTCAGGCACAGCCTTGACTCATTTACCGTTGCGGGGGCAGCGCCGGGATTGGATCGACACCGGCTTCCCTGTTTCACCCTGCCAATCGAAGATTGCAGAGCACCTGAAACAAACCGCGAAGGGTAGAGGGTTGGGCTGGGAGCGTCAATCAGCACCGCAGCCTGAATATGCAGTCTTCATGCGGCTCTGCGAGACGCCTTATTCCGACTGATACCGGCGCACTATTGAACCTCGGGGTTCGGGGTGTCTCTATCTGTTACTGGACCACGCCCCGTCAACGGAGATTCATCATGTTCAAACTCAGGCCACAGTACGTTGTGCTGCTTCTGCTCGCTGGCGGCCTCGCTGCCTGCGGCGAGTCTTCGACGTTGCAGGTTTCGGACGGCACAGGCCCTTCGCCGAAGCTGCCAGAGCCCAATAAGACGCTGATTCCGACCGTCAATATTGCACCCGCCGTGGGCTGGGAGAAAGACGCCAAACCGGTGGCTGCTCCCGGCACCCAGGTCGTAGCGTTCGCCGAACATCTGGATCACCCACGCTGGCTCTACGTATTGCCCAACGGTGATGTGCTGGTCGCAGAAACCAACTCGCCCGCCAAACCTGACGACTCCAAGGGTATTCGTGGCTGGGTCATGGAAAAAGTCATGGGCCGCGCCGGGGCTGGCGTACCGAGCGCCAACCGCATCACCCTGCTGCGCGACACCAACAATGACGGCGTCGCAGAGACCCGCACGGTCTTTCTGCAAAACCTTAACTCGCCGTTCGGCATGACGCTGGTCGGCAACAAGCTGTACGTCGCTTACACCGACCGGCTGATCAGCTTCCCATACGAATCGGGGCAGACATCCATCAGCGCCCAGGCCACCAAAGTCGTCGACCTGCCGGGCGGCACGCTGAACCACCACTGGACCAAAAACGTCATCGCCAGCAAGGATGGCAGCAAGCTGTACGTGACCGTCGGTTCGAACAGCAACGTGGCCGAAAACGGCATGGACCAGGAAGAAGGTCGTGCTGCTATCTGGGAAGTGGATGCGGCCACGGGTAGCCACCGAATCTTCGCCTCAGGCCTGCGCAATCCCAATGGCATGGACTGGGAACCGAAAACTGGCAAGCTGTGGACGGCGGTCAACGAGCGCGACGAGATCGGCAGCGATCTGGTGCCGGACTACGTGACTTCAGTGCAGGACGGCGGTTTTTATGGCTGGCCTTATAGCTACTATGGCCAGCATGTGGACGAGCGCGTCAAACCCCAGAACCCGGAGCTGGTTGCCAAGGCCATCTCACCCGACTACGCGGTAGGCCCGCACACCGCATCGCTGGGCCTGGTGTTTGCCGACGGCAAAACCCTGGCGGCTCCATTCAACGAAGGCCTGTTTATTGGTCAGCATGGCTCCTGGAACCGCAAACCGCACAGTGGCTATAAAGTGGTATTCGTGCCCTTCAGCAACGGCAAGCCAAACGGCGCGCCGGTCGATGTGCTGACCGGGTTTCTGAACAGCGACGAAAAAGCCATGGGGCGGCCAGTAGGCGTGGTCAATGATCATCGTGGCGGGCTGTTGGTGGCGGATGATGTCGGCAACAAGATCTGGCGTGTGACGTCGGCCAAGTAACCTGATGTGCAGGTGGGAGCCGTGGACTTCAGGCCACGAGCTCCCACGACGCATACCGCCTGTGAGGAACACCTGCGTCGTTGGACGTTTTGGACTGACACTGATCAGGGTTTGAATTTCAGGCCGAGCGGGGATGCTCAGTGAATATACCGCCCCGAAGACTGATTTGAAGATACCGCATCACGATCAGATTACCCGCCGACGCCAGAGCCTGAGTTGTTCAAGACTTCGATGGCTTGAACGTCTTGGACTGTGGGCTCAGTGACCTACGTGTTCGACTCGGGTCACCTTTTCGCCCCTCGGCGACCCACTTTGATGGGGCCAAAGTGGGCAAAGCCCCAGGCTCCGGTTAGGTCCGCCTGCGGCGGATTCCTTCGTCCTGACTCTTATCCGGCGGTCGCTGCAACGGGCCATCCATGGCCCGGTGCAGCTCAATCGGCATCCATGCCGATTGCCCCCCGGATCAGCGCCAGAACTCAGCCTGCACCTTGCGTCGCGCTCTGTGGTGTAGCGACTATCGGGGGAGAAAGGCGCTGTTTTTTTGGGTAGGCTGTGACTTGGCTTTTTTTGATTCTGATGCGGGTTTGGATTTTCAGGCCGAGCCGGGATGTTCAGTGGGCCTACCGCCCGCTTCGTGAGCAAACGGAGCGCCGCCCGGCTCACTCCCACAGGACGGTGTTTCGTTTGCTCGCGAAGGCTTGATGCCTTCAGGCAGAGCGATCAGGGACGAATCTGCGCCAGGTTGGCCGGTTGGATCACGCGCTTGGCGTTGAGGTATGCTTTCTGCCAGTAAGGCTTGTCGAGGCTGTCCAGCTTGACGGTACCGCCGGTAGCTGGCGCATGCACGAAGCGCCCTTCTCCAACGTAGATCCCTGCATGAGAGACCTGCGAACCGCCCGAGGTGGCGAAGAACACCAGATCACCGGACTGTAGTTGCTCGCGACGAATGTTCGGCGCGCCCATGACGATCATTTCGCGAGTGGACCGGGGCAGCGATATACCGGCAGCATCGCGATATACGTAGCCTATCAGGCCACTGCAATCAAAACCCGAGTCGGGCGTGTTCCCGCCCCAGCGATAAGGCGTACCGACGAGACCAAGCGCACGAAACAGTACGTCTTCGGCAGCCGGAGAAAGAATCTGCGGGGGCGCAGTAACCACCGGACGCTGAACGATCCGGGGCTGTTGCGGCGGCGGCGGGCTGGCACATGCGCCGAGCAACGCAGCAAGAGAAATGACCATCAGGCGCAACGCAATCGACATAACCACAACAACCTGATCTGAGTGCGGCGTAAGCTGCCGGGAAGCCTAAATGCAAAAACAGGCCATCGGCCTGTCTGTGCTTTCTACTATTTACAGCTATTTACGTCGTTTTGCTACAGTTGATTCTAGAGTCGTCGATGTCATCGCAGTGGTCTGCGTTGCCACTGGAGCCTTGGAAGCTACTGCACCTGGCGCCATCGCCAAGGCACGCTTGGCCTCGATGAAGGTTTTGTTCCAGTAAGCGTCGTCAAGGCTGTCGATACGCACGCCACCGCTGCGGCGGCTGCTGGAATGGATGAACTGGTCATTACCGACGTAGATAGCCGCATGGCTTACGCGACCACGGCCACGGGTGCTGAAAAACAGCAGATCGCCCGGCTTGAGGTTGTTGCGTGAAACCAGAGGCGCATCAACGTTGATCATTTCACGTGTCGAGCGTGGCAACGTCATGCCAGCTTCTTCGCGAAACAGATAACCGATGAAACCACTGCAATCGAAACCCGAAGAGGTCGAAGTGCCGCCAAAACGGTAACGTGTACCGATCAGGGCCTTGCCACGTTCAAGGATACTGTCGGCCAGAACCGGCAATTTGTAGGATTTGTTATCGGAGAACTGAACCAACTCTTCTTCGGTGGCCAACTCGTCCTGCAAGGTTGCCGCGTCGGCGCGGTGAGCTGCGGATTGAGCGGTAATCGAGTTTTGATAACGGGGTGTTGGCTGGACCTGTTCTTGCTGTGAAACCGGCATATTGGCCGAGCAACCGAACAGGAACGTAACGAGTGCGAGTGGCACGAGGGGTGCGAAGCGAGCAACTTGCATGGGCACGACCGTGGCTGAACTGTTAAGAAGGCGAGACTATGCCCGCTATCAAAGTGATTTGCAAATTCAATCGAACTACATGTGACTTATGAGTTCCTCCATGACATGTGCCGCTCGACATTGCAAAAAGACGTCCATTTGAGCGCTGTGGTCAGTCGGCTGCGGGTTGATTTCAGCCGTGAACCCCCCGGAAACCCGCGTGCGCAGTACAGGCTCATGGATGTATGGAAAGCTGGCGGTGGTGCCAATGCTCAAGACTGCGTCATAGCCAATAGCCAGTTGTTCATACAGTGTTTCGAGGGCTTTTTCAGGGAGCATTTCTTGAAAAAGAACGACGGGCGGTCGCAAAACGCCACTACATATCCGGCAAAGCGGCGGTAATGGGCGCTGCAAGTGCTCGCTGAGACCTGGATCCGTCGCACCACACGATTGGCAGAACAACAGCGAGAGTTGACCGTGAATTTCAATCAGTCGCTCTGGTGGGCTGCCAGCGGCACGGTGATAGCCGTCGACATTCTGGGTCAACACCCAGCACTCCGGTTTGATTCGCTGCAACTGGGCAATGGCGTAATGGGCGACGTTGGGTTGACCTCCCAGACACGCCTTGCCCAGCTCGGCAATGTACCGCCAGCACAGCGCAGGATCGCGACGCAACATCGGCCCTGACAGCGCGACCTCGATAGGCAGGCCGTCTTCAGTCTTGCCGTTATAGAGACCGCCTACGCCACGGTAGGTCGGCAAACCCGAATCAGCTGAAAGTCCGGCACCGGTGATTACCAGAATCCGCTGTGCATGGCGCAATGCCGCCGCCGTTTGCCTCAGCAGAGCCGGATCTACCACCCGAGGGTCTCTTTCAAGAAGGGGATGGTCAGCTTGCGCTTTTCCTGGAGCGAGGCCTGATCCAGACGTTCCAGCAGCTCGAACAGCGCACTCATGCTGCGAGTACCACGGGTGAGGATGAAATGGCCCACATCGTCGGTCAGGTGCAGACCGCGTCGAGACGCACGCAACTGCAGTGCTCGCAGCTTGTCTTCGTCGGACAGCGCACGCATCTGGAACACCAGCGCCATGGTCAGGCGGGATTTGAGGTCAGGCAGCTTGATCGGCAGCTCGCGTGGCGACTTGGACGCAGCAATCAACAGGCGACGCCCGCTGTCACGCAGACGATTGAACAGATGGAACAGCGCTTCTTCCCATTCCGGCTTGCCCGCCACGGCCTGCAAGTCGTCCAGACAAACCAGCTCGTACTGTTCGAGATGATCAAATAGTTCGATGCCTTCATCGAGGAGCTCTGCCAATGGCAGATAAACAGCAGGCTCCCCCATCTGCTCGAAGCGCAGACACGCAGCCTGTAACAAATGGGTGCGCCCTACCCCGTCCTTGCCCCATAGATAGATGAGGCTTTCGGTCCACCCGGCGTCGGCTTCGCACAGCCGCTCGACATAGCCGAGTGCAGCGGCGTTGGCGCCTGGATAGTAATTGACGAAAGTGGCGTCATCACGCAGACGCACACTCAGGGGCAGCTGAATCGGTTTCATGCTGACTGAACGGTTCATGCGAACCGTCAAGGGCCTCTGTGTAAAGAGCGCAAAGTTTATACCCGTGACGCTGGTCGCACAATGCGACAGACCTCAAGCAAAATCAAAGGCTTGCGTCACGAGCCCTGAAGCTGGCAGATGTGCGGTGCGTCAGGCGCAGTCCCTGCGCCACTTGTACGGGTGATGCACGCCTATAGATCCGGGTCTTCAGCGCCTGCGTAGATCTCCGAATCCTTGTAGACATCATGCATGTGGCGCACCAGCACCATGATCACCGCTGCCACCGGCAGCGCCAGCAGGATCCCGGTAAAGCCGAACAACTCACCACCCGCCAGAATCGCGAAAATCACGGCCACCGGATGCAGACCGATACGGTCACCCACCAGCAACGGTGTGAGCACCATACCCTCAAGGGCCTGACCGATCATGAACACGGCCACAATCCCCAGCATCGGATACAAGTCACCGCCAAACTGAAACAGTCCGGCAATCAATGCCGCACCGATGCCAATCACAAAGCCCATATAAGGCACGATGGCTGCCAGACCGGCGATAACGCCGATCAACAGCCCCAGTTCAAGTCCCACCAGCATCAGACCCGCAGCATAAATGACACCCAGGCCGACCATGACCAGCAACTGGCCGCGGATGAACGCGCCAAGCACTTCGTGACACTCGCCGGCGAGCTTCACGATTTGACCTTCGCGCTGACGCGGCAGCAAGCCGCGGACTTTGCCCATCATCAGGTCCCAGTCGCGCAGCAGATAGAAGCACACCACCGGGATCAGGACCAGGTTGGTCAACCAGCCGATCAGGGCCAGGCTGGAAGCAGTGGCCTGAGACAGGACGATTGTGACGATGTCGCCCGCCTGCCCCATGTGCTCGGAAATGGCCGCCTTGACCTTGTCGAACTTCCAGAACCCGTCAGCCAGACCGAATTTGGCCTGCGCCCAAGGCAGTGCCGTGTGCTGTATCCAGTCAAGAATCTGCGGCGCCAGCTCATACAAGCGATACAGCTGCTTGGCCAGCATCGGCACCAGAACCAGCAGCAGGGTCATCAGCACCAGGGTGAACAAACCAAACACTGCCACGACGCTCAAGGTCCTGGACAAACCTGCCCGTTCCAGGCGATCCACAAGCGGATCGCCCATGTACGCCAGCAGCAACGCCACCAGAAAAGGGGTGAGAATTGTGTGCAGCAAGACCACGAATGCGACCAGCAGGGCCAGCCCGCCGATCCAGAACCAACGCCGCGTATCAGTCATTTATAGCTCTCGACCCAATGGGAAAACGTTTGCCGGGTTACCAGCGGAAATACAGCTGTGGTGCAGCAACTGGAACAATCGTTGGAGCAGGCGCTGCAACCGGGGCCGATACCGGCGCTGCTGCATCGACCGGGGTCGTTGCAGCAGTTGGCGCGGACGACCCGGATGGCGCGGCGGCCGTTACTTCGCTGGCAGGCACTTCCTGCAACTTGGCCAGCGACATCTGCGAGCGAAGCTGATCGGCGTTGCCACTCACTTCAAAGACCACTCGATCACCGTCGACAGAACTCAGACGCACGCCAAACGGATCGAGTAACTGCAACAGTTGCGCGTACCGTTCAAAAGTCATGCCCTGCACTTGAACCAGCAGGCCGGTAGACGCGCCAGGCTTGGCCACGAAGCGCGGCGCCAGTTTCTGGCTGACCGACAGCAGTACGGCATCGGCCAGCGTCTCTGAGGTAGTGCCAGTGGCAGTGCCCTGCTCACGCTGATCGCCCAGCCACAGGCGCCATTTGCCCTGCCATTGCCCGGCTTCTTCGCGAGCGTGCACAGCGAGGATCGCATCCGCGCCGTAACGCTCGGACGCTTCTTTCAATGGCGTCGCATCGGTGCCTTCCAGGGTCTGGGCATTACCAATACTCTGTTCACTCAAATCAGCCAGCGGCAGGCGCAACGGCAAGCCGCGATGCTGCGCGGCACGACGCAGGGGCTCAGCGGCCGCCTGCCCATCACCCACCAGATTGGCACCCTCGACCGAATCGTTCAGCCACCACCCGAGGATAGACGGACGATTGCTGCCCCAAATGGGCAAGCCAGCCTGACGCAGGGCGCGGTCAGTGGTTGCGGGGTCAAAATCCACCAGCAGGGATTCCGGCGGCCCGGCTTCATAGCCATATTGACTGATGACTTGCTGCGGATCCTTGCGCAAAGAAGCGAGCGCAGAACCCTGGGCAGCCTTGGCATCGCCAGTCAGGCGCAGCACCAGCGTCTCGAGCGCCGCCTGAGTGGCGCGGGTGCGCTCATCGGGCGACTGACCGCTGACCGGCTCGCGCACTTGATAAAGGTTGCTCACCGTTTCGGCGAGGCCTGGCAGGCTGAACAGAGAAAGACAGCCGACTAACAGAATTCTGGAAAAACGCATGGACAGTTCCCGAACGGAAAAATGAAAACGAGACAATTTCAGGAGGTGGGACGAGGCTAGGACATCAGTCTGCCATTATTCATTCAATCTCCACCTGAAATACACCTTAACCCGTTTGGTGCATAACGTGCTCACGGCAAGGACACCAGTTTATTTGCTGCAACACCCTCCTACCGTCGGCGCAAGGATGGCCCCGCGGGGGCAAGCCTGATAAAATCGCGCGCCTTCGCAGACCGGCAATCGCGACGGCCCGACATGGCAGAGTGTGACAGCGCTTTCCTGAACGGCCCCCACCGCAGCGGTCGATACCCCCGAATCCCCCCTAAAGGCCTGGATTTTCTATGAGCAAGCAACCCTCCCTGAGCTATAAAGACGCCGGTGTAGACATCGACGCCGGTGAAGCATTGGTCGAACGCATCAAGAGCGTGGCCAAGCGCACCAAGCGTCCGGAAGTCATGGGCGGCCTGGGTGGCTTCGGCGCCCTCTGCGAAATCCCGGCTGGCTACAAGCAACCGGTTCTGGTGTCCGGCACCGACGGCGTGGGCACCAAGCTGCGTCTGGCACTGAACCTGAACAAGCACGACAGCATCGGCATCGACCTGGTTGCCATGTGCGTCAACGATCTGGTGGTCTGTGGTGCCGAGCCGCTGTTCTTCCTCGATTACTACGCCACCGGCAAGCTGAACGTCGACACCGCCACCCAGGTTGTGACCGGCATCGGCGCAGGCTGCGAACTGGCAGGCTGCTCGCTGGTGGGCGGCGAAACCGCTGAAATGCCAGGCATGTACGAAGGCGAAGACTACGACCTGGCCGGCTTCTGCGTGGGTGTTGTGGAAAAGGCCGAGATCATCGACGGCTCCAAGGTCGCTGCCGGTGACGCGCTGCTGGCCCTGCCATCGTCCGGCCCGCACTCCAACGGTTACTCGCTGATCCGCAAGATCATCGAAGTGGCTGGCGCCGACATCGAAAACATCCAGCTGGAAGGCAAGCCGTTGACCGAGCTGCTGATGGCCCCGACCCGCATCTACGTCAAGCCATTGCTCAAGCTCATCAAGGAAACCGGCACGGTGAAGGCCATGGCCCACATCACCGGCGGCGGTCTGCTGGACAACATCCCGCGCGTGCTGCCAGAAGGCGCACAGGCAGTGGTCGACGTTGCGAGCTGGCAGCGCCCTGCCGTGTTCGACTGGTTGCAGCAGCAAGGCAACGTTGAAGAAAACGAAATGCACCGTGTTCTGAACTGCGGCGTGGGCATGGTCATCTGTGTCGCTCAGGAACACGTTGAGGCAGCCCTGAAAGTGCTGCGTGACGCAGGTGAGCAACCCTGGGTGATCGGTCAGATCGCAACCGCCGCTGAAGGTGCAGCCCAGGTCGAGCTGAAAAACCTCAAGGCGCATTGATGTCTGCCGCCTGCGACGTCGTGGTGCTGCTTTCCGGCACCGGTGGCAACCTGCAAGCCATGATCGACAGCTTCAAGGACGGGGCCAGCCCCGTCCGTATCCGCGCCGTCATCTCCAATCGCGACGACGCGTTCGGGCTGCAACGCGCCAGAGACGCAGGCATTGAAGCCTGCGTGCTGGATCACAAGGCGTACGAAGGTCGCGAGGCCTTTGACGCCGCACTGATCGAGCTGATCGACACCTTCGAGCCCAAGCTGGTGGTGCTGGCCGGATTCATGCGAATCCTCAGTGCCCACTTCGTTCGCCACTACCAGGGTCGACTGCTCAACATTCACCCTTCGCTCCTGCCGCAGTACAAGGGTTTGCACACCCATCAACGGGTGCTGGAAGCCGGTGATGCGCAACATGGCTGCAGCGTGCACTTCGTCACCGAGGAACTCGACGGCGGCCCACTGGTCGTACAGGCTGTTATTTCGGTACAGTTGCACGACACGCCCGCCGCGCTTGCGCAACGGGTTCACGTTCAGGAACACCGTATTTACCCGCTGGCCGTACGCTGGTTTGCCGAAGGCCGACTCAGCCTGGGTGAAGAAGGCGCGTTACTGGATGGTCAGTTACTCCCGGCCAGCGGCCACTTGATTCGAAACTAGGAGATATTATGCGTCGCGCTTTGCTCTTCGCTTTCGCTCTGCTTGCTCTGCCTGTCGCGCAGGCCGCAGACCTTCAACCTTTCTCCGCCAGCTACACCGCCGACTGGAAACAACTGCCCATGAGCGGTACGGCAGAACGCAGCCTGCAAGCCGGTCCGAACGGCACCTGGACCCTGAATTTCAAAGCCTCGATGATGATCGCCAGCCTGACCGAAGTCAGCACCCTGAAGGTCGACAAGGACGTACTGCTGCCACAGACCTACAGCTTTGAGCGCAGCGGCCTGGGCAAATCCAAGAAGGTAGACCTGGTGTTCGACTGGAACACCAAGTTCGTGACCGGCACCGATCGTGGTGACGCGATCAAGCTGCCACTCAACCGTGGCATTGTCGACAAGTCCACGTATCAGTTGGCCCTGCAACACGACGTTGCAGCGGGCAAGAAAAGCATGAGCTACCAGGTGGTCGACGGTGACGAAGTCGATACCTATGACTTCCGCGTACTGGGCTCCGAGAAGGTCGACACCAAGGCTGGCCAGATCGACGCCATCAAGGTCGAGCGCGTGCGCGACCCGACGCAAAGCAAGCGCACGACTGTGCTGTGGTTTGCCAAGGACTGGGATTACCTGCTGGTGCGTCTGCAACAGGTCGAGACTGACGGCAAGGAGTACAACATCATGCTGCAGGACGGCACCGTCAACGGCAAGGCTGTCCAGGGCAGCTGATTGACCGAACACCTGCAACACCGAGCCCTGCTTTCAGCAGGGCTTTTTATTGCCTGCGTCATATCAGACAAGAACCGCAGGATAGAGCCTTGCCCCTCTGAAACCCGCTCATGAAGGCACATGAAGAATCCTTCATTTTGCCGTCACATCGCTGAAACCCGCGTCATACAAGGCGTTGCGGTTACACAGCATTTTTTGCGACCCGCCGACGCCTATTTACCTATTTACGTAGCTCACTAACAAATTCTATAAAAGAGGCCTGCGACACATCGCCGCAGTATCCAGAGGCCTAACCATTCAGGCCATCAAAGTCAGGAGCTAACTACTATGACTGTCAGAGTTACTGAACGCGACGACGCCCACCTCTCTCACGAAGCCATTGCCGATGGCATCCAGATCTGGGACGTGCATCAACAGGATCAACTGGTCGGGATGTTCCACATTGAATCCGAGGCCTATCGGTACAAGGATGAGCTGGAAGCGCTGGAAAACCAGGTCAGCCATTGAACGTATTTTCAGAATTGTAAGAAGACAAAACCCGCTATCAGCGGGTTTTGTCTTTGATGACTCCGACGTTTACCACATCAGGTCGTCAGGCACCTGATACGCCGCGTAAGGGTCGTCAGCATCCGGCGCTTCGGTCGGTGTATTGAGCAACACAATGCGGCGCGGGTCGCGCTCCTGAATCTTCAACGCAGCCTCGCGCGGAATGATTTCGTAACCGCCACCGTGGTGCACGATAGCCAGCGAGCCGCTGCTGAGCTTGTTACGTACCAGTGTGTTGACCGAGATCCGCTTGACCTTCTTGTCGTCGACGAAGTTGTAGTAGTCCTCGGTGGTCAGCTTGGGCAGGCGGGACACCTCGATCAACTGCTTGATCTGAGCGGTACGGGCCTTCTGCTCGACCTTCTCCTGCTGCTGGCGGTTGAGCTCCTGATCACGCTTGGCCTTCTCGGCCATGGCTTCCTGAGCCGCACGCTTCTGAGAGTCGTCGACCTGGGCCTGACCCTTGTGTACCAGGCGCTGCTCTTTCTGCTTGTCTTTGCCGACCTGCTTGGCCTGCTTTTGATTGACCAGACCTGCCTTGAGCAACTGATCGCGAAGGGAAAGGCTCATTCTGTACTCACTTATGCCGTTACCGCACACTCAGCCGCAGCCGGGCGTGCTCTTTTCCTGACGTTTGGCCTCGCCCCACAGAGCGTCCATTTCTTCGAGGGTACACGCCTCGATAGAACGCTGGCTGTGGCGCAAAGCCTGTTCAATAAATCGGAAGCGTCTGTCGAACTTGCTGTTGGCCGAGCGTAACGCAGTTTCAGGGTCAACTTTAAGATGTCGTGCCAGATTCACCACACAGAACAGCAAATCGCCGATCTCTTCAGCGATACCGTCTGCGTCATTATCAACCATGGCTTCAAGTACTTCATCGAGCTCCTCGCGCACCTTGTCGACGACAGGCAGCGCTGCCGGCCAGTCAAAGCCGACCTGAGACGCACGCTTCTGCAACTTGGTCGCACGGTTCAATGCCGGCAGCGCGACCGGCACGTCGTCCAGCAGCGACAACTGTTCAGGGGCGCCGGCTTTTTCAGCGCGCTCCTCGGCCTTGATCTCGTCCCAGCGCCGATTGACCTCGTCGTCGGCCAAGCGTGGAGTTTCAGGCGACGCGTAGAGCTCACCGGTCGGAAAGACGTGCGGATGACGACGCAGCAGCTTGCGGGTAATACCGTCGACCACCCCGTCAAACTCGAAGCGCCCTTCTTCCTTGGCCAGTTGCGCGTAGAACACCACTTGAAACAGCAGGTCGCCCAGTTCGCCCTGAAGATGGTCCAGGTCGCCCTGCTCGATAGCATCGGCGACCTCATACGCTTCTTCAAGCGTGTGCGGCACGATGCTGGCGTAGGTCTGCTTCAGATCCCACGGGCAACCGTGCTGCGGGTCCCGCAGCCGGGACATGAGATAGAGCAGGTCTTGAACGTTATGCATGGGACTCCCGTAAGTGGCACTGTTCAGCTATACGCAACACGCCGCAAGCAGGACCGGGCCTGCTTGCGGCGTGCGCTCAACGCCTCAAGGCGTACGGTTACGTCGGGTCTCGATGATGTTCGGCAGTTGCGAGATACGCCCCAGCAACCGGCCCAGCGCATCCAGACCGGGGATCTCGATGGTCAGCGACATCAGCGCCGTGTTGTCTTCCTTGTTCGAGCGCGTGTTGACTGCCAGCACGTTGATCCGCTCGTTGAGCAGCACCTGGGTCACGTCACGCAGCAAACCGGAACGGTCGTAGGCGCGAATGATGATGTCCACCGGATAGGTGAGCACCGGCACCGGCCCCCAACTGACCTGAATGATGCGCTCGGGTTCGCGACCGCCCAATTGCAGCACCGAGGCGCAATCCTGACGGTGAATGCTCACGCCGCGCCCCTGGGTGATGTAACCGACAATCGCATCACCCGGCAGAGGCTGGCAGCAGCCGGCCATTTGCGTCATCAGATTGCCCACGCCCTGGATCTGAATATCCCCGCGCTTGCCCGGCTTGTAACCGGTGGCTTTGCGCGGGATCAGCTCCAGCTGCTCGTTCATGCGGTCCGGTTCGACCTGCTGCTGAGCCAGATTGACCAGTTGCGCCAGACGCAAGTCGCCGGCGCCCAACGCTGCGAACATGTCGTCGTCGGTCTTGTGGTTGGCCTTTTCTGCCAGCTTGTCGAAGTCGACCTGCGGCAGTGCAAGGCGCGCCAGTTCACGTTCCAGCAGGGATTTACCGGCTGCGACGTTCTGATCGCGTGCCTGCAATTTGAACCAGTGAACGATCTTGGCCCGCGCCCGCGAGGTGGTGATGTAACCCAGGTTCGAGTTCAGCCAGTCGCGGCTTGGCGTGCCGTGCTTGCTGGTGATGATCTCGACCTGTTCACCGGTCTGCAGGCTGTAATTGAGCGGAACGATACGGCCGTTGATCTTCGCGCCCCGGCAATTGTGGCCGATCTCGGTGTGCACCCGATACGCGAAGTCCAGCGGTGTGGCGCCCTTGGGCAAGTCAATGGCATGGCCGTCCGGGGTAAAGACGTAAACACGATCCGGCTCGATATCGACCCGCAACTGTTCCGCCAGACCGCCGATGTCGCCCAGCTCTTCGTGCCATTCCAGCACCTGACGCAGCCAGGAAATTTTCTCTTCATAATGGTTGGACCCCGATTTGACGTCGGTGCCCTTGTAACGCCAATGCGCGCAAACGCCCAGTTCGGCCTCTTCGTGCATTGCGTGGGTACGAATCTGGACTTCGAGTACCTTGCCTTCAGGCCCGATAACGGCCGTGTGCAACGAGCGGTAGCCGTTCTCCTTGGGGTTGGCGATGTAGTCGTCGAACTCTTTGGGAATATGCCGCCACAACGTGTGCACGATACCCAGCGCGGTGTAGCAGTCGCGCATTTCCGGCACCAGGACCCGAACCGCACGCACGTCGTAGATCTGGCTGAACGCCAGACCCTTGCGCTGCATTTTGCGCCAGATGGAATAGATGTGTTTGGCACGCCCACTGATGTCGGCCTTGACGCCAGTGGCCTGCAACTCGTTGTCGAGCTGGGACATGACGTCGCTGATGAACCGCTCGCGGTCCAGCCGACGCTCATGCAGCAACTTGGCGATCTGCTTGTACTGATCAGGCTCGAGGTAGCGGAAAGACAGATCTTCCAGCTCCCACTTGATGTGACCGATGCCCAGGCGATGAGCCAGCGGCGCGTAGATGTCGAAGACTTCACGTGCCACCCGGTTGCGCTTCTCGTCGTCGGCGTTTTTCACCGCACGTATCGCACACGTCCTTTCGGCCAGCTTGATCAGCGCCACGCGGACGTCGTCGACCATTGCCACCAGCATCTTGCGCAGGTTTTCGACTTGCGCCTGACTGCCCAGCACCAGTGACTGGCGAGGGCTCAGGCTGGCGCTGATGGCGGCCATGCGCAGCACGCCGTCAATCAGCTTGGCAACCGTCGCGCCGAAGCGTTGTTCGACGTCCTGCAACGGGATCACGCCTTCGCGCACACCACGGTAAATGACCGCTGCGACCAGCGAGTCCTGATCCAGCTTGAGGTCAGCGAGGATCTCTGCGATTTCCAGACCGGTCTGGAAACTCGAGGTGCCGTCTGCCCAGTGATTCTTCAGTTCCTTGTCGTTGCGCTCGGCTTGCCGGGCGAACTCACAGGCCTGCTTCATGACTTCCCGGTCCAGGACCAGGTCAACGCTGACAATATGATCAAGCCATGCGTCGAGATTGATACTGCCGTCTGTGTTTATCGGCTGGTGCGCTCTCACCTGTACCATGCTGCTTACCTTCCCTACGGCGCGATGAATAGCGCCATCAGTCGCCAGCCTTCTGAGCGAATGCCACTTGCCGGGCAAGCAAGGACCGGCATTCGCGGGCCAGTCGGATTAAATGAGATTCCCTGTCAGCACCAGATTCGATCCAATGAACCGCTGCTCACTTACTCATTTCAAATAAAGCCATCGCCTCGACATGCGCCGTCTGTGGAAACATATCGAGGATTCCGGCACGTTTTAATCGGTAGCCCTGATTGACCAATTCGACCGTGTCGCGAGCCAAAGTTGCCGGGTTGCATGAAACATAAAGCAACCGTCGGGCGCCTGATTTCCTGATCTGGCGAACCACTTCAAATGCACCGTCACGCGGTGGGTCCAAGAGTACCGCAGAAACCCCCTCCACCGCCCAACTCGCTTGCGTCAATGGCTGGGAAAGATCTGCCTGAAAAAACTGCACATTGGGCAGATCATTACTCATTGCGTTGGCAGCCGCACGTTCGACCATGGTCGCAACGCCCTCTACCGCCACCACGTCCCTGGCGCGCTTTGCCAATGGCAAGGCGAAATTGCCAAGCCCGCAGAACAGGTCCATGACCCGCTCGTCAGCTTCAGGGGCGAGCCAGTCCAAGGCCTGCTCGATCATCGCGGTGTTGACCGCCGCGTTGACTTGAATGAAATCTCCTGGACGCCAGGCCAGTTGCAGGTTCCAGGGCTCGAGCCGGTAACCCAGCGTATGCTCGGGGTCAAAGGGGTGCGGATCGCCTTCACCGTGCAACCAGAGTTGCGCGCCATGTCTGCTGCAGAATGCCTGCAGCAGCGCCAGATCCGCTTCGGCCAATGGCGCGGTGTGGCGCAGCAACAATGCCGTGGACGTACCACTGAACAGCTCGACATGCCCAAGCGTCTGCGGCTTGCTGAAGCTTTTCAGCATTGCGGGCAGTTCGTTCATGATCGGTTGCAAGGCTTGTACCAGTACCGGGCATTCGTCGATGCTGACGATGTCCTGGCTGGCCGCAGCACGGAAACCCACGTCCAGCCGTTTGGCCTTGGCATCCCAGCGAACAGCCACTCGTGCACGTCTGCGATAGGCCAGCTCAGAACCGCTCAACGGCGCAGCCCACTCGTCCGGCACCACATTCGCGACACGCAGCAACTGCTCGGCGAGCATGCGCTGTTTGAGGGCAAGCTGTTCCTCATGGGGCACATGCTGAACACTGCAGCCACCACAACGGCCGAAATGTTTGCACGCAGGCTCGCGGCGCAGATCGCTGGCCTTGAGCACACGCTCGGTGCGCGCTTCGACGACCTTGCCTCGGGCACTGAGCACCCGGGCTTCGACCTCTTCACCTGCCAGACTGCCAGCGACAAACCAGGTTCGGCCGTCGACAAACGCCAACCCACGTCCGTCATCGCACAGACGTTCGATGGTCAGGCGCTGCTTTTTACCCACCGGCACCTGCACGGTCTTGACGCCGCCCGCTGGCTGGAAGCGCAGGCCCCTTTCATGCTTGGCCATCAGTTGGGCGCATCGTAAACGCCGGTCGACAGGTAACGGTCGCCTCGGTCACAGATGATGGCCACAATCACGGCGTTTTCGACTTCACGGGAAAGACGCAACATCCCCGCCACCGAACCGCCCGAAGACACGCCGCAAAAGACGCCCTCTTCACGGGCCAGTCGGCGCATGGTGTCTTCAGCTTCGGTCTGGCCCATGTCGATGATGCGATCAACGCGATCAGCCTGATAGATCTTCGGCAGGTATTCATGCGGCCAGCGACGGATACCGGGGATCGACGCCCCTTCCATCGGCTGCAGCCCTACGATCTGCACGTTCGGGTTCTGCTCTTTCAAATAGCGCGAAGTGCCCATGATGGTGCCAGTAGTGCCCATTGAGCTGACGAAGTGGGTAATGGTCCCGGCCGTCTGCCGCCACAGTTCCGGGCCCGTGGTGGTGTAGTGCGCTTCGGGGTTGTCGCCGTTGGCGAACTGATCGAGCACTTTGCCGCGGCCTTCGGCCTGCATGCGCTCAGCCAGATCCCGCGCGCCTTCCATGCCTTCTTCACGGGTGACGAGAATCAGTTCGGCGCCATAGGCGGTCATCGCCACCTTGCGCTCGGTGCTGGAGTTGTCCGGCATGATCAGGATCATGCGGTAGCCTTTGATCGCGGCGGCCATGGCCAAGGCGATGCCGGTATTACCGGAGGTCGCCTCGATCAGGGTATCGCCGGGCTGGATCTGGCCGCGCAATTCGGCGCGCACGATCATCGACATCGCCGGGCGATCTTTTACCGAGCCAGCCGGGTTATTACCTTCAAGCTTCAACAAGAGAGTATTACTGGTGTCACCCGCTAGGCGTTGCAGACGCACCAGCGGGGTGTTGCCGATGAGATCGGCAATGGTTTGGTACTGCTGGGTCATGGCGTATTCGCAATCCAGACTGCGGGGGCGCCTATCATAACGGCAAACGCCCAAAGCCCATATCACGCAAAGTGCGCGACATATAGCCAAAAAGAATAAGCGACAGTTTCATAACCTGCTGCTGCCCGTCCGTTCGGTGCGCACCAGGGTCGCTCGCGCAGCTCTTCCCCGCCTGATTGCCGGGGCAGCGCAGTAAACTGCCCAGGCTGCCGGTAAATGGCTAAACTCGACAGCTTGTGCCGATACAGGATGGCAGAGCGTGCCTGATATCGACGGACGGATACCGGTTGCTGGAGAAAAGGCGTGCTGAACAAGCTGGGTATAAAAGGCCGCGTGTTACTGTTGACCATCCTGCCCGCCACATTGATGGCTGCGGTGCTGGGTGGCTATTTCACCTGGATGCAGCTTTATGAGCTGCAAACCCAGCTGCTGCAACGCGGCGAGATGATCGCGCAAGAGCTTGCGCCCTTGTCTGCCAATGCGTTGGGCCGCAAGGACCGAATTCTACTGAGCCGCATCGCGACGCAAACACTTGAGCAGGCAGATGTGCGCGCAGTGTCGTTTCTCGATGTCGACCGAAGCGAGCTGGCGCACGCGGGCCCGACCATGATCAGCCCGACGCCGATCGGCAACGCCACACAGTTGCTGAATGTCTCGGGAAATGACGCTACCCGTTATCTGCTGCCGGTCTTCGGCCACCAACGGCATCTCACCAGCCCTATCATCCCCGCCGAAGCCGATACGCTGCTGGGCTGGGTCGAGCTTGAGATTTCCCACAACGGCACGCTGTTGCGCGGCTATCGAAGCCTGTTTGCCAGCCTGTTGCTGATCGCCAGCGGTCTGGCCCTGACCGCGATTCTAGCGGTGCGCATGAGCCGCACCATCAACGGCCCGCTGAGCCAGATCAAGCAGGCCGTCGCGCAACTCAAGGACGGTAACCTGGCCACCCGCCTGCCACCGCTGGGCAGTCGCGAGCTGGATGAACTGGCGTCCGGCATCAACCGCATGGCCGCAACCCTGCAGAATGCGCAGGAAGAGCTGCAAATGAGCGTCGATCAGGCAACCGAAGACGTCAGGCAGAACCTGGAAACCATCGAGATTCAGAACATAGAGCTTGACCTGGCGCGCAAAGAGGCCCTTGAGGCCAGCCGGATCAAATCCGAATTTCTGGCCAACATGAGCCACGAAATCCGCACCCCGCTGAACGGCATTCTCGGCTTCACACACTTGCTGCAAAAAAGCGAGCTGACGCCGCGCCAGTACGATTACCTGGGCACCATCGAAAAATCCGCCGACAACTTGTTAAGCATCATCAACGAGATTCTCGATTTCTCGAAAATCGAGGCCGGCAAGCTGGTGCTGGACAACGTACCGTTCAACCTGCGCGACTTGTTGCAGGACACCCTGACCATCCTCGCCCCGGCAGCCCACGCCAAACAGCTGGAACTGGTCAGCCTGGTTTACCGGGACACGCCGCTGGCCCTGTCGGGTGACCCACTGCGCCTGCGTCAGATCCTGACCAATCTGGTCAGCAACGCCATCAAGTTTACCCGTGAGGGCACCATCGTCGCCCGTGCCATGCTCGAAGACGAAACCGAGGAACACGCGCAGTTGCGCATCAGCGTGCAGGACACCGGCATTGGCCTGTCGAGCCAGGACGTGCGCGCGCTGTTCCAGGCGTTCAGCCAGGCCGACAATTCGATCTCTCGCCAACCGGGTGGCACCGGCCTGGGCCTGGTGATTTCCAAGCGCCTCATCGAACAGATGGGTGGCGAAATCGGTGTCGACAGCACGCCAGGCGAAGGTTCGGAGTTCTGGATCAGCCTGAGCCTGCCCAAGGCCCGTGAAGACAAGGAAGAAACGGCCAACTTGCCGTTGAACGGCCTGCGCGCCGCCGTGCTCGAACACCACGACCTGGCGCGTCAGGCGCTGGAGCACCAACTGGAGGACTGCGGTTTGCAGACGCTGGTGTTCAATAATCTTGAAAGCCTGCTCAATGGCGTCACCGCTGCTCACCAGACACCGCTTTCAATCGACCTCGCTGTGCTGGGCGTCACCGCACTGGAAATCTCGCCGGAACGGTTGCGCCAGCACATCTGGGACCTGGAAAACCTCGACTGCAAAGTGATGGTGCTGTGCCCAACCACCGAACACGCGCTGTTCCAGCTGTCAGTGCATGACGTCTATACCCAGTTGCAGGCCAAACCTGCCTGCAATCGCAAGCTGCAAAAGGCACTGACCGAGCTGATCGCACCCAAGGCCGTTCGCAACGACGTCAGCCTGCCACTCTCGAGCCGGGCACCGCGCGTACTGTGCGTGGACGACAACCCTGCCAACCTGCTGCTGGTCCAGACACTCCTCGAAGATATGGGCGCTGACGTGATGGCGGTCGATGGTGGTTACGCAGCGCTGAGCGCAGTGCAGCAAGAAGCCTTCGACCTGGTACTGATGGACGTGCAAATGCCGGGCATGGACGGACGCCAGGCCACTGAAGCAATTCGCGCCTGGGAGGCGGAACGCAACCAGACGTCACTGCCCATCGTGGCACTGACCGCACACGCCATGGCCAATGAAAAACGCTCACTGCTGCAAAGCGGCATGGACGACTACCTGACCAAACCGATCAGCGAGCGGCAGCTGGCGCAGGTGGTACTCAAGTGGACCGGGCTGGCACTGCGCAACCCGGCGCCAGAACGTCAGGCCGAAACCTTCCACGCGAACGTCGGGCCTCTGGTGCTGGATCACGAGGAAGGGCTGCGACTGGCGGCAGGCAAGGCGGATCTGGCGGCAGACATGCTGGCCATGTTGCTGGCCTCGCTGGATGCCGACCGTGAGGCGATTCGGGTCGGTCGGGCCAATGAGGACACGCAGAGCCTGATCGAACGCATCCACCGCCTGCATGGCGCGACGCGTTACTGTGGCGTTCCACAACTGCGAGCTGCCTGTCAGCGTGCCGAAACCCTGCTTAAACAGGATGCGCCGCACACTGATGACGCGTTGGATGATCTGGACAAAGCCATCACTCGTCTCGCCGCCGAAGCGCGTGTGACGGCGTGATAAAGCCCGCAGGCCTTCGTCAGCAAACAGAACGCCGCCCGGCTGACTCGCAATGTGAAGCACTGACCACCGCCACGACCGGCCCTTGAAGGACGATGAATTGGCGCGACTGCTGACTTTTCCTGATGTGGTGATGGCGGCATTGGCCAAAGGAGCACCCGGCGGCATCGCGCAGACAAATTTCGGCAGCAGTGTCGTCTGGTCGGCTGGCACGCCGCAGAATCGGGTAGAGGGTTAACCTCGCGTCACTGCGTGATAGGATGCGCGCAATTTTGGAGGACCCATGGTCGAACACGATTTTCGCTATAGCATGCTCAACCCGCAGCACACCTTGACCGAGTGCAAAACGATGGCGCCTGGCCGCTATCAGGTCACTGGTAACGGCGGCTCCATTCACAACAACGATCAGTTGCTGGTCACCATCAAGGGCAGCAAGAGCCTTTATATGCGTTTGGTCGTGGAGAAAGTTCGTCACCTGATCAATCCGCCCGGTCAGTGGGTGGCGGTGGCCAACGGCCCTGTTTTCGACGAGTTGGCGATCCACCAGTGGCAAGTCCATTGCGACAGCTGCGCAGCCGAGCTGAACTTCGAGTTCATGGTCGAGAGCAAGCTGGGCGTGAAGGCACAGAAACCCGCAGCCACCGCGCGCATTGCGGAGCTGGGCTGGAAAACCGAAGGCGAAAAGCACTTCTGCAAGAAGTGCCAGGGGAAAGCGGCATGAAACGACTGGCGCTCTTGAGCCTGATCGGTGGTGCGTTGCTGGCTGGCTGCACAGCCGACCCACTGCCCATCCGTCAGGACAAAAGCTACGTACTGGAATGGATCGGCGAACGTCCACTCATGGACAACAGCCGTCTGACGATGACCCTGGGGGCCGATGGTCGCGCTTACGGCAACGCCGGGTGCAATCACTGGTTCGCGCCCTACACGCTGAACGATCACACCATCAGCTTCGGCGCCGTGGGCAAGACCCGCAAGATGTGCGCGCCAGCGTTGATGGAACAGGAACAACGCTTTATCAAAGCGCTGTCCACCGTGCAACGCTGGGACATTTCGCCCATCGACCAATTGCGCCTGTGGCCACTTGAAGGCAAGCCGTTGCGGTTCTGGCTTGAAGACAGCTGATCAGCGCCAGCCCGGTGTGTTCCACCTCGACTCCGTCATCGGATATCAGGGCAAACCGGGCCAGGGCCTGATCGGAATCAACCCTCTCCGCGCAATGCCTTGATCTTCTGGGTCACAATGGCCGCCGACTGCTCGCCCAGCAGTTGTTCACGTACCTTGCCCTTGTCGTCGATGATGTACGTCACCGGCAACGCTTCGGAAGGCGGCAGGTTGTAACGCTCAGCAGGGTCCTGCGCCAGCACGGTGAACTTGATCCCCAGCGCATTGGCAGCGTTCTTCAGTTCGTCGCCCTGCAGATTGTCGAAATTGACCCCCAGCACGGTGACCTTGCGATCCTTCAATTGCTCGGCCAAGGCATTGAATTCGGGTATTTCGGTACGGCACGGGCCGCACCATTCGGCCCAGTAATTGACTACCAGCCAGTGTCCATCGATGCGATCGCTCGCCACCTTCTGGCCATTCTGGTCGGCACCCAGATCTGCACCGCATCCGCCGAGCAGCAAGCTGCCCAAAAGTGCCACTGCTGCTGCCAATCGCCTCACCATCTGTGCTTCCTTCCTCGACTCAGTAGACCGGTTACTTATGACTCGTACTGCGACTTTTGACCACCTCATATGTCGAACAGTGCCGTCGCGTGGGTAGAATACGCGCCACTCCCTACAAGATGCGACCTGCAAATGACCGATCTGACGCTGTATCACAACCCGCGCTGCACCAAATCACGCGGCGCGCTGGAACTGCTTCAGGCCCGCGGCCTGACGCCCGACATCGTGCTCTATCTGGAAACGCCCCCTGACGCTGCACAATTGCGTGACCTGCTTGGCAAGTTGGGTATCAGTGCCCGTCAGTTGCTGCGCACTGGCGAAGACGATTACAAACAACTGAATCTCGCAGACGCAGGTCTGAGCGATGACCAGTTGATCGCTGCCATGGCCGCGCATCCGAAACTCATCGAACGACCGATTCTGGTCGCTGGCGACAAGGCCGCTATCGGTCGTCCACCCGAGAACGTTCTGGAGATATTGCCGTGAGCACACCCTACATTCTGGTTCTGTATTACAGCCGCAACGGCTCCACAAGCGAAATGGCCCGCCAGATTGCGCGCGGCATCGAGTTAGGCGGCATGGAGGCGCGACTGCGCACTGTCCCGGCCATTTCTGCCGACTGCGAGGCGACTGCGCCGAGCATTCCGGAAAACGGCGCGCTGTACGCAAGCCTTGATGACCTCAAGCACTGCTCGGGCCTTGCGCTGGGCAGCCCGACGCGCTTCGGCAACATGGCCGCGCCGCTGAAGTACTTTCTGGATGGCACCAGCAACCTGTGGCTGACCGGCGCGCTGGTCGGCAAACCAGCCAGCGTGTTCACCTCCACCGCGAGCCTGCACGGCGGCCAGGAAACAACGTTGATGTCCATGCTGCTGCCATTACTGCACCACGGCATGCTGGTCATGGGCCTGCCTTACAGCGAGTCTGCCTTGCTGGAAACCACGGGCGGCGGTACGCCCTACGGCGCCAGCCACCACGCCGGGGCTGACGGCAAGCGGCCGCTGGATCGCCATGAAACCGACCTGTGCCGCGCGCTGGGCCAGCGTTTGGCGAAGACCGCGCTGCAACTCGACACCCCGCGCAACTGAGTCGCCCCACACACCCGCCAGCCAGGGAAAGGCTGGCTTCAAGGTATTGAAGAGGCGTTGTCTGGCAAACAGTCTTCGTGAGCAAACGGCGCACTCCCAGTGCTGCATGTCTCAGGAACGCGTTGCAAACTTGCGGGGCCTGCGAAGATCTGAGCCCTGGACCTGCTTTATCTTTCTTTGGAGAACCGATGCAAGACTACAAATGGCTGAATGAGTATTGCCTGAATCGTTTCGGCTCTGCCAAAGCTCTGGAAGCCCATCTGCCAACCCCCAAAACTCCCAGGCAATTGCAAGCCATCAGTGCCGACCGTTACCTGTCGACCATGGCGTTGAGGGTCTTCCGCGCTGGCCTCAAGCACAGCCTGGTGGACTCGAAATGGCCAGCGTTCGAGGAAGTGTTTTTTCGCTTCGATCCTGAAAAGGTCGTGCTCATGGGCGCCGACCACCTGGAACGCCTGATGCAGGATGCCCGGATCATTCGGCATTTGGGCAAGCTCAAAAGCGTGCCGCGCAACGCCCAGTTGATTCTCGACATCGAACAGGAACACGGCAGTTTCGGCCAGTTCATTGCGCAGTGGCCGGTCGATAACATCACCGGGCTGTGGCAGTACCTGGCCAAGCACGGCAACCAGATGGGCGGGCTGTCCTCGCCGCGCTTTCTGCGCATGGTCGGCAAAGACACGTTCATCCCGACCTGGGACGTGGTCGCCGCACTCAACGCTCAGGACATCGTCGACAAGGTGCCGACCAGCAAGCGCGATCAGGCCATCGTTCAGGACGTGTTCAATCAGTGGCAGGCTGAAAGCGGCCGGCCGATGTGCCAGCTTTCAGCCATGTTGGCCTTCACGGTCAACCACTGATCCGGTTCAGAGATTGACCACATTGACGAATCGCGAGGCAGCGGTTTCGTCGATGCGCAGGTTGGTGAAATCAAACAGGTTGCGGTCGGCCAACTGCGAGGGCTGCACGTTCTGCAAGGCTCGGAAGATGCTTTCGGTGCGCCCCGGCGTCTTGCGCTCCCAGTCCACCAGCATGTCCTTGACCACCTGACGCTGGAGGTTTTCCTGCGAGCCGCACAGGTTGCAAGGGATGATCGGAAAATTCTTGAAATCGGAATAGGCCTGGATGTCCTTCTCGTGACAGTAAGCCAACGGACGGATCACCACGTTACGGCCGTCGTCGGCGCGCAGTTTGGGCGGCATGGCCTTCAGCGAACCGTTGAAGAACATGTTGAGAAAGAACGTCTCGACGATATCGTCGCGATGATGCCCAAGGGCCATTTTGGTCGCACCGATCTCGTCGGCAAAGGTGTACAACGTGCCGCGCCGCAAGCGTGAACACAGCGAACAGGTGGTTTTGCCCTCCGGAATCAGCTCCTTGACCACCGAGTAGGTGTCTTTTTCGACGATGTGGTACTCGACGCCCAGCTCTTCAAGGTACGCAGGCAGCACGTGCTCGGGAAAGCCAGGCTGCTTCTGGTCCATGTTCACCGCCACGATGTCGAACTTGATGGGCGCGACTTTCTGGAAGTGCATCAGCACATCGAGCATGGTGTAGCTGTCCTTGCCACCGGACAGGCAGACCATGACCTTGTCACCGTCTTCAATCATGTTGAAGTCGGCCACCGCTTCGCCGGCCAGCCGACGCAGGCGTTTCTGCAGTTTGTTCTGATTGACTGAAAGGGTGCCCATGTACTGAAGGTATCCGATGGCGTGACAGTGATAAAAGGCGGCCATTTTACGCAAAACCGTAGCCGGATAAAACATCGCTAGTGACAGCGGACCGACAGTCCTGAGCGCTATTAACAGAGATACTCAAATTACCAAACGCTCTAAGCCTGAACGTATGCGGCCAGCTACGCCTCTATAATGCTTGTAGAGGCCGCTGCGCAGGTATCACTCAGCTTGACCGGCGAGTGGCATCCACACGATGAGGAGTACGCACATGATCCATCACGTCTGGGGACTGTTCACGCACCCCGATCGGGAGTGGAAACAGATCCGTGGCGAGGAAGAAACCATTGGCCACATGTACCTCACCCACACCTTGATCCTGGCCGCGATACCTGTGGTGTCTGCCTATATCGGCATGACGCAGATCGGCTGGACCATCGGCGAGCGTCCACCAGTCATGCTCACACATGGCAGTGCCGTCTGGATGGCGCTGATGTCATACCTGTCGATGCTCGGCGGCGTGGCGGTGATGGGGAGTTTCATTCACTGGATGGCACGCACTTACGACGCTACCCCTTCCCTTGCGCAGTGCATCGCGTTTGCCACCTACACCGCCACGCCACTTTTCTTTGGCGGGCTTGCAGCTCTTTATCCGCATCTGTGGGTGGGAATGCTGGTCGGCGCTGCCGCCATCAGCTACACCGTCTACCTGCTGTACGTGGGACTGCCGACATTCATGAACACCGCCAACGACGAAAGCTTCATGTTCTCAAGCTCCGTACTTGCGGTAGGGCTGGTCGTACTGGTGACGATCATGGCCTTCACGGTGGTGCTGTGGGGAATTGGCATCGGGCCGCAATTCGTTCAGTGATTGAATCCAGGCGGGCTTGCTCCAGGTCCGCCGTCACAGACACGTCAGCGCGTGATCGCTATGGCCGCGCTACCAGGACGACCATCTGGCAGATGGCGTTTTCAGCCAGCCCTCACATTACGGCATACTGCGCTCACTGGAGAGCCACACAGCATGCCCGAGCAACTCAATTCCCGCGTTGAAACCTGTTACCAACAAGCCGAAGCCTTTTTCAAACGCACCTTCAAACGCCCGGTTGTCAGCTTCAAGCTGCGCGGTCAGAAGGCTGGCGTCGCGCATCTGCATGAAAACCTGCTGCGCTTCAACCCTCAGCTGTATCGCGAAAACGCCGAAGACTTCCTGCGCCAGACCGTGCCGCACGAAGTCGCGCACCTGGTTGCCCACCAACTGTTCGGCGGCAGCATCCAGCCACACGGTGAAGAATGGCAGTTGATCATGCGCGGCGTGTACGAGCTGCCGCCCAACCGCTGCCACACCTATGACGTCAAACGCCGCAGCGTGACCCGCTATATCTACCGCTGCCCGTGCGCCGACAGCGACTTCCCCTTTACCGCGCAACGTCACAGTCTGGTCAACAAGGGGCGCCGTTACCTGTGCCGCCGCTGCCGCCAGACCCTGGTGTTCAGCGGCGAGACGCGCACCGAATAGCCCACCTGAGCTGATCCGGAGCGCTGTGACGAAACGCAGGCATAAAAAAACCCATCCGAAGATGGGTTTTTTCATGGCCTGATGTTTATCAGACAGTTTTGCCAGCGTTCACTGGAGCCGGGCCTTCAGCGACACCGAGGTCGTCTTCAGGACGGGTTTCAATGATCGCGCTACCGCCGGAAGCCAGTTCCGATTGCAGTTTGTCGGTGTCCAGCTCGCCAACCCACTTGGCAACCACAACCGTTGCAACAGCGTTACCGACCAGGTTGGTCAGGGCGCGGGCTTCGGACATGAAGCGGTCGATACCCAGAATCAGCGCCAGACCGGCAACCGGCAGATGGCCTACAGCCGACAGGGTCGCAGCCAGAACGATGAAGCCGCTACCGGTTACGCCAGCAGCACCCTTGGACGACAGCAGCAGCACCAGCAGCAACGTGATCTGGTGAGTGATGTCCATGTGGGTGTTGGTCGCCTGAGCGATGAACACAGCCGCCATGGTCAGGTAGATCGAGGTACCGTCCAGGTTGAACGAGTAGCCAGTCGGGATTACCAGACCTACAACAGACTTCTGGGCACCCAGACGCTCCATCTTGATCAGCATGCGTGGCAGAGCGGACTCGGACGAGGACGTACCCAGTACGATCAACAGCTCTTCACGGATGTAGCGAACCAGCTTGAAGACGCTGAAACCGTGAGCGCGGCAGATTGCGCCCAGGACCAGCACCACGAACAGGAAGCAGGTGATGTAGAAGCAGATCATCAACTGACCCAACTGCACCAGCGAGCTCACGCCGTAGGCACCGATCGTGAAAGCCATGGCACCGAATGCACCGACTGGTGCCAGCTTCATGATCATGTTGATGATGTTGAACATCACGTGAGCGAAGCGATCGATGAAGTCAAGGACCGGCTTGCCGTAGGCACCCAGGCGATGCAGGGCGAAGCCGAAGATCACCGAGAACATCAGGACCTGCAGGATATCGCCGTTGGCAAACGCGCCGACGATGGTGTTCGGGATCACGTTAAGGATAAAGCCGACGATGCTCTGGTCTTTACCGGCCGTGACGTAAGCCGCGATCTTGGAAGCATCGAGCGTGCTGACGTCGATGTTCATGCCGGCACCCGGCTGAACAACGTTGACCACGATCAAACCAATCAGCAGGGCAATGGTCGAAACAATTTCAAAGTACAGCAGCGCATAGCCACCAGTCTTGCCGACCGATTTCATGTTCTGCATGCCGGCGATACCGCTGACAACGGTGCAGAAAATGATCGGGGCGATGACCATCTTGATCAGCTTGATGAACCCATCACCCAGCGGCTTCAGAGCCTTGCCGGTTTCAGGATAAAAGTGGCCGATCAGGATACCGATAACAATCGCTACGATGACCTGGAAATAGAGGGATTTGTAGATGGGCTGACGAGTCGTCATTGCAGTTATCCTCAAGGGCTTCGTCGGCATCTTCACCGGATGCACGCGAGCCTATAAAGCGCTAACCCTCCTGCATTGGAGGGATTTGTTTTGTCGAGCTGCGCAAGGCAGACATCTACCGGTGTTTTAGCAATAGGCGTGCCATGGAGGCAAAGCGATATCAATGCCACGGTCTACAAGGCCCGTACGGGTAACAGTAGACCCAACCGGTCTCATCAGGTGGCGGTTTTCCGCCGTATTCAACAAAAAACAGGGTGTCAGTGGCGGGTATCCGCCTTGTGAGCAGACATGCAAGCTCAGCGCGGCTGCAAGACTTCTTATAAAAACCATTGCGGACACAGAGCACCACCCCGCTGCTCGCAACCTCCGCAAATATTTGCAACACTGCCAGCACATGCCTCGGTCGATAAGGATTGTTTACCGCCATGCCCGACAGCACCCACTGATCAAAGCCTGCCCGCGTTCATTTATGCAGAGCGACCCACCAATCTGCGCACCGTAAAAGAGGTTTGCTCAGCGCGACGCGCGGACACCAGCTTCGTGAAGCAGGCACAAAGCGTTCGCCAACTCAGCTGCTCGCGCACGATCCCATCCCTTGTTCTCCAGAGCTTCATTTTCGGCCACCAATGACCAAACCCATAACGCTCCAGGATGTTGCCAACCGTGCCGGCCTTTCCAAGGCTGCGGTGTCGCGCTATCTGAATAACAGCATCAGCCTGCCCGCCGAAACTGCTCAACGGATCGACAAGGCACTCAAGGATCTGGACTACCGTGGTAACAGCCTGGCGCGACGCTTGAGCAAGGGCGGCAGTGAAACCATTGGTCTGGTGCTGCCCGACATTGCCAACCCGTTTTTTGCGGAGTTGGCGGATGCCGCTGAAGAAGAAGCTTCCGCCAATGGTTACAACCTGGTGCTGTGCGTGACGCGCAATCTGCTGGCGCGTGAAAGCACCTTCGTTCGCTGGCTGGACTCGCGCAGCGTCGACGGCCTGCTGCTGGTCAGCAACCGTCCGGACGACGGCACGCTGGCCGATCAGTTGGCCAGCTATCGCAATATCATCCTGCTGGACGAAGATGTACCCGGCACCTGCCAGCCCAAAGTGTTCGCAGACAATCATCAGGGCGGGCGAATGGCGACCGATTATCTGATCCGCCACGGCCATCGGCGCATTGCCCATGTGTCCGGGCCACCTGCGTTGATGAGTGTACGCGAGCGCTATGCCGGTTACCGCGAGGCATTGGCCCTGGCCGACATCGCAGAAACGGCCGAGTACCTATGCTTCGGGGATTACAGTCGGGACTACGGCCGCATCGCAACGGCGCAACTGCTCGCCCTGCCTGATCCACCGCACGCCATTTTCGCCGCCAGTGATTTTATCGCGCTTGGCGTATTGGATACGTTGCGTGAACACGACATCAGCGTGCCGGGCGGCATGTCACTGGTAGGGTTCGATGACGCCGTGTACGCCAGCCTGCTGACCCCGCCCTTGTGCACCATCAGGCAATCATCACGGGAACTGGGCCGCCGTGGCGTGGCTTTACTGTTGCAACGAATGACCGGCGACGACAGTGGTACCGACGTGGAGCGTGTACCGGTGGAGCTGATTTGCCGGGGAACAGTAGCAACGCGACGCGATTGATCCTGGGGCATCAGGTAACACCCGCGCCTTGATGCGGTGCACCGTCACCGGAACGCCGATCGGCCTTGTTCTGCCGGAAATGACCGCAGGCCAAGGCCCGCTTGGGCTTTCACGGATGTCGCTGCGTCTGGCACACATTCTGCTATAACCATTTGCGAAAGCTGAGGGCAAATACTGTTTGCCCTTTTTTGAAACCTTTTAGTAAACCGGTTTACCGATCCGTTTTCTGAATCAGAAAACCGGACGAGGAGGATGGCAATGCTGCGTTCAAGCACGCGTCTCACCCTGACCCTGGGCATTGTCCTGGCTCTGGCGTTCTCACCCATCACCCAGGCGCAGAATGGCAAACGCCTGGCGTTGGTCCAGGTCAATCAGCAAGCGCTGTATTTCACCCAGATCACCCAGGGTGCTCAAGCCGCAGCAAAGGCGGCCGGATCGGAGCTGGTGGTGTTCAACGCCAACGACAACCCGTCCGCCCAGAACGACGCCATCGAGGCTTACATCCAGGACAAGTTCGACGCGATTCTGGTGTGCGCCATTGACGTCAACGGTATCAAGCCCGCCGTCACGGCCGCCAGGCAGGCGGGCATACCTGTGGTGGCCATCGATGCTGTGATCAACGGCGACAACGCCGTCCAGGTCGGGGTCGACAACCGCGAAGCAGCGCGCCAGATCGGTCAGTACACCGGCGAATACATCAACCGCGAACTCGCTGGCAAAGCCAGTGTTGGCGTGGTCGGCGCCCTCGGCTCTTACGTGCAGAATCTGCGTCTGGACGGGTTCCGTGAGGGGCTGGCGAAAACCGCAAGCCAGGCGAAGATCGTCAATACCGTCGACGGCAACAACGTGCAGGACACCGCTCAGGCCGCGGCTGAAAACCTGCTGACCGCCAACCCCGAGCTGCAAATCATCTACGCCACCGGCGAGCCCGCCTTGATCGGCTCGGTGGCCGCGAGCGTGTCGCAAGGTGCCGGTGAACGGGTTCGGATCTTCGGCTGGGACCTGTCTTCCCAAGCGGTGCAAGGGCTGGATGACGGCTCGGTCGCCGTGGTAGTGCAGCAGAACACTCAGGGCATGGGCAAGACAGCCGTGGAGTCGGCATTGGCGCTGCTGGCCGGAAAAACCGTGGCACGCGAGCAGAGCATCCCGATCACCCTGGTGACCAAAGCCAACCTCGACGCTTATCGCGCCGAATTCAAATAAGGGGCTCACTATGCATACGCTTGGCACAGTGCCTCGGGTAAAGATGACCGCCATCACCAAGCACTACGGTTCAATCGCCTCGTTGCGTGGGGTTGATCTGCTGCTGCAGCCCGGTGAGGTATTGGGGCTTGTGGGTGACAACGGCGCCGGCAAGTCGACCCTGACCAAGATTCTTTCCGGGGCAGAGCTGCCTACCAGCGGCAGCATCGCTATCGATGGTGAGGAAGTCAGCTTCAGTGGCCCTGCCGATGCCCAACGCTGCCATATTCAGATGGTTTATCAGGACCTGTCGTTGTGTGACACCGTTGATGTGGCGGGCAACCTGTTCATGGGTCGCGAGCCCATGCGCCGCGTGTTGGGCGTGCCGTTGCTCGACGAAAAACGCATGCATCTGGAGGCGCGGCAGATTCTCGAAGCACTGGGCATCACGATTCCGGATACCCGCTCGCAGGTGCGCCACCTGTCTGGCGGTCAGCGTCAGGCGGTCGCGATTGCCCGTGCAGCGGCGTTCGGTCCCAAAGTGCTGATCATGGATGAACCCACCGCAGCCCTCGCAGTGGCAGAAGTCGAGGCGGTGCTGGAGTTGATTCGCACCATCAGCCGCCAGGGCGTGAGCGTGATCCTGATCACCCACCGGCTGCAGGACCTGTTCCTCGTCTGCGACCGTCTGATGGTGATGTATGACGGCACCAACCTGGCAGAACGACGGATTGCAGACACCAACCTCAATGAGGTCGTCGAACTTATCGTCGGGCACAAATTCACCGCCCGCTCCGCTTGTGCCTGAGAGGAAATGAACCCATGAACACTCTCGACCTCACGCGTCAACGCATCCTGCATCAATCGCCGCTCAAGCGTCTGATGCACGATTACCCCGGCGTGGTCAGCATCGGTCTGTTTTTCGCCCTGTGTTTCGTGCTGTTTACTGTGGTCACCGATAACTTCCTGAGCAGCGCCAACCTGCTCAACGTGATCCGCCAGAACGCCCCGCTGCTGATCGTCGCCGTAGCCATGACGCTGGTCGTGACCACCGGCGGTATCGACCTGTCCGTGGGCTCGACGCTGGCGCTGGTGGGTGCACTGGCCGCGATGGCACTCAATGTCTGGCATCTGCCATGGCCCATGGTGCTGCTCGGCGGGCTGCTGGTCGGCGCGCTCATAGGAGCCATGAATGGCTACTTCATTGCGTACGCGGGGATCCCGGCGTTTATCGTCACCCTCGCCACCCTGACGATCATTCGCGGTCTGGCCATGCTGCTGACTCAGGGCTATTCAATCCCGGTGCCGCGCGAGGAAACACTGTTCCTGGCCCTCGGTCGCGGCTGGTTTCTGGGCGTGCCGCTGGCAGCCTGGCTGGCGTTGCTGGTGGCGCTGGGCGGTGCACTGATGCTGGGCAAAATGCGCTTCGGACGCTACCTCACCGGTATCGGTGCCAATGCTGAAAGTGTGCGCCGCGCAGGGGTCAATCATCGCGGTGTGCTGCTGCGGGTGTACATGCTCAGCGGCATGGCTGCCGCGCTTGCCGGCATGATCGTCACTGCGCGACTGGGCAGCGGTTCGTCCAATCAGGGTGAAGGCTTTGAACTGGAAGTGATCGCCGCAGTAGTCCTGGGCAGCACCAGTCTGTTTGGCGGCTTCGGCACGATTGTCGGTACCTTGCTCGGCGTGCTGACCATGGCCGCCATCAAGAACGGCCTGATCCTCGCGCACATCTCGCCGTTCTACACACAAATTGCCACGGGCCTGATCGTGCTGCTGGCGATCTGGCTCAACACGCGCATCCTGCGCACCGGTCGTCCACTCGGGAGGGCTGGCGCATGAGCCTGTTTCGCCATCCATCACCCTTGCCCATCGGCGTCGACAGCGGCCACGCCATGAGTGTGCTGGGGCCGATACCAGTCGATCAATTGGGCGTGACCCTGATGCACGAACATATTCTGCTCGACGCTTCAGGCAAATGGGTGCCGCCCAGTTGCTGCGGTGAGCGCCACCTGGCCGAGCGGCCAGTCAGCATCGAACTGCTCGGCGAGCTGTACATGAACCCGTTGGTCAGCCGTGACAACTGCCAGCTGTTCGATGTCGAGCTGGCCTGCGAAGAGCTGTCAAAATACCGCGCTCTGGGCGGTGAAACCGTTGTCGACCCGACCAACCTGGGCATCGGCCGCGACCCGAAAGCGTTGCAGCGCATAGCCCGTACTACCGGCCTGAACATCATCATGGGCGCAGGCTTCTACCTTGAGCCTTCGCACCCCAAATACGTGCGTGAGCAATCGGTCGAAGAGCTGGCGGCGCAGATCATCCACGACGTGGGCGGCGACGAAGAAAAGCCTGAAGTGATTGCCGGTCTGATCGGCGAGATTGGCGTTTCTGCGGCGTTCACAGCGGATGAAGAAAAATCCCTGCGCGCAGCCGCCCGCGCCAGCGCCGCCACCAGCGTGCCCCTGTCGATTCACTTGCCGGGATGGGAACGCCTGGGCCACCGGGTGCTGGACATCATCGAAGCAGAAGGCGCCGACCTGCAGCACACCGTGCTGTGCCACATGAACCCAAGCCACAGTGACACGGCGTACCAGCATGCGCTGGCGGCCCGGGGTGCCTTTCTCGAATACGACATGATCGGCATGAGCTACTACTTCGCCGACGAGCACGCCCAGTCACCCAGCGATGAAGAAAACGCCCGAGCCATCGCCGCGCTGCTGGAGCGCGGGTTCGGTTCACGCGTGCTGATCTCTCAGGACGTTTTTCTGAAAACCATGCTGACTCGCTACGGCGGACATGGTTACGGCTACTTGCTGAAGCATTTCGTCCCGCGCCTGCGTCGTCACGGCGTCACCGGCGAGCAACTGGAAACCCTCCTGATCGACAACCCGCGCCGGGTGTTTCAGCGCGGTTTCTAAGTCCAATTTCACTGCAAAGGAATACACCACCATGAAAAAGTCCGTATTGCTGGCTGGAGAATCCTGGGTCAGCACCTCGACCCACATCAAAGGCTTCGACCAGTTCGACAGTGTCACCGCGCACAACGGCGCTCGGCGCCTGCTCTCGGTCATGGCCGACAGCGACTACCAGATCATACAAATGTGCGCCGACCAGGCGCAGACTGATTTCCCGGCCACCGTTGAAGCCTTGCAACAGTACGACGCGGTCATCCTTTCCGACATCGGCGCCAACACCCTGCTGCTGCATCCCGACACCTGGCTGCGCGGTCGACGCACGCCCAACCGCCTCAAAGCCCTGCGTGAGTACGTGTTGCAAGGCGGCGCGCTGATGATGGTCGGCGGCTACTTCAGCTTTCAAGGCATCAACGGTGGCGCGCGCTACCGCGGAACTGCCGTGGAAGAAGTGCTACCGGTACGTTGCCTGCCCTACGACGACCGGGTTGAAGTGCCGGAAGGTTTCCTGCCGCAGCTCACGGGCGAGCACCCGATTCTGAACGGCTTGAGCGGCGAATGGCCTTATCTGCTTGGCTATAACGAAGTGGAGCTGCACCCGGAGGCCCAGTTGCTCGCGACCGTCGAGGGCACTCATCACCCACTGCTCGCCGCCCGCGAAGTCGGTGCCGGGCGCAGCCTGGCCTGGACCAGCGACCTTTCCGAACACTGGTTGCCCGAAGCGTTTCTGGACTGGGACGGCTATCGTCAATTCTGGATCAACAGCCTGGACTGGCTGACACGCCGCGCCTGAGGGAGCAACCCACATGCTTGATGACCCGATTGCCCTGACCCGCGCCCTTCTGGCGTTTCAGACACTCAACCCGCCAGGTGACGAGGAAGCGTGTGCCGCGTTCCTGGCAGAACAACTGACCAACCATGGCTTCAACTGCGAATTGCAGCGTTTTGGCGAGCGCCGTTTCAACCTTGTGGCCTGGCTGGACGGTGACGGCCCCGGCAAACCGCTGGGCTTTACCGGGCACCTTGACACGGTGCCGCTGGGCAATGCCAGCTGGCGTTACTCGCCGTTTGCCGGTGACATCGTCGACGGTCGGCTGTACGGCCGCGGCGCCAGTGACATGAAAGCCGGCATCGCCGCATTCATCGTCGCCTGCCAGCGCAGCAGGGCTGCCATCCAGCGCGGCCCTGGCGTTCGCCTGCTGCTGACCGGCGGCGAAGAAACCGGCTGTGACGGTGCCAAGGCAATGTGCAAGGACGCACCTCACTTGTTGGGTGAACTGGGCGCACTGCTGGTCGGTGAACCGACCGCCAACTACCCGGTGCTCGGACACAAGGGTGCGCTCTGGCTGCGCTGTGCCAGCCATGGCCGAACTGCCCATGGAGCCATGCCGGAGGAAGGCGTGAACGCCATTTACATGGCCGCCCGCAATATTGACCGCGCACAGACATTCGAGGTCGGCCCTGCGCATCCACTGATGCGCAAACCGACGCTGAACGTCGGCACCATCAGTGGTGGCCTGAATATCAACTCAGTCCCGGACTACGCGGAGTTCACCCTTGACCTGCGCACGGCCCCCAATCTGAACCACGAGGACATTCGCGGACGGCTGGCCGAGCACTTGGGCAGCGAGGCGCAATTGAGCACGTTGATTGACTTGCCTGGCGTCTGCGCCGACCTCGACGACCCTTGGGTACAGCAGGTCTTTGCGCGCTGCCAGGCGTTGCACAAAGCGCCGTTGCAGGCCCAGACAGTGCCTTACTTTACCGATGCAGCGGTGCTGCTGCCCGCCACAGGTTACCCACCGACGCTGATGCTAGGCCCCGGAGAGCCGAGCATGGCGCACAAGGTCGATGAATATTGCGAAGTGCAGAAACTTCACGAGTGCGTCGATCTGTACGCCACCTTGATAGAGGACTGGTCCGATAGACCGGCGTGAGCTGCTGTTATTGATAGAAAGGCGTCCCGAAGGACGCCTTTCTATTTGAGGCTCAACGCACGCGGATGATCAGCCTTGCGCCAGAAAATGAATCCTGAACGCCGCGCCACCCAGTGGCGAATCCCCCAGCGTCAGGCTGGCGCTGTAGCTCTCGATGATGTCCTTGACCACCGCCAGCCCGATGCCCTGCCCCGGATTCTGCCGATCAAGCCGTTCACCGCGTTCGAGAATCCGGGCGCGCTGGCTTTCCGGCACGCCGGGGCCGTCATCTTCAACGCACAGCTCGTCGCCAGTCGGGGTCTGGCTGAAGGTGACGCGAACTTCGCTCAGGCAAAGCCGGTAGGCGTTTTCCAGCAGATTGCCGAGCATCTCCAGCAACGCGCCCTCCTCCATCGGCACCTGACACTGCTGCGGCAAGTCCAGCGTAACCTTGACCCGCTTGTCGCGATAAACCTTTTCCAGCGTATTGCACAGGCTCTCGACCACTGGGCGCAGCATCACATGATGACGCACCAGTCCGCTTTTGCGCAGGCTGGCGCGCTGCAACTGGTAGCCGATCTGCTGACTCATGCGTTCGATCTGCGACTGCAGCACCCGCGCCTGTTCGACGTCTTCCGGGCGTTTGGCGATGTTCTCGCTGACACCCTGCAATACAGCCAGAGGGGTTTTCAGACTATGCGCAAGGTCATCCAGCGAGTCGCGATAGCGGATGCGCTGTTCACGCTCACTGCGCAGCAGCCGGTTGAGCGAGTCGGTCAGACGCAACAGTTCGCTGGGGTGTTCTTCGCTGAGACTGTCCCGCGCGCCGGTTTCAACCTGATCCAGCTCCTGACTGAGGCCACGCAACGCACGTAATCCCCAGGTCAAGCCCATCCACAGCAGACCCAGCAGCACCAGCAAGGCCGCGCCAAAGCCCACGTAAAGCTTCTGCCGCAGGCCATTGACGGTTTCCTGATAACCGCGCACGGGCTGCACGGCGACGATGCTGAACGCTGCGTTGCGCCCGCCCAGCAAGCGGATCTCGACATCGTAGACAAAGTATTCTTCGCCGTTGACGTCCTTGATCTTGGTGAACTGACTGCCCTGCCCGTCGTAGCTCGGGTGGTAGTCGATATCCTTGTCTTCAGTGGCCAGGGAGCGCCAGACCATCCGCCCCTGACGGTTATAGATGTAGCCCAGCAGGCGGTTGCCCGGCAGATTGAACTGCTCGCCCGGCAGCAGCGACGGCATCAGCAGATGCTCGTCCTCGACCCGCGCCGCTGAAATCATCGTTGTAACATCGGAGGCCAGACGCTGTTCGATGGCGCCACGCAACGCCAGGCTGAAGGCGCCTTGCAATGCAGGCAGCATCAGCAGCATGAAGATCACGGCAAGGGTTGCAGCGCCCAGCATCAGGCGCAGGCGCAGCGAACGAATCACGTACAGCGCTCAGTGAACAGATAGCCCATGCCGCGTACGGTTTCGATCGGTTTGAACGTCACATTGCTGTCCAGCTTGCGGCGCAGACGGCCGACCAGCACTTCGATCACGTTCGGATCGCGCTCGTCGTCATCCGGGTACAACTGCTCCATCAAACGCTCCTTGGGCACCACCTGCTGGTGATGGAGCATGAGGTATTCCAGAATCCGGTATTCATAGGCCGTGAGCGCGAGCGGCTGCTCGGACAGTGCCGCCTGCTTGCGGTTGAGGTCCAGCAGCAATGGGCCTGCCGTGATGGTCGACTGAATGAAGCCGCTGGAGCGCCGCAGCAACGCATTGAGTCGCGCCTCCAGCTCCTCGAACTGGAACGGCTTGACCACATAGTCGTCAGCCCCGGCAGCCAGCCCTTCGACCTTGTCCTGCCAATTGCCGCGCGCGGTCAGGATCAGGATCGGGAACGCCTTGCCCAGGGTGCGCAACTGGCGGATCAGATCCAGCCCGCCCATGCCCGGCAGGCCAAGATCGATCACCGCCAGATCGTGGTTGAACTGTCCCGCCTGATACAGCGCTTCTTCGGCGTTCGCCACCGATTCCACCACATGCCCCGCCTCGGTCAGACGTGTCCGCAAGTGATGTCGCAACAGTGCTTCATCTTCAACCACCAGCAACTTCATGCAGCTCTCCCCAATACAGTCCCAGCCTCAAGACATAGAATGAAATGACATCGTCGCGATGGTCGCGTCGTTACTCAACAGCCGGGCATCGACAAGTGCGTGCTGCCTGACATCATAGCTGCCAAGCAGGATCTCGGAACTGACGGGCATGCCATTGTGCTTGGCCGTCACACTGCCGTAAACCGCTGGCGAGTAAAGCGTCCCCGTTGTCACACTCAAGCGGTCATGCTGACCCAGGCCGTGGCTCCAGCCGTTGGCCTCATCGAGCCGCTCGCTGGTTTTACCAAACTCGATACGGGCCGGCTCAAGCCTGCCGTCACTCGCTTGCGCCGCTGCACTACCACCCAGAAAAGCCAACGCCAGAAAAAACTTGTTGAGGCTCAACATAAGGACTCCTTTTGCGTTCGGGGACGCTGTCAAGGTACGAGCCAACAGTAAGCGCGTAGGCCTGAACCCTGACTGAACACGCCATGAACCGGTGCTGAACAATCATCGACGCCACTCGGCGCAGAATCAGCTATGGTTGGCGCTCACTGCGGCACCCATTGATAAGGAGCTGAACATGCGCGTGTGGATGGCAATGATCATGATGGGCCTCACTGGCCTGGCCCAGGCGGCGATCAAGACCGAGCAGGTCGACTACAAAAGTGCCGACGGCACCAAACTGGTGGGCTACTACGCGTACGACGACGCCATCAAAGGCCCGCGTCCCGGTATTCTGGTGGTGCATGAATGGTGGGGCCTGAACGATTACGCCAAGCGCCGCGCCCGTGACCTGGCCGCCCTGGGTTACAGCGCCATGGCGATCGACATGTACGGCGAAGGCAAGAACACCGAGCATCCCAAGGACGCCATGGCGTTCATGCAGGCAGCTTTGAAAGACAGCGATGCCGCCAACCAGCGTTTCGATGCAGGCCTTGAGCAGCTGAAAAAGCAGCCACAGACCAACCCCGCGAAAATCGCCGCCATCGGTTATTGCTTCGGCGGCAAGATCGTCCTGGACGCAGCGCGCCGTGGCGAACCGCTGCTGGGCGTGGTGAGCTTCCACGGCGCACTGGCCACCGCCAGCCCTGCCAAACCGGGCATCAAGGTACCGATGCTGGTCGAGCATGGCGCCAAGGACAGCATGGTCACCCCGGAAAACGTGGCTGCGTTCAAGAAGGAAATGGACGACGCCAAAGCTGACTACAAATTCGTCAGCATCGAGGGCGCCAAACACGGCTTCACCAACCCTGACGCCGACCGTCTGAGCCATGGCGAACACGGCGGCCCGGACATCGGTTACGACAAGGCCGCTGATCAGAGCTCATGGTCGGACATGCAGGTGTTTCTGAAGAAGATCTTCGGCTGACAGACCTCCGCCAAATCAGGCCCGCTCCGTCATCGCTGCCAGCGCCACTGAGGTGGCGGCGGTGCGGGTCTCGACACCCAGCTTGATGTAGATGTGCTCCAAGTGTTTATTCACCGTGCGCGGGCTCATCTGCAGGATGTCGGCGATGTCCTTGTTGGTCTTGCCGCACGACACCCAGCGCAGCACTTCGATTTCCCGCTCAGTCAGATGAAAGCGGCTGGACAGTTTGCCGTAGGCCGGTTTGTCGTCGAAGCTCACCAGCTGCGAGGCACTGCGTGCCGACTGAAGAATGCGGGCGGTGCGCAGGTGTGAAGCGACCCGCGCCAGCACTTCAGCGCACTGAATAGGCTTGGTGACATAGTCGATGGCGCCCGCATCGAAGCCCTGCACTACGTGCTCGCTGTCGGTCAGCGCGGTCATGAACAGCACCGGAATGCTTGCGGTATCGGGTTGCGCCTTGATCTGCCGACAGGTGTCGAAGCCGTTCAGACCCGGCATCATGGCGTCGAGCAGGATCAGGTCGGGACGCCGCCGTCGAATGCGGTTCAAGGCACTTTCACCGTCCAGCGCCACCAGTACCATGTAGCCGGCTTCGTCCAGCGCATCGGAGAGCATCGCCAGGTTGTCGGGCACATCGTCGACAATCAGGATTACCCCGTTCTCAGCGGCTCGGGTCATAGCGTCCATTGAGCGCCTCTTTCAATTGAAGGTTGAGTTCGTCCAGGCGAAAAGCCGACGCCAGCGTGCGCAGGTCTGCCACGAACCTTGCACTGTCAGCGCTCTCGCGCTCGATGGCGTCGAGCTTCTGCTGGATACCTCGCACATAGCCCAGGCCACACAATTCATACAGCTCTTCCAGGTCCAGGCGTGACGGCAACGCTGCCGGGGCAGTTTTGGCCACAGGCTGTGGCGTGCGCAAACGACGCTGCCAGGTCAGTTGCAGATGGTGCTGAATACGGTTGAGCAACTCCTGCAGATGAATGGGCTTGGCCAGGTAGTCATTGCATACGTTCAGGCTGCGCTCCTTGTCGTCGGCGAACGCGTTGGCATTGGCCGACAGCACAATGATCGGCACCTGCGACAAGGTGTTGTGGCGGATCATGCGGCTGGCGGCCCAGCCGTCCATATCGGGCATGGACAGGTCCATCAGAATCAGGTCCGGGTGCAGCAACGACACCTGGCGCACCGCCTCCTGCCCGTTGGCCGCCTGCGCCACGTCAAAGCCCAGCGGCATGAGCATGCCATTGATAACCTTGCGGTGCTCGATATGGTCGTCCACCACCAGCACCAGACGCCGCGCGCCGTCGTATCCGATCACGTCATGGTTGACGTCAATGATCGCCTTGGGCACGCGGACCTCGGACAAAAACAGCCGCACCTGAAACCGCGTGCCCTCACCCGGCTGGCTGGTGACCGACAACGCGCCGCCCATCAACGCCGTGAGCATCCGGGTGATGGTCAGCCCCAGACCGACGCCGTTGTCCTGACGCACCAGACCGCCCCGCTCGAAGGGCTGAAAAATCCGTTCTATCTGTTCCGGTGCGATACCGATGCCGGTGTCGATAATGTCGAAGATCGCGGTTTCATGGCGATAGCTGACCCTCAGGCAGACCTCTCCACTGTCAGTGAAGTTGATTGCATTACCGAGCAGGTTGATCAGGATCTGACGCACGCGTTTCTCGTCGCCGCGCACCACTTCCGGCATTCGGCCGACCAGGTCCAGGCGAAACTGCAGGCCTTTTTCCTGAGCGATGCTGACGAACATTTTCTGCAGGTCGCTGATGAATTCCTGAAACAGAATCTCCGACGGCTCCAGGCGCAATTTGCCCGCTTCGATCTTGGCCACGTCGAGCAGGCCATCGATCAGCGACAGCAGGTGAGAGCTGCTGCGCATGATGGTCGCCAGCGAGTCCAGATGTTTGGCCGGCATGTTCGCATCACGTTGCAGGATCTGGGTGAAGCCGAGGATGCTGTTCAGCGGTGTGCGCAGCTCGTGCGACAGCCCGGTGACGTAACGGCTCTTCGCTGCATTGGCAGCTTCCGACGCCTCCTTGGCCTGCTGCAAGGCCTGATCGGTTTTGTGGTGGGCCTCGATTTCCTGCATCAGCAGCGCGGTCTGGCGCTCCGACTCTTCCTGTGCCACTCGCCGGCTTTCACGGGTCAGCACCACCCACCACGCCAGCACGCTGGCAAGTACACAGAAGGTCAGAAACGCCTTGAGAAAGGCGAGCATCAGGGTGTAATGCACCTGGGCCGACTGCTCGACCAAGCCATGAGACACCTGGCTGTAGACCATCGCCAGCGCGCCGGAAAGGGTCAGCACCAGCACCGTCAATAGCCCGAGGTATTGCGCCAGACGCGTGTGCAGGTAGTGGCGTGGCAGTCGCGGCAACAGGCGCCCCATCAGGTCCTCGAACTGCATCGACAGCCGCGAGCGAGTCTTGCACTGGTCCCCGCATCGCGCGTCCAGCGAACAGCACAATGAACAGATGGGCGAACCGTAGGCGGGGCACCAGGCCATGTCCGGGGTCTCGAACGCATTGCTGCACACCCCGCATTTCAGGGTGGTGTGTTGCTGGCCCAGCGGAAATAAAAGCCCGGCATCGCTGTTGCGCGCCAGGTAATAGCGGCCTTGGGTCAGCCAGGCGATCAGGGGCGCGGCAATCAGCGCGGTGGTCAGTGAAATCAGCGGCGGCGCAGCCTTGGCCAGCTCCCCCAGAGCGCCGAAATGGGCGCAGATCGACAGCAGCGACGCAATGAACATCGCGCCCACGCCCACCGGGTTGATGTCGTAAAGGTGTGCACGTTTGAACTCGATGTGTTTGGGCGACAGACCCAGCGGTTTGTTGATCACCAGGTCTGCGACCAGCGCGCCGATCCACGCAATGGCAACGTTGGCGTAGAGCCCGAGCACTTCCTCAATGGCGTCGAACACCCCCAGTTCCATCAACACCAGCGCGATGGCAACGTTGAACACTAGCCAGATTACCCGACCCGGATGGCTGTGCGTGACCCGCGCAAAGAAGTTCGACCAGGCCAGCGAGCCTGCATAAGCGTTGGTCATGTTGATCTTGATCTGCGAAATGATCACGAACAGCACCATGGCCGCCAGCGCCCACTCCGGTGACAGGAACACGTACTGGAAAGCGATCAGGTACATCTGCGTCGGCTCGGCGGCGCGCTCGATGGGCACCTGATGTTGCAGGGCCAGGAACGCCAGAAAGGCGCCCGCCATGATCTTGATACCACCGGGGATCACCCAGCCCGGCCCGGCCATCAGTAACGCCGCCCACCAGCGTTTACGGTTGCGGCGGGTCTTTTCCGGCAGAAAGCGCAGGTAATCGACCTGCTCGCCGATCTGTGTCACCAGCGACAGGGCCACGCTGAACGCGGCGCCGAACAGCAACAGGTCAAAGGTCCCGCCCTCGCCTTCACGGCCCGCAAAGGTGGTGAGGTCTGAAAGCGCGCCGGGGTTTTTCCAGATGACGAAGACGTAAGGCACAAACAGCAAAGTCAGCCAGAGAGGCTGCGACCACATCTGCAAACGGCTGATCAAGGTGATGCCGTAGGCCACCAGCGGGATCACGATGATCGAGCAGATCACGTACGCCAAGGCCAGCGGAATGTGGAAATACAGCTCCAGCGCCAGCGCCATGATCGCTGCTTCAAGCGCAAAGAACAGAAAGGTGAAGCTGGCGTAGATCAACGATGTGATGGTCGAGCCGATGTAGCCGAAGCCCGCGCCCCGGGTAAGCAGGTCCATGTCTACGCCATAGCGGGCGGCGTAATAGCTGATGGGCAGGCCGGTGAAAAAGATCACCACCGCCATGGCAATGATTGCCCACAAGGTGTTGGTGAAGCCGTAGCTCATCACCAGTGCGCCGCCAATTGCCTCCAGCGCCAGAAACGACACCGCGCCAACGGCGGTATTGGCGATGCGGAACTCCGACCATTTGCGGAAAGACTTGGGCGTGAAACGCAGCGCGTAGTCTTCCATGGTCTCGTCAGCGACCAGGCGGTTGTAATCGCGGCGCACCTTGATGATGCGTTGAGAGCCGGAGGGGCGCACGTTAAGGGTTCCCAAGGTAAAGGTCGGTGCGACCCTGCCGGCGCGAAACTCGCCCGCCAGAGCCCTCACCCGGATTCAGACCTGCTGCCTGCGCTTGCCTCTTGGCCCGGATGCGCCCCGGATCGAGTTCCCGCCAGGAGGCAGCAATTTCTGTGCCCGCACATCCTCACCCAACAGGCGCAGGCGCAATCATGCCTCTGATCAACCGCGCTGGCCCTACGTCAAATGACGTACGACGGTACGTCATGCTGCGTATACCTGGTTTCCCGCACCGCGCTCATCCTTGCTCCACCTCGCGACGGCTTCACCGAAGGCCCGCGAACCACCAGCACAGGAGCGGGAACATGGATTCACGACTGACAGGCCCCAAGCGCTTTCTCCCCCGACGCCTGGCGTTGGGTGCCGCGGCGCTCTCGCTGATAAGCGCCAGCGTGTTCAGCCAGATGACCCTGGCCGACGACGCCAACACCACAGGGCTGGCGGTGACCGCGACCGAAGTGACTGTCGGCCAGCTGCACTCGGCCACCGGCACCATGGCGATCTCGGAAACCGGCTCGATACAGGCCGAACGCCTGGCCATCGACCAGATCAACGCCTCAGGCGGCATCCTCGGCAGGCAGATCAAGATCGTGCAGGAAGACGGCGCATCGGACTGGCCAACCTTCGCTGAAAAAGCCAAGAAGCTGCTGGTGGGTGACAAGGTGGCGGCGGTGTTCGGCTGCTGGACGTCGGCGTCGCGCAAAGCGGTGCTGCCGGTGTTCGAGAAAGAGAACGGCCTGCTGTACTACCCGACCTTCTATGAAGGCCTTGAGCAGTCGAAAAACGTGATTTACACCGGCCAGGAAGCCACCCAGCAGATCCTCGCCAGCCTGGACTGGATCGCCAGGGAAAAAGGCGCCAAGACGTTTTACCTGATCGGCTCGGACTACATCTGGCCGCGCACCTCCATGAAGATCGCCCGCAAGCACATCGAGAACGTGCTGCACGGCACCGTGGTTGGCGAAGACTATTACCCGCTGGGCAACACCCAGTTCGGCTCCCTGATCAACAAGGTCAAGCTGAAGAAACCTGACGTGGTGTTCGCCGCCGTCGTGGGCGGTTCCAACGTGGCGTTCTATAAACAGCTGAAAGCCGCAGGCGTGACCTCGGCCAAGCAGAACCTGCTGACCCTGTCAGTGACCGAGGATGAACTGCTGGGCATCGGCGGCGAAAACATGCAGGGCTTCTTTGCCTCGATGAAGTACTTCCAGAGCCTCGACAACCCCAACAACAAAGCCTTCGTCGACTCGTTCAAGACCAAATATGGCAAGGATTCGGTGATGGGCGACGTGACCCAGGCCGCCTACCTCGGGCCGTGGTTATGGAAAGCCGCCGTCGAGAAAGCCGGCAGCTTCGATGTGGACAAGGTCGTCGCCGCCTCCCCTGGCATCGAGTTGAAAACCGCGCCTGAAGGCTACGTCAAGATTCACGAAAACCATCACCTGTGGAGCAAGACCCGCATCGGTGAAGTGCAGGCCAACGGTCAGTTCAAGGTGATCTACGAGTCGGACCTGATCGAACCGAACCCCTTCCCCAAAGGCTATCAATAGGCCGCTGCGCTGATCAGCGAGCCATGAGCTTCACGCGGCATGTTGCACGGCGAGGCGGATTCATCCGGATACCGCGCTTGCCCGCCGCGTGAAGCGCGCGCCTCGCCGCTGGCGACAACCACCTTCCACTCACACGCTTCCCGAGGAGGGACCACCATGGAATGGCTATCGGAGTTTGGTGCCATCGCGGCCATGCAGGGGTTCAACGGGCTTTCCGTGTTCTGCGTGCTGTTGCTGATGGCCCTGGGGCTGGCGATCATTTTCGGTCAGATGGGCGTGATCAATATGGCCCACGGTGAATTCCTCACCATCGGCGCCTACACCACGTACGTGCTGTCCACGCTGGTGCAGAACTACGCGCCGTGGATGCAGCCGTATTACTTCTTCTTTGCCATCGCGCTGTCGTTCGTGGTGGCCGGTGCCATCGGTTGGGTAATGGAGTGGGTGATGATCAGTCGCCTCTACCACCGACCGCTCGACACCCTGCTGGCAACCTGGGGCCTGTCCCTGGTGATGCAGCAAGCGTTCCGTTCGATTTTCGGTGCCCGTGAAGTCAGCGCCAACCCGCCCGAGTGGCTGATGGGCGCGGTCAACCTGACCGACGCGATTGAAATCCCGCGCAACGGCCTGTTCGTCATGGGCCTGACGGTGCTGATGACCGGCGGCATCTTCCTGATGTTGTACCGCACCCGCTGGGGCCTGCACGTTCGAGCCACGGTACAGAACCGCATCATGAGCCGCGCAGTCGGCATCAATACCCGCAAGGTCGACCGCATGACTTTCGCCCTGGGCTGCGGTGTCGCGGGCGTGGCCGGCGCGGCGTTCACCACCATTGGCTCCACCGGCCCGACCGCCGGCTCGCTGTACATCGTCGATACCTTTCTGGTGGTGGTGTTCGGTGGCGCGCAGAGCCTGCTCGGCACCATCGCCTCGGCGTTTGCGATTGCCCAGGCGCAGTCCCTGTCGGAGTTCTTCATGAGCGGCTCGATGGCCAAAGTGCTGACCCTGTCGGCCGTGATCCTGATCCTGTTGATGCGCCCTCAAGGGTTGTTCTCCAGCAAAGTCCGCAAGTAGAGGCCCAACCATGAACGCGCTAAACACAATGCTCGGTGGCCGCCAGGGTGTGATCGGCCTGCTGATCCTGGCGGCCCTGATTCTGGTGGTGTTCCCGCTGACGCTGGACGCCTTTCGCCTGAACATGGTCGGCAAATACCTGACCTACGCCTTCGTCGCCGTGGGCCTGGTGTTGTGCTGGGGTTACGGCGGGATTCTCAGCCTGGGTCAGGGGGTGTTCTTCGGGCTGGGCGGCTATTGCATGGCCATGTTTCTGAAGCTCGAAGCATCGGACCCGGAAAGCACCCGCATCCAGTCCACACCCGGCATCCCGGACTTCATGGACTGGAACCAGATCACCGAACTGCCCTGGCTGTGGGTGCCGTTTCACAGCTTCACCTTTACGCTGGCGGCCGTGATTCTGGTGCCGGTGATCCTTGCGCTGATCATCGGCGCAGCCCTGTTCAGGCGCCGCGTGGGTGATGTGTATTTCTCTATTGTCACCCAGGCCATTGCGCTGATTCTCACGGTGCTGATCATCGGCCAGCAAGGCCTGACGGGCGGAGTCAACGGCATCACCGACCTCAAGACATTGCTGGGCTGGGACATCCGTGGCGACGGCGCCAAGCTGGCGTTGTACTTCATCAATGCGGCGCTGCTGTTCGCCTGCATTCTGATCGGCAAGTTCATCCTCGCCTCCAAGCTGGGCCGACTGCTGATGGCGATGCGCGACAAAGAAGAACGCGTGCGTTTTTCGGGCTACGACGTGGCGGCCTTCAAGGTCTTCGTCTATTGCATGGCGGCGGGCTTCTCGGCGATTGGCGGGGCGATGTTTGCCTTGCAGGTGGGCTTCATGTCGCCCTCCTTCGTCGGCATCGTGCCCTCCATCGAGATGGTGATCTTCGCCGCTGTCGGCGGCCGCATGTCGCTGCTCGGCGCGGTGTACGGCTCGCTGCTGGTGAACTACGGCAAAACCTACTTCTCGGAATCCTTTCCTGAACTGTGGCTGTACCTGATGGGTGGCCTGTTCATCGCGGTGGTCATGTACTTCCCCAACGGCCTGGCCGGCCTGTGGGAAAGCCACGGTCGCCAATGGATCGCCAGGCTGACCCGCAAACCTGCGCCGGCCCTCAGCACTACGTCGCCTGCACCGGCAAGCACGCCCCACCCTGTACTCGCTGACAAAAAAGCAGACAGCCCATTGGAGATTCGGCCGTGAGCAGCCCAACAGGCTTTCAGATGAACAAACCGGTGCTGGCTATCGAGGGCCTGACCGTCTCGTTTGACGGCTTCAAGGCCGTGGATGACCTCAACCTGTACATCGACCGCAATGAAGTGCGGGTGGTAATCGGGCCCAACGGCGCAGGCAAGACCACGGTCCTGGACCTGATCTGCGGCAAGACCCGCGCCACCGGCGGCAGCATTCAGTTCAAGGACCGCGAGCTGACCCGCATGAACGAGTACGACATCGTTCGCGCCGGTGTAGGGCGCAAATTCCAGACGCCGTCGATCTACGACAACTTGAGTGTGTTCGAGAACCTGGAGATGTCTTTCCCGACAGGCCGCTCGGTGTTTGGTGCGCTGTTTTTCAAGCGCTCCCAGGCGGTGCTGGAGCGCGTCAGGCAAGTCGCTGCGGACATCTTCCTTGGCGACCTGCTCGAGCAGCAGGCCGGGCTGTTGTCGCACGGCCAGAAGCAGTGGCTGGAGATCGGCATGCTGCTGATGCAGGACCCCGAGCTGCTGATGCTCGACGAGCCAGTGGCCGGCATGAGTGTCAGCGAACGTGCGCAGACCGCTGACCTGTTGAACCGCATCAGCCAGGGCCGTTCGGTGCTGGTGATCGAGCACGACATGGAGTTCGTCAAGAGCATCGCGCACAAGGTCACCGTGCTGCATCAGGGCAAGGTGCTGGCCGAGGGCAGCATGGAGTCGGTGCAGAACAACCCGAAAGTCATCGAAGTCTACCTCGGCCATTAAGGAGCGCAGCATGTTCAACATTCAGCAGCTGGCCTGCGGTTATGGCCAGAGCCAGATCCTTCACGACCTGAGCCTGTCGGTGCAACAACAGGAAATCGTCGCGGTGATGGGCCGTAACGGCATGGGCAAGACCACGCTGTTCAAGAGCCTGATGGGCATCCTGCCGCAATGGGCTGGCCAGGTTCAGGTCGACGGCGTGGACGTGTCCGGCCTGGAAACCCACGCCCGGGTCGAGCACGGCATGGCGTATGTGCCGCAGGGCCGGATGATCTTCCCGTCGATGAGCGTGCTGGAAAACATTCAGACCGGCTTGCCCGCCTCCGCCAACGGCAAGGTGCCCGACGATTTGTACGCGCTGTTTCCGGTGTTGTTCGACATGCGCGCCCGACGCGGCGGCAACCTGTCCGGCGGCCAGCAGCAACAATTGGCCATTGCCCGCGCACTGGCGACCAACCCCAAGGTGCTGTTGCTTGATGAGCCGACCGAGGGCATCCAGCCGTCGATCATCAAGGACATCGCCCGCACCCTCAAGGAAATCCGCAGTTTGCGCAACCTGACCATCGTCGTCTCTGAGCAGGTGCTGTCGTTCACCCTGGAAATTGCCGACCGGTTTCTGGTGATCGAGAAAGGCCGCTTCGTCATCGAGGAAACCCGCGCCAACGTCGATGAAGCGACGATCAGCCGCTACCTGTCCGTCTAGCCACCCGCCCCCTTTTGTGTGACCGAAACCCCGAGGAGAACCGCCATGACCGAAACGTTGATCAAAGTCGATCTCAACCAGCCCGTTACCGAAAACGAACAGATCCACAACCGCTGGCACCCGGACATTCCCATGGCCTGCTGGGTCAAGCCGGGGGATGATTTCATCCTCGAAACCTATGACTGGACCGCAGGCGCGATCAAGAACGACGATGACGCCAGCGATGTGCGGGACGTCGACCTGACCACCGTGCATTACCTGTCAGGCCCGGTGGGTGTGCACGGCGCAGAACCCGGCGACCTGCTGGTGGTGGACCTGCTGGACATCGGCGCACGCGCCGACTCGCAATGGGGCTTCAACGGGTTCTTTTCCAAGCAGAACGGTGGCGGCTTTCTCACCGAGCATTTCCCGCTGGCGCAGAAGTCCATCTGGGACTTCAAAGGCATGATGACCAGCTCCCGGCACATCCCCGGCGTCGAGTTCGCCGGTTTGATCCATCCCGGCCTGATCGGCTGCCTGCCAGACCACAAGATGCTGGCCGAGTGGAACCGTCGCGAGCAGGAACTGATCGATACCGACCCGGACCGCGTACCTGCGCTGGCCTGCCCACCGTTTGCCAGCACCGCGCACCTGGGCAAGCTCAAGGGCCCGGCACGTGACTTGGCGGCGGCGACTGGCGCACGCACCGTGCCGCCGCGCGAACATGGCGGCAACTGCGACATCAAGGACCTGTCGCGCGGCTCCAAGGTGTTTTTCCCGGTGTACGTCGACGGCGCAGGGCTGTCGGTCGGCGATCTGCATTTCAGTCAGGGCGATGGTGAGATCACCTTCTGCGGTGCCATTGAAATGGCCGGCTGGGTGCACATGCGCGTCGAGCTGATCAAGGGCGGTATGGCCAAATACGGCATCAAGAACCCGGTGTTCAAACCCAGTCCGATCGTGCCGAACTACAACAATTACCTGATCTTCGAAGGCATTTCGGTCGATGAAGCGGGCCAGCAGCATTACCTGGACGTCAACGTTGCTTACCGTCAGGCGTGCCTGAACGCGATCAACTACATGACCAAGTTCGGCTACTCGCCCGCCCAAGGGTATTCGCTGCTGGGCTCGGCACCGGTGCAGGGCCATATCAGCGGCGTGGTCGACATCCCCAACGCCTGCGCGACGTTGTGGCTGCCGACGGAAATCTTCAAATTCGACATCAACCCGAACGCCAATGGCCCGACCAAGTTCATCGACGGCAGCATCGACTTGCCGATTGCGCAGGACAAATAACCCGCTTCGCGTCACGAGCAGGCTCTGCGCCTCAGGTTGATGGAACGAGCCTGCTCCTGAACGTATGGACTTTTTGCTGAAGGATGTAGACATGCCCATGTATGAATATGACTGCGCCCACTGCGGCGACTTCACTGCGCTGCGCCCGATGGCCGACAGCGCGCTGCCCTGCGAATGCCCGCAATGCGGCGCGTCGAGCATGCGCGTGATCCTGTCGGCACCCGGCCTGAGCACCATGGCCGGCAACACCCGCAGCGCCATCGCCCGCAACGAGCGCAGCGCCCACGAGCCGAAAACGGTCGACCAGTACAAGGAAAGCCGTGGCCACCCGAGCGGTTGCAGCTGCTGCGGCCCTACCACGCGGCTGGCCCCCACCAAAGCCAACCCCCATGCCCTGAAAGGCAAGCCCGCAGGCCGCCCGTGGATGATCAGCCATTGACCCCGCTCGCATCCTCATTGACTTCACTGGCCCCTTCGTCAGCCCGCTGACTCCCACGTGTACACTTTTGTGCGCTGGGAGCACATTGATTGGGTGCACCCAGCACGACTACGCCAAGTCACCCTTCCCTAGCGCTTAATCCCCCGGCAAAATGCCGCGCATGATGCCTACCCAGAACCTGCCCGCCTGCTGCCCCACACTCGTCCATCACTGGCCGCTGCCACATACCGTGCCGGGTGCGGTGCTGGTGAGCGGGCTGTTCGATCCGCAGAAGCTGGCCGACGGTGATTTCCAACGCTGCACCGTCGAGCACCCCGCCAGCATTCAGCGCTCGGTGGCCAAGCGGCAGACCGAGTTCCTCGCAGGACGCCTCTGCGCCCGGGAAGCCATACGCTTGCTCGACGGCCGTTTGTACACACCTGCTCTGGGTGAAGACCGCGCGCCGCTCTGGCCTGAGGATATCTGCGGCTCGATCACGCACAGCACCGGTTGGGCGGCTGCCGTCGTCGCGCATCAACAACAATGGCGCGGGCTGGGGCTGGACACCGAACACCTGCTGAGTCACGAGCGAGCTACCCGGCTGGCCGGGGGCATCCTCACCGCCAATGAAATGGCCGACATGGCGACCGGTCCTGAAGACCAGATACCGTTGCGCGTGACCCTGACTTTCTCCATCAAGGAAGCCCTGTTCAAGGCGCTCTACCCCATTGTGCAAAAGCGCTTCTATTTCGAAGACGCCGAACTGCTGGAATGGTCCGCAGACGGCAATGCGCGGCTGCGTTTGCGGATTGATCTGTCCAGCGAATGGCACGCCGGAAAGGAACTGGAAGGGCAATTCAGTCTGCAAGGCGACCAATTGCTGAGTCTGGTCGCCATCGCAGGCTGATCAAGCCAGCAACGGGCAGTGCTCGCAATGCCCGACCCACTCCACACGATGGCTCAGGCAACAGACTCGCCGCTGTCGTCGTGGCGCGGCACCGTCCGGCTGCGGTACATAGCGAATGGTTTGAAACAAAGGGTTGGCTCGTCCATCTGGCCTTGTGCGTGCACTCAACAAGGTGAGCCTAGGCGCCAACGATACATCACTGGAATGGGCCAGCTGTGTGAGGCAGGTGTCCAGATAATCCCCGGCACTGCTCCACAACACCGCACTGGGCAACCCGCCATAAGCGCTGACTGCCTCGACGAAAGGCTGCAGGTTGTCATCGAGCAAACCGGCAAAGCGTTTAAACGGGTCCTCAGCGACAGCCTGCACCGCCTCGCCCGAATGTAGAAACCTGATACCGCTCGGCACCCCACGCTCGTCCAACGCCAGCGCGACGTGCTCAAGCGTCAGAGGCCAATGCCAGCCGTGTACCAGGCTTGCGACCAACACCGGCGCCATGAGCTGCATGAGGTAATATTTCGCCCACTGCGACACCAGCACTGGCAACTGCTCAGGCATCAGTTGCGGGCCATAGACACTCAACAACACCGCATCGAGCCGCTCGGGCCGCAGCAACTCAGGCAATGCCACGACAGGACGTAAATCGTCTGCTGCCAGCAAACTGCGGCCAAACGGTGCAAGCGGTCCGCTGAACAACGATGCGTTCATCGCGGCACCTGAACCCGTGGCCACGACAGGCTGAAGCACGCACCGCCCAGGCTCACACTGCGTCCGATCAGGGCGCGGCCTTCGTGCCAGTTGATGATCCGTCGCACGATCGACAGGCCCAGCCCGTGCCCGCCCGACGCACGAGTGCGGCTGTCGTCGATGCGCATGAACGGCGTGAAAATCTGCTCCCAGGCGCTTTCCGGCACGCCGGGGCCGTCGTCGTCCACGTCAATACGGCAGCGCTCCGGGCCTAATCGATAACCGATACGTACCTGCGTGTCGGCATGCCGCATCGCATTGCTGACCAGGTTCTGCACGGCACGATGCAGATAACGCGGTTCGGCCTCGACCCAGGCGGCTTCGCCCTCTACCGTGACGCATTCACCTCGGGACACGCGCACATCGGCGCGTAATGGCGCCAGTTCGGCAATGACCTGATCGATCAGTGCGTCCAGGTCAATGCGCTGAAAGTTGAGGGTTGGCGCGCCCTGCTCAAGGCGTGCGTAGGTCAGCATTTCATCCACCAGCTTGTCGAGGTCCTGAATATCGCTGTCCATGCCGCGCATGTACTTGAGACGCGCCTCTTCGGTCGTCGCGTCGCTGACCATCTCCAGACCGAAGCGCAGACGCGCCACCGGCGTGCGCAGCTCATGGGAAACGGCACGCACCAGTTCACGCTGGATCATCAGCGAGCGCTGCAAATGCTCGGCCATGCTGTTGAAGGCCCCCGCCAGACGCCCTACTGAATCCGAGCCCTCGGTCGGCACGCGAGTTTGCTGGCTGCCCTGGGCGATCAACGTGGCGGCCGCTTCCAGCGCCAGCACCCGTCGTTCCAGGCGCCGCACCAGCAGGTACACCACCAGACCAATGAAACACAGCCCCAGCAACGCAATCAGCACCAGCCATTGCAGCGGATACGGGTTCATCTGATACAGCGGGCCGATCTCCAGCACCCAGTTGGTGTCGACAATGCCCGCCAGCACCCGAATCGAGTCACCGCCCTTGCCCAGCGCCATGACCGTATCGCCTTCGTAAATTCGCCGACGCTGGTCGTCATCCAGGTCCGCCTGATCCAGCGCCAGTAAATGCAGGTCAAACCCGAACCCCTTATCAATGCGCAGCGCTTGCAGCCGTGCGGGCTGTTCATTGATCGGGAAGCGCACCAGTTCGTCGATCAACAGGTAAATAGTGGCGCGCGCCAGTTGCTCGGTGATCTGCTGCACTTCACCGGTCAACAGCAGCGGCTCCTGCGTACTCAACTGGCGGTAAACCCTGGCGGCATGCGGGCCGATCTCTTCAACCACCACCTGCCCGCGTGCGAGGCGACTGCGCGCGCTGCTGTCCAGTTGCGCCTGCTCGGCGCTTTGCAGGCCCAGCGGAATGCCCAGCAAGCGCTCCCAGACCGCCAATGCGCGGCGGCGCTCGATGTCGTTCAGCGGGATGAGGTTATCGGCCATGACGGTAAAGGTGCCGTGGGCCAGCCGCTCACGGTACTGCTCGCCTCGGGCCTGATTGAGCACGTGCAGTGCCAGGGCGCCGAGCAGCGCGACCAACACCAGCACGCCGAGCATGCCGCCATAAATACGCAGGAAGATCGAGTTCATGAGAGGTCAGCCGCTGAACACGTAGCCGCTCATGTCCTGCGCGGCTTCGGGCACAAACAGATAGCCCTTGCTGCGCACGGTCTTGATCAGACGCGGGTGGATGGGGTCGTCGCCAATCTTGGGGCGGATGCGCGAAATGCGTACATCTATAGAGCGGTCCTGCCCGTCATAACCCACGCCGCGCAAGGCGGTGAAGATCTCCTCACGCGACAACGTGCGCCCGGCATTGGCCACCAGAAGCCATAACAGATCGAATTCCGCACCGGTCAGCTCGATACTCTGCTCGCGCAGCCAGGCTTCACGCAGCGCGTTGTCCACCACCAGCGGCCCGAACACCAGCCGTCGCAGTTCTGCGGCAGGCACCTGAGGTGCTTCACTGCGGCGCAACAGCGCATGAATACGGGCGAGCAGCACCCGCGGATGCACCGGCTTGCAGACGAAATCATCGGCGCCCGTGTCCAGCCCCTGCACATGGTCGGTGTCATCGGTACGCGCGGTGAGCATCAGGATCGGCCCGTCATAACGGTCACGCACCTTGCGGCAAATGCTGAAGCCGTCCTCGCCGGGCAGCATCAGGTCCAGAATCACCAGATCCGGCTGTTCGTCGATGATGCGCGCCGCCGCCAGCGCGCCGTTGCCCTCGATACTCACGCTCAGGCCGTTGTTCTGCAGGTAGTCGCTGGTCAGTTGGGCCAGGCGCTGGTCGTCTTCAACGATGAGCACGTGCCAGAGATGTGGCTCCACAAACGCTTCCTTTTTGTTATGAGTGAGGGCCGGTTTGCTGAGGAAACGTGGTTCTGCAAGAGCAGACGAACCCCAGGTTGCGACACCGCGTCGCAGCCGATTGTAGCAACCACGCGGTAAAGCACACGACATGCCAGATCGACCTTGCAGCGCGTATTTTTTGTGATAGTGTGCGCGCCCGCAAAAATCAGCCTGGGACCATCGACCGCTGCAAAAAACAGTGACCAACGGTCCAGTCCAGCAGTTCTGCGGCCTACACGCGATATGGGCGATTCATACACAAACTACCCACATGGTTATCCACAGGCCGTACGTTGCAATTGATGTCCAAAACGCATTATCTTGTAGCCCGGCGACGAGAGACACCCTACATGTAGGGTTTTCCTCGAAATCTCCAGCACAACTCAAATGCAGAATTCAAGCATTTTAGTTGCACCTGAGGGGTTGAACTTTAAGACGTGTTCGGCAACAAACCGCTCGCCTCGGCAACACAGCGAGCCGGTACACGTTTTGCAATATCGAACACGCATTCTTCATCAGATTTGCAGGGGATCGGGCTTTTGACCCGGTCCCTTTTTGGCTTCAAAACTCGGGAGTGGCGGTGCATGACCCCTCTCCCATCCCGTTTTGAAGCCTTTGGGTCGCCCCTTGGCGACTCTCTTGCCTAGAACGAACGGCGGGCAGTAATGCCCGAAAAAATTTAAAGAACGTGGAGTCCCCCATGCAAACAGACACAACTCGCGAGAACGCGTCGACCCCTGCACCGCAAGCAGGCCAGGCCCAACAGGACCTGTCCGCCACCGCACCGGGTCAACTGCGCGTGATCAAGCGTAACGGCACTGTCGTCGCCTACACCGATGACAAGATCACCGTCGCTATCACCAAGGCGTTTCTTGCAGTTGAGGGCGGCGCTGCTGCCGCCTCGTCGCGCATCCACGACACCGTTGCCCGCCTGACCGAACAGGTCACTGCCACGTTCAAGCGTCGCATGCCTTCGGGCGGCACCATCCACATCGAAGAAATCCAGGACCAGGTCGAACTGGCTCTGATGCGCGCCGGCGAGCAGAAAGTGGCTCGCGACTACGTCATCTACCGTGATTCGCGCGCCAAAGAGCGTGCTGTTCGTTCTCCGGAAGAGCAGGTTCAGGCTCACCCCTCGATCCGCATCACTCGCGCCGACGGCAGCTTCGCGCCGCTGGACATGGGTCGCCTGAACACCATCGTCACCGAAGCATGCGAAGGCCTGGCTGAAGTCGACGCCAACCTGATCCAGACCGAAACCCTGAAGAACCTGTACGACGGCGTTGCGCTGAAAGACGTCAACACCGCGCTGGTGATGACCGCTCGTACCCTGGTCGAGCGTGAGCCGAACTACTCGTTCGTGACCGCACGCCTGCTGATGGACACCCTGCGTGCCGAAGGCCTGAGCTTTCTGGAAGTGGCCGAAAGCGCTACTCACCACGAAATGGCCGACCTGTACGCCAAGGCCCTGCCTGCCTACGTCGCCACCGGTATCAAGTACGAACTGCTCAACCCTGTGCTGGCCGAATTCGACCTGGTGAAACTGGGCAAGGCGATCAACCACGAGCGCGATCAGCAGTTCACTTATCTCGGCCTGCAAACTCTGTACGACCGTTACTTCATCCACAAGGATGGCGTGCGTTTCGAACTGCCGCAGATCTTCTTCATGCGTGTGGCCATGGGCCTGGCAATCGAAGAGAAAGCCCGTGAAGACCGTGCCATCGAGTTCTACAACCTGCTGTCGTCGTTCGACTACATGTCGTCGACCCCGACGCTGTTCAACGCCGGTACACTGCGTCCACAGCTGTCCAGCTGCTACCTGACCACCGTGCCGGATGACCTGTCGGGCATCTACCACGCTATCCACGACAACGCCATGCTGTCCAAATTCGCAGGCGGCCTGGGCAACGACTGGACACCGGTGCGTGCGCTGGGTTCGTACATCAAGGGCACCAACGGCAAATCGCAAGGCGTCGTACCCTTCCTGAAAGTGGTCAACGACACCGCCGTTGCGGTCAACCAGGGCGGCAAGCGCAAGGGCGCTGTCTGTGCCTACCTGGAAACCTGGCACATGGACATCGAAGAGTTCATCGAGCTTCGCAAGAACACCGGTGACGATCGTCGTCGTACCCACGACATGAACACCGCCAACTGGATCCCTGACCTGTTCATGAAGCGTGTCTTCGACGACGGCCCGTGGACCCTGTTCTCGCCATCCGAAGTGCCCGACCTGCACGACCTGACCGGCAAGGCATTCCAGGAGCGTTACGAGTACTACGAAGCGCTGACCGAATACCCAGGCAAGGTAAAACTGTTCAAGACCATCCAGGCCAAGGATCTGTGGCGCAAGATGCTCTCGATGCTGTTCGAAACCGGCCACCCATGGCTGACCTTCAAGGACCCGTGCAACCTGCGCAGCCCGCAGCAGCACGTGGGCGTGGTTCACAGCTCGAACCTGTGCACCGAGATCACCCTGAACACCAACAAGGACGAGATCGCGGTCTGCAACCTGGGCTCGATCAACCTGCCGAACCACATCGTCAATGGCAAACTGGACACCGACAAGCTCAAGCGCACCGTCGACGTAGCCGTTCGCATGCTCGATAACGTCATCGACATCAACTACTACTCCGTGCCGCAGGCCAAGAACTCCAACCTGCGCCACCGTCCGGTCGGCCTAGGCATCATGGGCTTCCAGGACGCGCTGTACCTGCAACACATCCCATACGGTTCGGACGCTGCCGTGCAGTTCGCCGACACCTCGATGGAAGCGGTCAGCTACTACGCCATCCAGGCATCCTGCGACCTGGCCGACGAGCGCGGTGCGTACGAGACGTTCCAGGGTTCGCTGTGGTCCAAAGGCATCCTGCCGCTGGATTCGCAACAGATCCTGATCGAGCAGCGTGGCGAGAAGTACATCGACGTCGACCTGAAAGAAACCCTGGACTGGGCGCCGGTACGTGCCCGTGTACAGAAAGGTATCCGTAACTCGAACATCATGGCCATCGCACCGACCGCCACCATCGCCAACATCACTGGCGTGTCGCAGTCGATCGAACCGACCTACCAGAACCTGTACGTCAAATCGAACCTGTCCGGTGAATTCACCGTGATCAACCCGTACCTGGTTCGCGACCTCAAGGCCCGCGATCTGTGGGACTCGGTCATGATCAACGACCTGAAGTACTACGACGGTTCGGTGCAGCAGATCGAGCGCATCCCGCAGGAGCTCAAAGAGCTTTACGCGACCGCCTTCGAAGTGGACACCAAGTGGATCGTTGACG
>Ga0265798_10000233_pt1 | contig 100915 bp, 89 predicted proteins | sample P3T30metagenome_FD_192430 | JGI IMG/M metagenome (GOLD analysis project Ga0265798, IMG submission 192430) | Plant litter microbial communities from East Loma Ridge, Irvine, California - P3 T30 | ecosystem: Environmental > Terrestrial > Plant litter > Unclassified | place: USA: California... | reverse complement strand
GTCGGCTGGGTCGGCTGGGTCGGCGTCGTCGGCTCGGTCGGAACGGTTGGCTTGGTCGGCACGCGGGTGATGTCCAGCAGGATCTTCTTCAGCCACACGTCCTGGTCCAGGCAGACGAAGATGGACGGGGTGCAGCCCAGCGAAATCGACAGGTTCAGTTTGTTATCGGTCAGCATCGATGGCAGCACGTCGAAGCTGTAGGTCGTGTAATCGCTGCCGACGTCCTTGATGGTGCCGGTCAGCACGTTGTCAAGCTTGATCGAAATGGTTTCCTTCGTGGTCCACATCTGGTTGTTCACGTCGGCAAAGGTCAGGTACAGCTTGGCCGATTCGATGTCGTAGCCTGGCTTGCTGTCCACCTTCAGGGTGGCATTGTATGGATTGTCCGTGGTCAGGTAGGCCGGCAGGTAAGTTGCCTGGGCTGCGGAGGTGAGGCCAAGGGCGAGGGCGGCGGTAGCGATGATCTTGTTCAGCATGGTCTGGATTCTCTCTGGGTTGAATTCGATTGGAAACACAATGATTTACTATAAAGCAATTAGCATGCCTGAAAAGAAATATTCATTTCTTTCAAGAACTTAGATGATTCCGATCAATACCACTCTGCTCGACTGTAAGATTTTTCGACAGAAATAGCTGGGCGGGAAGCGGTAAAAGCCGGGCTGGCGGATCGTGTTGGCATCGATCGGCGCTTGCCGTTATGCTTTTGCTATGGAAATCGCTTTTTATTAGCAGATCAGCGCTGCCTGCGCGCAGCAAGCGCACGGTGTTTGATCTGGATTAACGGCCACTCGCGCCCGGACCAGATTGCTCGTATGATGGTCCGGTGCGCTCACGACAAGGTAGACACCATGCGCCCCATCGTCATTGTTCCAGCATGCACGCGTGATTTCGGCGAACACCCGTATCACGCGGCCCAGCACAAGTATTGCGACGCCGTCGTCCTGGGGGCCGACTGCGCTCCCATGATCCTGCCCTCGCTCGGGCCGGCGCTCGACCTGGAAACCATGCTGCAGCTGTGCGACGGGATCATGCTCACCGGTTCGGCCTCGAACGTCCACCCCAGCTATTACTCCGAGGACGTGCTCGACCCCTCGCTGCCGCAAGACCCGGCGCGCGACGAAACCACGCTGCCGCTGATCCGCGCAGCCGTGGGGCGGGGCATTCCGATCATCGCGATCTGCCGCGGTTTCCAGGAGATGAACGTGGCCCTTGGCGGCAGCCTGCACCAGGCGGTGCAAGCCGTGCCCGGCAAGTTCGACCACCGCGAAAACGCCGAACTCGGCATGGACGAACAATACGGCGATGCGCACAAGGTCAGCATCGTGCCCGGCGGCTTCCTGCACGGCGTGCTCGGCGCCGACGAAATTCCCGTGAATTCGCTGCACGGGCAGGGCGTCAACGAACTGGCGCCCGGCCTGGTGGTCGAAGCCACGGCCGAAGACGGCCTGGTGGAAGCCTTCTCGGTCGGCGCGGCGCCCGGCTTCACGCTGGCGGTGCAGTGGCACCCGGAATGGCGCATCACCCACAACCCGTATTCCATGAAGATGTTCGGCGCCTTCGGCCAGGCTTGCCGCGACTACCGCGCCAGGAAACAGGGGCGCCTATGACCGCCTGGGAAAAGTGGGCGGCGCGCGCCGTTCCCTAGCTTGCCTCATTCTCTCCAGCATGCACATGCAGGCGTCCGTACGCCTGTGACACTGAACGATCATTGAGGCACACATGGCAATCCGCGAAAATTTTTCTTACACCGACATGGACGACTGGCTCAATGCCAAGCGCGTCACCGAAATCGAATGCCTGGTCCCCGACCTGACCGGCGTCGCCCGCGGCAAGATCCTGCCGCGCGTTAAATTTACCGAAGAGCGCGGCATGCGCCTGCCGGAAGCCGTGCTCGGCATGACCGTCACCGGCAATTCGCCGACCCGCGACGCGGCCTACGACAAGGCGATCTCGTCCACCGACCGCGACATGATCCTGAAGGCCGACCCGACCACCATCACCATGGTGCCGTGGGCCGTCGATCCGACCGCGCAAGTGATCCACGACTGTTACTTCGCCAGCGGCGAGCTGGTCGATTTCGCGCCGCGCTCGGTATTGCGCCGCGTGCTGAAACTGTATGAAAAGAAAGGCTGGAAGCCGCTGGTCGCGCCCGAGCTCGAGTTCTATCTCACCGCCAAGAACATCGACCCCGACTTGCCGCTCACCGCCCCGATCGGCCGCAGCGGGCGCTCGGAAACCAGCCGCCAGGTCTACAGCATCGACGCCGTCAACGAGTTCGATCCGCTGTTCGAGGACATCTACGACTACTGCGACATGATGAACCTCGACGTCGACACCCTGATCCACGAGATCGGCGCCGGCCAGATGGAAATCAATTTCCAGCACGGCGATCCGCTGGGGCTTGCCGATAAAGTGTTTTATTTCAAGCGCACCCTGCGCGAGGCGGCGCTGAAGCACGACATGTACGCCACCTTCATGGCCAAGCCGATGGCGGGCGAACCGGGTTCGGCCATGCACGTGCACCAGAGCGTGGTCGACGCCGGCACCGGGCAGAATATCTTCAGCAACGCCGAGGGCGGCGCATCGCAGCTCTTCCACCACTACATCGGCGGCCTGCAGCGCTACATGCCGTCGGCGATGGCGGTGGTGGCGCCCTACGTCAACTCCTACCGCCGCATCGTGCGCCACACGGCCGCGCCGATCAATCTGCAATGGGGCATCGACAACCGTACCGTCGGCTTCCGCGTGCCGGTGTCGGGCGCCCAGGACCGGCGCGTGGAAAACCGCATCATCGGCGCCGACGCCAACCCGTATCTGGCCCTGGCCGTGACCCTGGCCTGCGGCTACCTCGGCATGGTCGACGGCATCGAGCCCTCGCCGATCGTCGAAGGCAGCGCCTACAACATGCCGGTCGAGCTGCCGCAAGGCTTGCCGGAAGCCCTGAACCTGCTGCGCGGCGAAGCGGCCCTGCGCGAGGTGCTGGGCGAACGCTTCATCGACGTGTATTCGGCGATCAAGGAACTCGAGCACCAGGAATTCATGACCGTCATCAGCCCATGGGAGCGCGAACACCTGTTGCTGCACGTATGACCACTTAGGGATTACCAACCCAAAACGAGGTGCCGTATGGCAACCTGCGACACGGCGGCGCCTGCCGCCAGCTTGACCTCGGAGCGCGCGGAGACATTCGACACGCGCGCCATCCAGCAACGCGACGCGGCGCATTTCCTGCACCCGTTCACCGACCATGCGGCGCTGCGAAGTCGCGGCGCGCGCGTGATCGTGCGCGGGCAGGGCGTGTACCTGTGGGACTCCGATGGCAAGCAGCTGATCGACGGCATGTCCGGCCTCTGGTGCGTGAACGTGGGCTATGGCCGCACCTCGATTTCCGACGCCGTCTACCGGCAGATGGAAACCCTGCCGTTCTATAACAGCTTTTTCAACACCACGAATGTCCCGGCGGTGCAGCTGGCGGCTGAGCTGGTGGAACTGGCGCCGCCGCAATGTAGCCACGTCTTCTTTACCGGCTCGGGTTCGGAAGCGAACGATACCGTGGTGCGCATGGTGCGGCGCTACTGGGACCTGATGGGCCAGCCAGCCCGCAGCGTCATCATCAGCCGCCACAACGCCTACCACGGCAGCACGGTGGCCGCGGCCTCGCTGGGCGGCATGGCCGGCATGCATGCGCAGGGCGGGCTGCCGATCCCGGACATCGTCCACATCGGCCAGCCGAACTATGCCGAGAATGGCCGCGGCATGAGCGAACACGCCTTCGGGCTGCGCGCCGCCAGCTGGCTGGAAGCGCAGATCCTGGCCAGCGGGCCGGAGCGGGTGGCCGCCTTCATCGGCGAACCGGTGCAGGGCGCGGGCGGGGTCATCATTCCGCCGGAAACCTATTGGCCGGAAATCCAGCGCATCTGCGACAAGTACGGCATCTTGCTGGTTGCCGACGAGGTCATCTGCGGCTTCGGGCGCCTGGGCACGATGTTCGGTTCGGAACTGATGGGCATGCGGCCGGATTTGATCAGCTTTGCCAAGGGCGTGACCTCGGGCTATGTGCCCTTGGGCGGTGTGCTGGTGGGCAAGCGCGTGGCGCAGGTGCTGGTCGAGCAGGGCGGCGACTTCCACCACGGCTTTACGTATTCCGGCCACCCGGTGGCCTGCGCCGCGGCGCTGGAAAACCTGCGCATCCTGCGCACGGAGCGCCTGGTGGAAAAGGTGGCGCTGGAAACGGGGCCGCATCTAAAGGCCGTGTTCGCCGAGCTGGCCACGCATCCGCTGGTGGGGCATGCCGAAAGCTGCGGCATGGTGGCGGGCCTGGACCTGGTGCGGCGCAAGGACAGCGGGCCGCACGATTGCGAACGCTTCGAGCGCGCGCTGCAGGTGGGGATGCTGTGCCGCGGGCACATGTTCGACAACGGCGTGATCATGCGCGCCGTGGGCGACCGCATGATCGTGGCGCCGCCGCTGGTCATGACAACGGCCGAGATCGACGAGATGGCCGAGCGGATCTGGGATTGCCTGGATTTGACGCTGGCGGATGTGTACGCGCGCGGTTGGATGTAGCCGATAGCGCCGATGTTCGTACGGTGGGCCGGGCCGCGCAAGGCACGCCGTGCCCACCCTGCGTTGATCGACAGTCGCCGGCCAAAGAAACAATAATGTTAGACGCTGGCCACAATCGTCTTGGCCGGCTCCGTGCGGTTCTTCAACACCTGCGGCGCCAGCGTTCCGACGATCATGCCGACAAACGCGGCCAGCAGCCCGGCCAGCTGCCCGGGGAATTCCTCGCCCAGCGACGACACTTGCGGGAAGAACGCCAGCCACACCAGCAGCCCGGCGGCAATCGACACAATCGCCCCCTGGGTCGTTGCGCGCTTCCAGTACAGGCCCATCACCAGCGGAATGAAGGCCGCCACCAGCGTCACCTGATAGGCCGACGACACCAGTTCGTAGATCGAGGTGCCTTCCATCGCGATCGCATACACCAGCACCAGCGCCGCGAAGACCACGATGGTGACGCGCATGGCGAACAATTGCTGGCGGTCGCTCATGTCCGGACGGATATTTTTCAGGATGTTCTCGGTAAAGCTGGTCGACGGCGCCAGCAGCGTGGCCGAGGACGTGCTCTTGATCGCCGACAGCAGGGCGCCGAAGAACAGGATCTGCATCACCAGCGGCATCTTCGTCATGACGAAGGTCGGCAGCAGCTGCTGGTAATCGTTGCGCGCAATTTCCATGGCGTTACTGCCCATCACTACCACGGCAGCCAGGACGATGAACATCGGCACGAAGCCGAACACGATATAGCTGGCGCCGCCGATCACGGCGCCGGCGCGCGCGGTGGGCGCGTCCTTGGCCGACATCACGCGCTGGAACACGTCCTGCTGCGGGATGCTGCCGAACATCATGGTGATCGCCGCGCCGATGAAGAAGATGATGTCCTTGAAGTTCGGCTCCGGCAGCAGGCGCCACAGCTTGGCTTGCTGGGCCATGTCCATCACCTTGTCGGCGCCGCCGGCCAGGTCCGCTGCAAAGAAAGCGATGATCGACATGCCGACCACCAGCACGATCATCTGGATGAAGTCGGTCAGGGCGACGGCCAGGAAGCCGCCCACCACCACGTAGATCAGCACGGCCAGGGTGCCGATCACCATGCCGACCGCCGGCGCCATGGCGCCATTCGTCAGGACCGAGAACACCAGGCCGAGCGCGGTGATCTGGGCCGCGACCCAGCCGAGGTAGCTCAGGATGATGGCGACCGAGCAAAAGATCTCGATGCCCTTGCCGTAGCGCTGGCGGTAGTAGTCGCCGATCGTCAGCAGGTTCAGCTTATACAGCTTGGTCGCGAAGAACAGGCCGACCAGGATCAGGCAGCTGCCGGCGCCGAAGGGGTCTTCGATGATGGCGTTCAGGCCGCCCTGCACGAACTTGGCGGGCACGCCCATCACGGTTTCGGCGCCGAACCAGGTGGCGAACGTGGTCGTGATGACCATAATTAAAGGCAGGCTGCGGCCGGCGACGGCAAAGTCGCTGGTATTCTTGATGCGCGAGCCCGCCCACACGCCCAGCGCCAAGGTGCCCAGCAGGTAGATGACAACACAAGTGATCAGGGTGGTGTTCATGGGGAAAGATGCCTTGGCAAAGGCAGAAAATTATCAGGCGGAAAATCGGCGATTATAGCGGCAGAAACTGGCAGGGTGAGCAACCCGGCCCGCAATTCGATGAAGTTTTCTTTCGCCGTTCCGGCGCGGGTGCGCCAGGAAGACGGTGCACGATTCATGGCCATGACGGCCGCACGGAGCGGAGATGAGCGAAGCGATGCATGCGTTCTTGCAGGAGCACGGGATCCTCGATGTGGAATGCGTGATCGCCGACATGACCGGCATACCGATCCGCACGTGCCGCTGATGCCGCCCACGGGCCGCAGCGGCATGGCCGAGCTCGGCCGCCAATCCTATTCGATCGACGCCGTCAACGACTTCGATCCCTTCTTCCTGGAACTGTCGAGCTTTTGCAAGGCCCATGCGCTGGGCGTGGAGACCCTGATCCACGAAGCCGGGGCGGGCCAGATGGAAATCAATTTCACCCACGGCGATGCGCTCGAGCTGGCCGACCGGGTATTCCTGTTCAAGCGCGCCGTGCGCGAAACGGCGCTGCGCCACGGCATCTTTGCCACCTTCATGGCCAAGCCCATGGAAACCGAGCCAGGCAGCGCGATGCACGTGCACCAGAGCGTGGTCGACATGGTGACTGGCCGGAATATTTTTACGGAAGCGGACGGCAGCCCGAGCGCGCTGTTCTTCCATTTCATCGGCGGGCTGGAAAAGTACGTGCCGCCGGCCTTGCTGCTGTTCGCGCCGCACGTGAATTCCTACCGGCGCCTGTCGCGCTTCCAGTCGGCGCCGACGAATGTGCGCTGGGGCATGGACAACCGCACCTGCGGCATCCGCGTGCCGAACTCCTCGCCCGAGAACCGCCGCGTCGAAAACCGCGTGCCGGGCGTGGACGTGAATCCCTACCTGGCCATGGCGGCCACGCTCAGCTGCGGCTACCTCGGCATGGTCGAAGGCGTGAAACCCTCCGAGCCGACATCCGACAGCGCCGAGCAGGTCCATGATGACTTGCCGCGCAACCTGGAGGATGCGATCCTGCGCTTGCGCGGCTGTGAAGCCTTGTCGACCATGCTGGGAGAATTGTTCGTGCAGGCATTCTGCGAAGTGAAGGAACTCGAATTCGCGACCTTCAGCCGCGTGATCAGTTCCTGGGAGCGCGAGCACCTGATGCTGCTGGTGTGATGCTGGCCTGGTACGAATCGTACCGATATCATGAACCATGCATATTTGTAACTAACCAACAAAGCTGGCACATGAATGCGTGTATCCGTTATCGCGCTAACAGGCGTCTGGCTGACCATCCCGGCTGCCATCCACGCCGGACCGTGGCCGGTCTGGTTGCGGAGAATCGGCCAGCCTGGGCGTGGTGTGTCGAACCTGCCGGCGTCCGCGCTGTTGAGCCCCGGTGTCGTGACGGGGCACGGCATCGCGCCGCTTCCCGGCGGCCTCGCTTTCCTGGCGACAGCAAGCGGCCATGACAATTCGGTACGGATATTTAACTTCAGCATGTGGCTGCTGACCTTTGTCGCCATCCTCGTACTCGACTGGAGACTGGCGCGCAGGAAGGTCCGTTCCCAGGAAAGCCGATCCTGCGCTGCCGGTCATCGGATCAGGGCTTGGCCGCCGCCAGCGCCTGCTCGATCCAGCTGTCGAACAATTGCTGGTGGAACTTGATCCAGCCCGCTACATGGCGCGCGATATCGTCTTGCGCGTTTTCGCCCGCGCGCATGCGCTCGTTCTGGGCATTGATGTCGGCAATCGGCAGGCGCATGACCTCGAACAGCTTGACGGCCGCCGGGTTCTTCCCGGCCCAGGCGCGGTTGACGACGATGCGCGTGGTGTTGACCGAAAAGCCGTAGTCGCTGCCATCGGCCAGGCGGGTATTCGCCTTCTGCGGATTCGACGAGAACGGCACCTGCAGCCATACCACATCCTTGCCCGGCACCAGCACGCCGCTCACCCAGTAGGGCGTCCAGGTGTAGTACAGGATGGGTTCGCCGCGCCCGTAGCGGCCGATCGTATCGGCGATCAGCGCGGCATAGCTGCCCTGCACGTGTTTCACCGTCGCGCGCAGCTGGTAGCCGTCCAAGTGGTGCTCGATCATGGCTTCGCAGCCCCAGCCTGGATCGCAACCGGTGAGGTCGGCCTTGCCGTCGCCATCGTGGTCGAACAGCTTGGCCAGGCCCGGATCGCGCAGCTGCGCGATATCGGTGATGTGGTACTTGTCGGCCGTTGCCTTGTCGATCAGGTAGCCTTGCGCGGCCGGGCCGGCATAGGCGCCGACCCGCAGCAGCTTGGCCGCGCCGCCGGCGTTCTCGAAATAATCCCCGTGCAGCGGGTCCCAGTGGACTGCAAGAAAAGTCGCATCGCCATTTGCCACGGCGATATGCGCGGTCGGGTACGCCACTTCCTTGATCGGCTGCGGCTCGTAGCCCAGCTTTTCCAGTGCGCTGTTGACCAGCATGGTCTGGAAGGTTTCCTCGGCAACCGAGCTTTGCAGCGCCTGCACCGCGATGCCCTTGCCGGGCAGGGTGCTGCCCGGCGTTTGCGCCATCGCCAGGCCGGTGCTCAAGGTAAGTGCGGCAAGCGCCAGGGCCGAGATCCATTGGAAACGGCGCGTCGTTCTTGGTGTTTCCTTGACGTGTTGAAGCTGATGCATGTGGTTCCTTTTTCTGTTTAGCGGGCCGTGGCGGGGGTGGCTGGCGCGGCAGCCGATGTGGCCGCTGATGTAGCTGATGCGCCGCGCGCCGGATTGCCGCGCACCAGGCGCAGCACGATGCCGAGCGGGCCGGTCTGGTACCAGTGGCGCACGCCGCGGCGCGGCTGGCCCATCGACTGGGTCAGGCGGTCGAGCATGATGGCCAGCAGCACGATGCCGAGGCCGCCCACGGTGGCCAGGCCCATGTCCAGGCGGCCGATCCCGCGCAGCACCATCTGGCCCAGGCCGCCGACCGCGATCATCGAGGCGATCACCACCATCGACAGCGACAGCATCAGCGACTGGTTGATGCCGGCCATGATCGACGGCATCGCCAGCGGAAACTGCACGCGGGTCAGCAGCTGCCAGGGCGAAGCACCGTAGGCGCGCGCCGCTTCGATCAGGTCGGGACGGACCTGGCGAATGCCGAGATTGGTCAGGCGCACCAGCGGCGGCAGGGCAAAGATAATGGTGACGATCACGCCGGGCGCATTGCCGATACCGAACAGCATCACCACCGGCACCAGGTAGACAAAGGCCGGCGTGGTCTGCATGGCGTCGAGCAGCGGGCGCAGGATGGCCTGCGCGCGGTCGCTGCTGGCCAGGAAGATCCCCAGGGGCAGGCCGATCGCCAGGCAGAAGGCAAGCGAGGTCAGCACCAGCGACAGGGTGACCATCGCTTCCGGCCAGACGCCCAGCATCGCCACCACCACGAGCGCCAGCACGGTGCCGACGGCCAGCGTGCGGCTGGTGAACTGCCAGGCCAGCAAGCCGATGATGGCGATCACCACCAGCGACGGCGCGGCCAGCAGCAGGTGGCTGGACCCGGCCAGGGTCGCATCGATCGGCGCGCGCACGGCCTGGAAGAAGGGGCGGAAATGCGCCACCACCCAGCCCAGGCCCTCGTTGATCCAGGCTTGCAGCGGCAGTGCGCCGTCGAGCATGTGCGCCAGGTCGACGCCATTGGCGTGCCCGGGCGCGGCACTCGGCGCCGCGTCGAGCCAGGAGGTGTCGGTCGGCGGAGAGGGCAGCCACGGATTGACCTGGGCTGCCTGTTCGGCGACCGGCGCCACGGACGGCGCTACCGCCGCTTCTACTGTCGCTTGCGCAGCGCTGACGGTTGGGGAATTCATGCTTGTCCTTTCTGTGTCGTGATGTCAGGAACGGCCGGCGTATCGCGGTCGAGGAATTTCAGCAAGGTGGTCTTGCTGATGGCGCCGCGAAAACTGCCATCGTCGCCCACCACCGGCACCGCGTACGGCAGTTGCGCCACCTGGCCGAACAAACCGGCCACCGGCTCGTCGGCGTCGATGGTCTGCACATCCGGCAGGAAGGCATGCGCCAGGCCCAGCGGGCCGGTATGGCCGTCGAGCGCGCTGCGCAGGGAATCGGCCGACACCATGCCGAGGAAGGCGCGCGCAGGATTGACGACATAAGCGTAGGCCCGGTCCTGCTCTTCCAGCATCGACAGCGCCGCCCGCGAACCGCGGGCCGGCGATTCCGACACCACGATCTGGCTCTTGCGGGCAATGTCGCCGGCCTTGAAGACAGCCGCCGCGTCGACGCCGCGCACGAAGCTGCGCACGTAGTCGTTGGCGGGTTGGCGCAGGATTTCTTCCGGCGTGCCCACTTGCACCACATGCCCGTCCTTCATGATCGCGACGCGGTCGCCGATGCGCATGGCTTCATCGAGGTCGTGCGAAATGAAGACAATCGTGCGGCGCTTGATCTGCTGCAGGCGCAGCAGCTCGGACTGCATCTCCGTGCGCATGATCGGGTCGAGTGCGCTGAACGCCTCGTCCATCAGCAGGATCGATGGATCGCAGGCCAGCGCGCGCGCCAGGCCCACGCGCTGCTGCATGCCGCCCGAGAGTTCATCGGGATAGCTGGCCGCGTATGCCGCGAGGCCGACCTGCTCCAGCGCCTGCCGCGCCTGCGCATGGCGCTCGGCCTTCGGAATGCCGGCCAGTTCCATGCCGAAGGCCGTGTTGTCGAGCACGCTCACGTGGGGCAGCAGCGCGAACGACTGGAACACCATGCTGATGTCCTTGCGGCGCAAGGCGCGCAGTTCGGCGTCGGGCAGGGTATTGATGTCGTTGCCGTCGACCAGGATGCGGCCGGCGGTCGGCTCGATCAAACGATTGAGCATGCGCACCAGCGTCGACTTGCCGGACCCGGACAGGCCCATGATGACGAAGATCTCGCCGGCCTCGATGGTGAAGCTGGCGTCGAAGACGCCGATCGTGCAGCCGGTCTGGGCCAGGATGTCCTGCTTGCCGGCGCCTTGATGGACCAGCGCGAGTGCTTCTTCGGGACGATCGCCGAATACCTTGAAGACGCGGTCGATGATGATTTGTTTAGCCACGGTGTGGTTCTCCTTCGATGTGGCGCATGGGCGTGACGCTGCCGCCATTGACGCCAAAGGAATGAATGGACCCGAGCCGTCGGCGATGCAAGGCACACGAGCGCACAAGCGCGCAGGCGACGGAAAGGGGCGAGACACGCAATGCCGGGGCATGCCGTTCAAGGGTGTCGTTTGCGTGTCAAAAGAGGCTGGGTTCAGGACTTTTAAGCACGCAGGCGCTGCGCATCGGCACGGCGCCGGGAGTGTTGACGAGAAAGTGCGTCAAACGATTACAGGTGTGGGCGCAAGACCCAGGAATGCATCTCCACGCAGGGAGAATGCTTGTGCAGCAGAGACTAACTAACGGTAATTGTTGTTAATTGACGTCAATTGTAGTGCAAAATGACAAGAAAGTCAATTGGCTTGCTGAAGTGGATGTGCTAGCTACGTGCACTGGCGTACGAACTGCGGAAAGTACGTAGCGAAAGAAACGAATCGAAACAGACCTGCCCAGCCCCTGGAAGGACCTCGCCGAAGCAGCCGTTCCATGACGATCCATCCTGCGGTGAAGAGCGATACGGTAGCGAGGCGCACGGTGCAAGCATGCACTGCGTCGCATATTTCAAGAATAGGTTTCCAGCACCTGGTACACGCCGCCATTCTCCGGTTGCGATTCCACCAGCGCATAGCCACCGACCTTCCACACCAGCGGCGCGGCTTCAGCCGGCAGCGCGGCCCCGCTGGCGCGCCGCGCGAAGGTCACATGCGGGCGGTACTTGCGCGCCTCGGGCTGCAAGCCGAGCGCGAGCAGCGCCGACGACAGATCGGCATGCAGTTGCAGCAGCGCTGGCGGTTCATGCAAAGGTTCGAGCACGGCAATGCCGTTATGCCAGAGCGTCGGCACGCCGAGCGTCAAGTCGAAGGGCGTGAAGGGCACGGCAACCCCGCGCCGCAGGTCCGGCACGCGCTCGCTCGGCACGCTGCCGAGAAAATGCAGCGTCACATGCAGTTTGTCGGGATGGACGGGACTCGCGCCGCGTGGCCAGTCCCAGAGGTCGCGCCGCTCGCGCAGCGCATGCCGGACCGCTGGGTCCGGCCAGAGGGCGAGGAACAGGCGGGTCGTCGAAGAAACGCTGTCCATCGCCCGCCCGCCTCAGAAGCAGTGTTCCGGCGCCGGGAAGCTGCCGTCCTGCACCGCCGCCACATAGGCCTGCACGGCGCCGTCGATGCTGGTCTGGCCGTCCATGAAGTTCTTCACGAAGCGTGCCTTGTGGCCTGGGAAGACGCCGAGCATGTCGTGCATGACGAGCACCTGGCCCGAGGTATCCGGGCCGGCGCCGATGCCGATGGTCGGCACCTGCAGCGATTCCGTCACTTCCTTGCCCAGCGCCGAAGGCACCGCTTCCAGCAGCACGATGGCGGCGCCGGCCGCCTGCAGGGCCAGCGCATCGTTCTTCAGGCGCTCGGCGCCTTCGCTCGTTTTACCCTGCACCTTGAAGCCGCCCAGCTGGTGCACGAACTGCGGGGTCAGGCCGATGTGGGCGCAGACCGGGATGCCGCGCTCGGCCAAGAAGGCCACCGTCTCGGCCAGCCAGGCGCCGCCCTCGATCTTGACCATCTGGGCGCCGGCGCGCATCAGGGCGGCGGCGCTTTCGAACGCAATCTCCTTGGTGGCGTAGCTGGCGAAGGGCAGGTCGGACACGATCAGCGCGTTCTTGTTGCCGCGCACGACAGAGGACGTGTGGTAGGCCATGTCGGCCAGCGTCACCGGCAGCGTCGACGAGTGGCCGGCGCAGACCATGCCCAGCGAATCGCCGATCAGCAGGATGTCGACGCCGCAGCGGTCCATCAGCGAGGCGAAGCTGGCGTCGTAGCAGGTCAGCATGGTGATCTTGGTGCCCGCCGCGCGCATCGCCTGCAGGGCGGGAATCGTGACGGGCTTGCGCGCCGGCTTGGATGGCGGTGGGGTGTCGCCGCCAGTCATGTCCTTGCCTTGCAAATAAGCGCTCATGGTCATCCTTTGAAATACGAAATAATCGACGGCGTAGTGTAATGCCGTCCTTGAAATCCTGCCGCAGCCGGTTTGTTTAGCTGCGGAAGATGAAATACACGGCCCCGACCAGGCACAGCGCCGCCCATATGTAGTCGAGCTTGAACGGCTGGTTCATGTAGAACATGGCAAACGGCACGAACACGGTGAGCGTGATCGCTTCCTGCATGATCTTCAGCTGGGCCAGGCTGTACTGGGTGGCGCCGATGCGGTTGGCCGGCACCTGCAGCAGGTATTCGAACAGGGCGATGCCCCAGCTGATCAATGCCGCGATATACCAGGCGCGGTTGTTCAGGCTCTTCAGGTGCCCGTACCAGGCAAAGGTCATGAAGATGTTCGACAGGACCAAGAGGCCCGCGGTCTGGAAGAAAACAGGAATCTGCATCGCTAGTCCAGTTTGACGATGGCCTGGTCCATCACGCCAGGCAGGTAGTCGGCGGCGCGGCCGAGGCCGGGAATGACGATGTCGGGAGCGATTTCCAGCAGCGGCGCCAGCACGAAGGCGCGCGCGTGCATGCGCGGGTGCGGCACGATCAGCGCCGGCGTGTCGATGACGGCGTCGCCGGCCAGCAGCAGGTCGAGGTCGAGCGTGCGCGGCGCGTTGCGGTAGGGACGTTCGCGGCCGTGGGCCTGTTCGATGTCCATCAGCGCCGCCAGCAAGACCTGCGCATCGCGTTCGGTGTCGACGGCGGCGACCGCGTTGATGTAGTCGTCGCCCGAGGCATCGACCGGCGCCGTGCGCCAGCAGCTCGATGCCTGGACCACGCGGCAGCCAGGATAGGCATCCAGGCGCGCGAGCGCGTCGAGCACGTTGGCACGCGCGTCGCCCAGGTTGGCGCCGATGCCGACGTACGCGATCATTCCTCGCCGCCGCCCGCTGCGGCTGGGACCACCGTATCTGCGGCGCCTTCGCTGCGGTGGCGCGGGCCACGGCGCGGTGCGCGTTTTTTCTTTTCGCCGGCTGCGGGGCGGGCATTCGCCTGGGTCAGCAGGCGTTCGCGTTCGCCGGATTCGGCGTCGTAGAAGGCGGTCCACCATTCGCCGATCTCGGCGTCGAGTTCGCCCGAGGCGCAGCGCAGCAGCAGGAAGTCGTAGCCGGCGCGGAAGCGCGGGTTTTCCAGCAGCTTGTACGGCGCCTTGCCCTGGCGCCGTTCGAAGCGCGGCTGCATGGCCCAGATGTCGCGCATGTCGGTGGCGATGCGGCGCTGCAGGGCCAGGTTCTCGGTCTGCGTTTCCAGCACGTCGTCGGCGGCCAGGTGCAGGGCCGGGATCGGCGCTTCGCCGGCGGCGCGGTAGGCGGTCCACTTTTCCAGCACCTGGTGCCACAGCAAGGACGCAAACAGGAAGCCCGGCGACACGCCCTTGCCGGCTTTCACGCGGCCATCGGTCGATTCCAGCGCCAGGGTCACGAACTTCATGCCGATCGGCTGCTCCAGCACCACGTCGAGCAGCGGCAGGAGGCCGTGATGCAGGCCGGCCGAACGCAGCTCCTTGAGGCAAGCCAGCGCGTGGCCCGAGAGCAGGAGCTTCAGCATTTCGTCGAACACGCGCGCGGCCGGCACGTTGTCGATCAGCGGCGCCATCACGGGGATCGGCGCGCGCGTGGTCGGCTCGATGGTGAAGCCGAGCTTGGCCGCGAAGCGCACCACGCGCAGCATGCGCACCGGGTCTTCGCGGTAGCGCGCCTCGGGCACGCCGATGATGCGCAGGGTCTTGTCGCGGATGTCCTCGATGCCGCCGTGGTAGTCCAGCACGGTCTGCGTGGCCGGATCGTAGTACATCGCGTTGATGGTGAAGTCGCGCCGCGCGGCATCCTCGTGCTGCGGGCCGAAGCTGTTGTCGCGCAGCACACGGCCGTGCTCGTCCTTCGGCGCGTTGGCGCTGCCGGCGCCGCGGAAGGTGGTCACTTCCAGCAGTTCCTGGCCGAACATCACGTGCACGATCTGGAAGCGGCGGCCGATGATGAAGGCGCGCCGGAACAGCTTTTTCACCTGCTCGGGCGTGGCGTCGGTGGCGATGTCGAAGTCTTTCGGCTTCACGCCCAGCAGCAAATCGCGCACGGCGCCGCCGACGACAAAGGCCTTGAAGCCGGCTTCCTGCAGGGTTTGCGTGAGGCGGATCGCGTTCGGCGACAGCAGCTTGAGGTCGATGCCGTGCTGCTCGACGCCGAGCGTCACCGGTTCGGTCGGGCTGCGCCCGTCTTTCACGCCAAGGATTTTACGAATGAATTTTTTAATCATTGAAAAGATGAAGTAGTGGCCAGCCGTTGGCGTGTGCGTGTTGGGCGAGCGCCGCGTTGGGGTTGGTCGCAACCGGGTCCGACACTACGGATAATAGTGGAATATCGTTATGCGAGTCGCTGTAGAACCAGCTGCGCTCGAAGGAGGCGAACGGACGGCCCAGCCCTGCCAGCCAGGCGTGCATGTGCGTGACCTTGCCCGGCCCGGAGGTCGGGGTGCCGGCCAGCTTGCCGGTCAGGTTTCCGGCGTCGTCCAGCTCCGGCATCGCCGCGATGTGGTGTTCCACGCCGAAGGCCTGCGCGATCGGCGCCGTGATGTAGTGGTTGGTGGCCGTGATGATGGCCACCAGGTCGCCGGCGTCGAGGTGGCGCCGCACCAGGTCGCGCGCCTGCGGGCGGATCGCCGGGACGATCACTTCCCCCATGTACTGGGCGTGCATGGCGTCGAGTTCGGTGCGCGGATAGCGCGCCAGGGTGCCGAGGGCGAATTCCAGGTATTCCACCGGGTCGAGCACGCCGGCCTGGTACTGGGCGAAGAAGTCGTCGTTGCGGCGTTTGTATTCGAGCGCATCGACGGCCCCGATCCGCACCAGGAACTGGCCCCACTCGTAATCCGAGTCGATCGGCAGCAGCGTGTGGTCGAGGTCAAACAGCGCAAGATGGTTCATTCTTTGGATTCCGACTGCGGGGTTCCCTGGAGCAGCAAGTCGCGCAGCAGCGGCAGCGTGACGGGGCGCTGGGTCTCGAGCGAATACTGGTCGAGGGCGTCCAGCATCGTCGCCAGGGAGCGCATGTCGCGTTTGAAATGGGACAGCAAATAGGGTAACACGCTGGCCGACAGCGTCAAACCGCGCGCCTCGGCCGCCTGGGTGAGTGCGGCGATCTTCTCGTCGTCGGACAGGCCGTGGATCAGGTAGATCAGGCCCCAGCCCATGCGCGTGCGCAGGTCCTCGCGCACCGGCAGCACGGCCGGCGGCACCGGGCCGGTGGAGACCATGTAGGCGCCGTGCTCGCGGATCTGGTTGAACAGGGCAAAGGCGTCGATTTGCGCTTGCGGCGAGAGCAGGTTGCAGTCGTCGAGCAAATACAGCGTGATCTCCGGCGTGAACACGAAGTCCTCGCTCGGCGCGTCGGCGGCGATGTAGCGCGAGGCCGGCGTGGCCGCCAGGCCTTGCAGCAGATGGGTCTTGCCGGCGCCGGTGTCGCCCCACAGGTAGGCGAAATGCTCGCGCGACGCGCGCTGCGCGAACTGGTGCATCAAGTGCGTCAGTTCCGCATTCGCCCCGACCTGGAAGGTATCGAGGCTCTGCGCCGGATGGTCGGCGCCTAGGTCGAGCACCAGCTGCTTCATGGTGTCGGCCTCATGCGGGAATGACGATGTTCACCTGCGGCGCTGACCGGGGTTTCGCAGGGTGGGCTCTCGAGCCCACGCGGTCTTGCCGCATGAACAGCGCGGAATCGACCAAGGGACGCAACAGCCGCATCCAATTGGAGCGCCACAACCTCGGCAGTATGTTCTCCAGTTGGCAAAAAGAATGGCATGTTTTTGTTGTTATCTCGGTTGAGCGGCGGTTTAGCGGTGAGGGCCAGCCCGTTTTGCTAGAATAGCGAATTGACCAGAAACAGGTCGACGCCTTCTATTTTACCGCCTCCGCTGCTAAATACCATGAGCCAACCATCTAATGTTTCTCTGTCTTACCGTGACGCGGGTGTCGATATCGACGCCGGCGATGCCCTGGTCGAAGCGATCAAACCCCTGGCCAAGCGCACCATGCGCGAAGGCGTACTCGGCGGCATCGGCGGCTTCGGTGGTCTGTTCGAGATCAGCAAGAAGTTCAAGGAACCGGTGCTGGTCTCGGGTACCGACGGCGTCGGCACCAAGCTCAAGCTCGCTTTCGAGCTGAACCGCCACGATACGGTCGGCATCGACCTGGTCGCCATGAGCGTCAACGACATCCTGGTGCAGGGCGCCGAGCCGCTGTTCTTCCTCGACTACTTTGCTTGCGGCAAACTGGACGTGGCCACCGCCACCGCCGTGGTGTCCGGCATCGCCAAGGGCTGCGAAGAGTCGGGCTGCGCGCTGCTGGGCGGCGAGACCGCGGAAATGCCGGGCATGTACCCGGACGGCGAATACGACCTCGCCGGCTTCGCCGTCGGCGCGGTGGAAAAATCGCAGATCATCGACGGCAGCAAGATCGTGCCGGGCGACGTGGTGCTGGGCCTGGCTTCGTCGGGCATCCACTCGAACGGCTACTCGCTGGTGCGCAAGATCATTAGCGTTGCCAAGCCCGACCTGGAAGCCGACTTCCACGGCCGCAAGCTGGCCGACGTGCTGATGGCGCCGACCCGCCTCTACGTCAAGCCGCTGCTGGCGCTGATGGCGGCCATGGAAGTCAAGGGCCTGGTGCACATCACCGGCGGCGGCCTGGTCGAGAACATCCCGCGCGTGCTGGCCGACAATCTGACGGCGGTGCTCGATGGCGCGTCGTGGACCATGCCGCCGCTGTTCCAGTGGCTGCAGCAGCATGGCGGCGTGGCGGATGCCGAGATGCACCGCGTGTTCAACTGCGGCATCGGCATGACCGTGATCGTGTCCAAGGAAAACGCGGATGCGGCGATGGCCCAGCTGCAAGCGGCTGGCGAAACCGTTTACCGCATCGGCGAGATCCGCGCGCGGGAAGAAGGCCAGGCGCAGACCGTGGTCGTATAAGCTGGTCTGCAGCTTTGCAAAAAAGCGCCTGCGGGCGCTTTTTTGTTGCCAGTCGTTTGCTACCCCGCGTCGTTTGATATTCCCGCGATATTGATATTGCCCTGACGCGTTTTTCACAGCCTCTACGGTTTGCCGATATGCCGGTCCAGGAACTTCTCGACCCGGCTCCAGAAATCGACCCGGTTCGCCGGCAATTGCCAGCCGTGGCCTTCGTCCTGGTATTCGATCCACTCGACCTGGCTGTTGCCGGGCTTGACCGCATCCAGGAACTTACGTCCATGGAACATCGGCACGCGGCGGTCGACGTCGCCGTAGGCCAGCAGCAGCGGCGCCTTGATGCGCGCCGCCTGCTGGATCGGCGAATAGCTGGCGCCGGCGATGCAGATGCGTTTCGGGCCGGCGAGGCCCTGGGCGATGGCCCAGCGCGCGCCGTCGGCGATGTCGTCCTGCATGGCCAGGCCCCATTGCTTCCAGCCGGCGCGGAAGTGCGTGTCGCCGTAGCCGGTGCTGCCGCGAAAATCCGGCTCCAGCACCGCGTAGCCGCGCGAGGCGAGGAACTGGGTTTCCGGATTCCAGCCCCAGTGATTCCCGTGTACATAAGGGCCGCCATGCACCAGCACCACCAGCGGCGCCTTCCTGGCCCCGCCGGCGGGCAGGGTCAGCAGCGCCGGAATCGCCATGCCGTCGCGCGCCTGGTAGCGCGCGCTGGGCGACAGCTTGGCGCCGGACAGCACCGGATGATTGAAGAAGCGCTCGATCGGCGGCGGGCCGGCTGGCGCGGCGGCCAGGGCGGTGTGCAAGGAGGCGGCCAGGCACAGGATCAAAGCGAGCGCGAACGCGGGCGCCGTGCCCGGCCGGCCCAGGTGGAAGCGTGCAAACATGATGGTGTCCGATCAGGTCGTGATGGTTGCGCAGCGGGTGCGAGGGTTGCCGCGCCGCCTTCAGCGATCGAGTACCTTGACCACGCGCGCAGCGCGCAGGCGGAAGGCGTCGGGCATGCCGGCGCCGAGGAGCGGGCGCAGATACAGGCGGAAGGCGTCGGTGACGTCGGTGCCGCTCTCGCTGATGAAGGCGTCTTCCATGGTGCGGGTCTTGCCGGCCACCGCATCGAGCGGCAGCAGGTCGTAGTCGACCGCATAGGCGCCGGTGCGGCGGATCGCCACCGAGCCGTCGCGCTCGCCCCACATGGCGAACTGCACGGCCTTTTCGCCGGCTTCGCGCGCCTCGCGCTGGTCGATGTCGGACACGCAGCCGATGAAGGAGCGCTGCAGGTAGCCGAAGGTGTCGCCGCGCACGCGCTTGATGCCGAGTTTCGCCTTGATTTCGCCGCACAGCAGATCGGCCAGGGCGCCGCTGCCCGACAGCTGCACGTTGCCGTGCTGGTCGCGCTCGATTTCCTCCGCCAGCAGGGTCGCGATTGGCTGGCCCGAGGCGTCGTGGATGCCTTCCGACACCGCGATCACGCAGCGTCCGTGGCGTTCCCAGGTGGACTTGACGTCGGCCAGGAAGCGCGCCAGGTCGAACACGCGCTCGGGCAGGTAGACCAGGTGCGGGCCATCGTCAGGGAACTTCTTGCCCAGCGCCGCGGCCGCCGTGAGGAAGCCGGCATGGCGGCCCATCACCACGCCGACGTACACGCCGGGCAGGGCGGCGTTGTCGAGGTTGGCGCCGGCAAAGGCCTGGGCCACGAAGCGCGCCGCCGAAGGGAAACCCGGCGTGTGGTCGCTGCCGGCCAGGTCGTTGTCGATGGTTTTCGGAATATGGATACAGCGCAGCGGGTAGCCGGCCTGGCGCGCTGCCTGGCTGACGATGCGCACGGTGTCGGCGGAATCGTTGCCGCCGATATAGAAGAAGTGTTCGATGGCGTGGGCGCGCAGGACGTCGAAGATGCGCCCGCAATAGGCGGCGTCGGGCTTGTCGCGGGTGGAACCCAGCGCCGAGGAGGGCGTGGCGGCCACCAGCTCCAGGTTGTGGCTGGTTTCCCGGCTCAGGTCGAGGAACTCCTCGTCCACGATGCCGCGCACGCCGTGCAGTGCGCCGTAGACGCGGGTGACGTTCGGGAAGCGGCGCGCTTCGAGCGCCACCCCGGCCAGCGACTGGTTGATGACGGCGGTTGGTCCGCCTCCCTGTGCAACGAGGATCTTGCCAGAAGACATGTAGAACCTCCTTCAGCTTGTGGCGCAAGAGGGCGGTTGCGCGGCCGTCAAACCATGCTTACAAGCTTGCCCCTTTGCCGATGTTCTTGTCCAGGAACTTCTCGACCCGGCTCCAGAAATCGATGCTGTTCTTCGGCAGGTAGAAGCCGTGGCCCTCGTCCGGGTACTCGACCCATTCGACGTTGGGGTTGGTGCGCTTGACCGCCGAGTAAAACCTGGTGCCGTGGTCGATCGGCACGCGCACGTCGGCGCCGCCGTAGGCCAGCAGCAGCGGCGCCTTGATGCGCGCGGCCTGTTCGATGGGCGAGGTGGCCTTCAGCTGGACCGCGTCCTTGACCTGGTCGCCGATCAGGTCCGGCATGCCATAGCGCTTCCATTCGTCCGACATATCGCTGGTGTGGTTGGCGCTGCCGTACATCAGGTTGATGTCGGTCACGCCCACCCAGTCGACGCCGCACTTGTACAGGTCCGGGTCGTTGATCAGGCCCATCAGGGTGGCGTAGCCGCCATAGCTGGCGCCGGCGATGCAGACGCGCTTCGGATCGACCAGGCCCTTGTCGATGGCCCAGCGCACGCCGTCGGCAACGTCGTTCTGCATGGCCAGGCCCCATTGCTTGAAGCCGGCCTTGTAGTGGGCCGTGCCGAAGCCGGTGCTGCCGCGGAAATCGGGCTCCAGCACGGCGTAGCCGCGCGAGGCGAGGAATTGCGATTGCGGGTTCCAGCCCCAGGTGCTGCCACGCGTCCAGGGGCCGCCGTGCACCAGCACCACCAGCGGCAGGCCGCTTTTCTTGTCGCCGGGCGGCAGGGTCAGCAGGGCCGGGATCTCGAGGCCGTCGCGCGCCTTGTAGCGCAGCGGCTGCTGGCGACCCATCAGCTTCGGATCGATGCCGGCATAGGTTTCGCCGGCCTTGCTGAGCTGCCTGGAGTCGCGGTTGTACAGGTAGAAGGTGGTCGGGACGACGTCCGAGTAGGCGGTCACCAGCAGCCACGGCGTTTGCGAATGCCTGGGTGGCGGACCCACCAGATTGACCGTGGCCGGCAGCAGCTGGTCGACGGTTTGCTGGATGGCTTTCATTTCCGGATCAAACCACTCGACCGAGGTGGCGTCGGTGGTGAACAGCATGCCCAGCAACTTGGTGCGCGAGGTCAGGACCGTGCCGTCGAAATCGTAGCCGGGGGTGCTCAGCAGCGGCTCGGGATGAATCTTGCCGGTGGCAAAATCGAAGCGGTAGACGGCGCTGGTGTCCTTGCCATTGTTGGCGGCCACATACAGCGTGCCGTCCGGCCCGAACTTGAGCGGCTCGATGACCTCGGCGTTGGTGTCGTAGGCCTTGAAGCTGGTCAGCTTGCGCCATTGCTTCAAGGCGGGATCGAGGTAATGGACCACGACCGTGTCGCCAACCTGCCCCGTCGCCACGCGCGGCTCGCCGTTCTGGTCGAGCAGCCAGTTGCTGACGTCGGCCACCGGGCGGCTGACCGGCTGGGCGCGTCCGGTGCGCGTGTTCAGGCGTAGCAGTTCGACGCGCGTGGTGCGGTTGTCGCTCTTGCGCGCCACGTTGCGCACATAGACGAAGTCGGAATCCTGGGCGCCGGTTTGTGCCAGCATGAAGGTGTGCCAGGGCAGCAGCTTGGCTGCGGTGCGGCTCATGCTGGAATCGTAGCCACGGTCGACCAGCTGCAGCAGTTCGCTGCCGTCGGCGTTGACGGCGAACAGGCCCGGCGCGTGGTAGGCGTCGCCCTGGCCAACCTTGCTGTCGTCGAAGTTGAAGATCAGGCGCTTGCCGTTGACCCACTGGATGGCGTCGATGTCGGCGTCGGCGTGCGAGGCGACCACCTTGCCGGTATTGTTCTGCAGGTCGATGACCGCCAGTGCGCGGCGCTGGCCGGGGGCGCTGGTGCGCGCGGCCAGGTAGCGGCCATCGGGCGAGAGAATGCCGCCAGTGAACGTGGCGTGGTTGAAGAAACGCTCGATCGGCGGCGGCGGCGTACTCGCCTGCGCCTGGGCCTGGGGAGCGGCGCACAGCATCAGCGCCAGGGCGCCATACAGTGAAACTCGGTTCAACAACATGTGGTTTTCCTAGTCGAGAAAAGGACCGCTCTCCGGCGGGTGCGCATGCAGCTTGTTTCTCAAGAATAACATTCATGCATGACAAAAAGCTATGCCGCCAGGATATTTTGCTCGTCTGTTGTACCGCTACAGCAGCGCCCGTGCCGAGTCATTCCGGCGCCCGGATATAGTCGACCAGGCCATCGCTGGCGCGGCCGGGCGGCTTGGTGAGCAGGCTGACCAGCACCACTGCGGCAATCCCCGCCGGCACCCCGAAGATGCCTGCCGACATCGGCGCGATATCGAACCAGGCCGCATCCATACGACCGCCCAATATCGGGTTCGTGCGCAGCATGTAGTAGAGGCAGCTCAAGAAGCCCACAATCATCCCGGCTATCGCCCCGGCGTGGTTGCCGCGCTTCCAGAACACGCCCAGCACCAGCGGCGCAAACAGGGTCGAGGCCGCGAGCGAAAACGCGGCGCCGACCAGCGACAGGATGTCAGCCGGCTTTTGTGAAGCGGCATAGGCGGCGATGAAGGCGACCGCGAGCAGCAGCAGCTTCGAGATCGTGACGCGCTTTTGCGTGGACGCGCCAGGGTCGACGATCTTGTAGTACACGTCGTGCGAGAGGGCGTTCGAAATCGCCAGCAGCAGGCCGTCGGCGGTGGACAGGGCGGCAGCCAGGCCGCCGGCCGCCACCAGCCCCGAGATCACATAGGGCAGGCCGCCGATTTCCGGCGTCGCCAGCACCAGCACGTCGCCGTCGATGGCGATTTCCGCCAGCTGGACCAGGCCGTCGCCGTTGATGTCGGTAATGCTGATCAGCGGATGGACCTTGTCGACATTCGCCCAATAGGAAATCCAGGTTGGCAGCGCGCGGAAATCGCTGCCGACCAGGCTCGTATACATATCGTATTTCGCCAGCACCGCCAGCGCCGGGATGCTCAAGTAAATCAGGAGAATGAAGAACAGGGTCCAGAATACCGATCCCCGGGTCGCGTGGACCGAGGGCGTGGTGTAGGACCGCATCAGGATATGGGGCAGGGCGGCGGTGCCGAACATCAGGCAGAACACCAGCGCCAGGAAATTGTTCCGGCGCGCATTCGACTCCGCCTCGGTAGCGCCGGGGAAGGGCGCGGCATGCGGCTGGGGCGGCTGGGCCCGCGCCAGCAGCCGGGCCCGCTGCGCGCGCCACAGCGTTTCGGCGTCGTCGACGGTTTTCGGGTAGGCGGCCAGCGCGCGTTCGGCATTCCTTACCTCGGTCAGCGAGGCGTTGCGCAGGCGCGCGGTATCCAGGCGGCGCTGGGCTTCCAGGCGCCCGCCTTCCCAGGAAGCCGGCAGCGCCGCCAGGCGCGCAGCGTAGTCGTCGGCCTGGCGCCGGAACTGGGCGCGCACCGCTTCCTCGCGCGGGTCGGCCGCCAGCTGCGCCTCGCGCTGGGCCAGCTTCGGCAGCACCGAACCATAAGCCACTTGCGGCAAGGGATTGTCGGCATGCTTGGCCGACAGCCACATGGTGGGAATCAAAAAGGCGACCAGGATGATGATGTACTGCGCCACTTGCGTCCAGGTGATGCCGCGCATGCCGCCCAGGAAGGAACAGACCAGGATGCTGGCCAGTCCCAGGAAAATCCCTACCGAAAAATCGACGCCGGTGAAGCGCGACGCGATCAGGCCGACGGCGTAGATCTGCGCCACCACGTAGATGAACGACACGATGATGGTGGCGCCGACAGCCAGCGCCCGCACCGGTCCGCCGCGCCCGCCCGCGCCGCCGCCGTAGCGCGCCGCCAGGTAGTCGGGAATCGTGTACTGGCCGAACTTGCGCAGGTAGGGCGCGATCAGCAACGCCACCAGGCAATAGCCCCCGGTCCAGCCCATGATGTAGGCCAGGGCATCGAAACCATGCAGATAGAGGCCGCCGGCCAGGCTGATGAAGCTGGCCGCCGAGATCCAGTCGGCGGCCGTGGCCATGCCATTGAACAGGGCCGGCACGCGCCGTCCGGCCACATAGTATTCGGTGACGTTCGAGGTGCGGCTGACCACGCCGATGGTGGCGTACAGCACGATGGTGGCGAACATGAACAGGTGGCCGATCCACAAGCGCGGCATGCCTTCCTTTTCCAGCACCGTCAGGGCCAGCAGGAAGCCGGCGAAGCAGGCGCAGAACCAGGCGTAGTAGCCGGACAGGCGCCGGAAATAGCGCTTGTCGGCCGTCACGCCGGCTCCTCCATGGCACGCGTGTAGGCGGCGTCGAGCTGGCGCATGCGCCAGGCGTAGAAGCCGATGATGGCCAGGCAGACCAGCGAGGCGCCTTGCGCCGCCATGTAGAAAGACAATGGCCAGCCGAAGATCGTGATCCGCGCCAGCTCGCGCGCAAAGTACACGGTGCAAAAGCCCGTGAGCAGCCACAGCCCCAGCAGGATGGCGGTCAGGCGCCGCGTGCGGCGCCAGTGCAGGGCGCGCTCGGCCAGCAGGCGGCGCTGGCGGCGCAGTTCGGGCTCAAGCGTGGCGCCGGGTGGCGGGGCGGATTCAGGCGTCATCGATGGGGTCGCTGGCGGGTGGCGGGAAGGTCAGCCGGAACAGGCTGCCGGGATATTTTTTCGAATGGCTGCGCGGATTGTTGAAGATGTCGACCTCGGCATTGTGCTGGCCCGCGATCTCGCGCACGATCGCCAGGCCGAGGCCGCTGCCGGTGGCGCTGTTGCCGAGGATGCGGTAGAAGCGCTCGAACACGTGGGCGCGCTCGGCCGGGGCGATGCCGGGGCCGGTGTCCTCGACTTCCAGCAGGGCGTGCTCGCCGCCGCCGTTGCCGCGCACGCGCACCGTCACGCTGCCGCCGGCGGGCGTATAGCGCAGGGCGTTGTCGATCAGGTTCGACAGCAGCTCGCGCAGCATCATGGCGTTGCCGGCAATGCGCACCGGCGCGTCGTGCGGCTCGTAGCCGAGGTCGATGTCGTGGGCAAACGAGGCCTGCACCCAGTCCTGCACCACGCTCACCGCCAGCGCGCCGAGTTCGATTTCCTCGAAGGCCAGGCCGGCATGCGGCTGGTTTTCCGCGCGCGCCAGGGCCAGCAGCTGGTTCACCAGGCGCGTGGCCGATTCCGAACTCTTGGCCAATTGTTCCAGCGAGCGGTGGATTTCGTCGGGGTCCACCTGGCGCAGCGCCAGTTCGGACTGCATGCGCATGCCGGCCAGCGGCGTCTTCATCTGGTGCGCGGCGTCGGCAATGAAACGCTTCTGCATGTCGATGGTCTGGGCCAGGCGCCCCAGCATGTCGTTGAGTGAGCCGACAAGCGGAGAAATTTCCTCGGGCACCTGGCGCGAATCGATGGGCGACAAATCGTCCGAGGAGCGGGCGCGGATGCGTTCCTGCAGCTCGGCCAGCGGCGACAGCCCGCGCGACAGGGCAAACCACACCAGGGCCAGGATCACAGGCAAGATAATGAACTGGGGCAGGATCACGCCCTTGATGATCTCGTTGGCCAGCAGCGCGCGCTTGTCCAGCGTCTCGGCAACCTGCACCAGGGCCTTGCGCGCAGCGGGTCCATCGGCGGCGGCGGCGGCGTCGGGCCGGTGGAAAGGGTCGAGGTTCAAATACAGGTAGGCCACGCGCACCGGCATGCCATGCACGGCGTCGCCCCGGAAATGCACGGCGCCATCCTTGTCGCCCTCGTCGTCGCGCGGACGCGGCAGCTCGCGGTCGCCGTCCACATGGCGGCCAGCCGCGTCGAGCACCTGGAAATACACGCTGTCGACGTCGTCGGCGCGCAGGATATCGCGCGCACTGCCGGGCAAGCGCGAGGCGATCGCACCATCCACTTCGCGCACCTGCTGGGCCAGCACCGTGACCCGGTCTTCCAGCGCATGGTCGAAGGGCTGGTTGGCGATCGACTTCGCCACCAGGTAGGTGATGGCGATGCTCATCGGCCACAGCAGCAGCAGGGGCGCCAGCATCCAGTCGAGGATTTCGCCGAACAGCGAATGCTGGATACTTTCCTCGGGCTCGGGATTGGGCGGCGTGTACAGCAGCGCCGGCAAGGACCCGCCCGGCCCCGCGGGCAAGTCGCCGTCGGGCGGCAGGAGGCCGGCGTCGCGGTCGTTCACTGGGGTGGTTACTTGTGTTCTGCGGCTGCGTCGGCGCCGGTGCCCGCGCCTGCCCGCACCGCGTCGGAATATTTCTCCAGGCAATAGCCGAGACCGCGCACGGTGGCGATGCGCACGCCGCCGACCTCGATTTTCTTGCGCAGCCGGTGCACGTAGACTTCGATGGCATTGTTCGAGACTTCCTCGCCCCACTCGCACAGGTGGTCGACCAGCTGCTCCTTGGAGACCAGGCGCCCGGTGCGCGCCAGCAGGATTTCGAGCAGACCCAGTTCGCGCGCCGACAAATCGAGCATCTGCTCGTTGATGTAGGCGCTGCGCCCGACCTGGTCGTAGACCAGCGGGCCATGGCGGATCACGGCCGGACCGCCGCCGGCGCCGCGCCGGGTGAGCGCGCGCACCCGCGCCTCGAGTTCCGACAGCGCGAAGGGCTTGGCCATGTAGTCGTCGGCGCCCAGGTCCAGGCCCTCGACGCGCTGCTCGACCGAGTCGGCCGCCGTGAGGATCAGCACCGGCAGCAGGGAAGCGCGGGCGCGCAGGCGGCGCAGCACCTCGAGGCCGGACATGCGCGGCAGGCCGAGGTCGAGGATGAGGAGGTCGAATTCCTGGGTGGAGAGGGCGGTGTCGGCGTCGGCGCCGTTGCGCACGCAGTCGATCGCGTAGCCGGACTGGCGCAGTGAGCGCGTCAGGCCGTCGGCGAGTACGCTATCATCTTCTGCAAGTAAAATTCGCATGGTTGTACCTGTTTTTCGATTAAACCCCGGTGCCGCCTTCATTGTGTTTGATTTGTCGCAACAATGCGAGTTTTCTCAAGCCGACATTTCAGTTAGTGCTTGCCAAAACCACTGGATTTTTATACAGTACTAGCTATTGAAACGCGCGACGGCGCCCACACCTTGGTTACCTCCAAGACTGAAAGAAAATTATGGACGACAAAAAAACCGCAGTAAATGCCTCCGAAAAGGGCAAGGCGCTGGCTGCCGCCCTCGCGCAAATCGAAAAGCAGTTCGGCAAGGGCTCGGTCATGCGCATGGACGCAAACACCCCGGTCGAAGAAGTGCAAACCGTGTCCACCGGCTCGTTGGGCCTGGACATCGCCCTCGGCGTCGGCGGTCTGCCGCGCGGCCGTATCGTGGAAATCTACGGCCCGGAATCGTCGGGTAAAACCACGCTGACCCTGCAAACCATCGCCCAGATGCAAAGGCTCGGCGGTACCTGCGCCTTCATCGATGCCGAGCACGCGCTCGACGTCACCTATGCGCAAAAGCTGGGCATCAAGCTCGACGAACTGCTGATCTCGCAACCCGACACCGGCGAACAGGCACTGGAAATCACCGACGCCCTGGTGCGTTCGGGTTCGGTCGACCTGGTGGTCATCGACTCGGTGGCGGCACTGACCCCGCGCGCCGAGATCGAAGGCGACATGGGCGATTCGCTGCCGGGCCTGCAAGCCCGCCTGATGTCGCAGGCGCTGCGCAAGCTCACCGGCTCGATCAACCGTACGAACACCCTGGTCATCTTCATCAACCAGATCCGTATGAAGATCGGCGTCATGTTCGGCAGCCCGGAAACCACCACCGGCGGTAACGCGCTGAAGTTCTACGCCTCCGTGCGCCTGGACATCCGCCGTACCGGTTCGATCAAGTCGGGCGACGAGGTGATCGGTAACGAAACCAAGGTCAAGGTCGTCAAGAACAAGATCGCGCCGCCGTTCAAGGAAGCCCACTTCGACATCCTGTACGGAGAAGGCACCTCGCGCGAAGGCGAAATCCTGGATCTGGGCGCCGACAACAAGATCGTCGAGAAGTCGGGTTCCTGGTACAGCTACAACGGCGAACGCATCGGCCAGGGTAAGGACAACGCACGCCAGTTCCTGAAAGACCGTCCGGCACTGGCACGCGAAATCGAAAACAAGGTCCGCGCCGCCCTGGGCGTGCGCGAGCTGCCGCCCGTCGCTGCCGGCGACGATGCACCGAAGCTGAAAGCCGTGTCGGAATAATTCCGGACAAGCTGGATGCGTAAAGTGACGTTGCCGTTAGCAGCACCATGCGCGCGCCGCCGCTGAGCCTGAAAGCCCGTGCCCTGCGCTTCCTCTCCATGAGGGAGCACAGCCGGCTCGAGCTGGGGCGCAAGCTGGCGCGCCATGCCGAGGAGGGCGACGATATCGACGCCCTCCTTGATTTCCTCGAAAAGAACAACTGGCTGTCGCAGGAGCGTTTCGCCGAATCCCTGATTCACCGAAAAGCCTCCCGCTACGGCAACAGCCGGGTCGTGGCCGAACTGCAAAGCCACGGCGTGAACGGCGAAGCCCTGGCCGAGCTCAAGTCCGAGCTGGCCTCGAGCGAAAAGGCGCGCGCCGTCGAGGTCTGGCGCCGCAAGTTCGGCACCGTGGCGCAAGACGCGGCCGAGCGCAGCAAGCAAATGCGCTTCCTGATGGCGCGCGGCTTCTCCAGCGGCGCCGTGCGCGAGGCACTCAAGGGCGCACCGGAAGACGAAGACGACTTCTGACACGTTTCACTTTTAGTTTTTCAAGGAGCGCCTGACAAAAGCTCCAGGGCAAGGCGCGTCGTCGAAGACAGTACGCCTGTACGGCGAGACGACGCAACGCCGCCATGGAGTTCATGTCAGGCGCTCTCCCAGGCGCTAGCGCGGAGCGCCATTCGTTGATATGCCTGGCATATTCCTCAACGACGGATGGTGCTGCGCGCTGGCGCTTGCCTGCGGCTGCGTTTTGGCAGCCGAGCCCGCGGCGCTTGCCGCAACCACGCGAACAAGAAAGACAAGCATGAAAGCGCTGCTCGCTCTGGCATTCGCCGCCACCCTCGCTGGCTGTGCCCAGCCTCCCGTTACCCCCACCGGCGTCTACGTCCTGAGTACCGCCGACATGTCCATTGTCCTCGACGTGCGTCCGGGCGGCGACTACGTCCTGCAAACCAGCGGCCCGGGCCGCAATACCGACGAAATCCGCGGCTCCTGGCGCGAGGAGACCGGCCCTTCGCTGTCGGTCTCGTTCTCCGGCCTCGTCTGGCGCGGCACCGAACCCGAAGCGGCGAATGCCGTCTGGGCCGCCACCATCGACAGCGATTCCCAGATCTGCCTCGACCGCGACGGCCAGAACTGCTTCTTCCGCAACGACGTTTCCTGACACCGCGCCGCGGCCTCGCCTGCGCCCGCGCCAGCCCCGCCGCCGCGCCTGTCCGCGTGCGCATGCAAGCTTGACAGCCTTGCCATTCTCTTGCCGAAGCCACCGGATGAGTATGGCCTGTCAGGCATGTAAGAGGTGCAGCCGCACCCCGCCTGTGCTAAACTTTCACGGTTTTAGCAGCGCCGCATGAGCGGTTGTTGCCGCAGAAGCTGCGGTGACGTGCGAATCAAGCACACCGGCTGCATACATTTGACGCCGCCCTGTCGGCACGGTTTTTATGCCCTTGTCTTCTCCCGCCCCGCGCCAGCTCCGGCACACGCGCGCCATTACCGTCGAAGCGTACGCGCGCGACGATGGCCTGTGGGACCTTGACGCGCGCATCCGCGACATCAAGGCGCAAGACATCGTGCTCGCCTCCGGTAAACGTCCTGCCGGCACCGCCGTGCACGACCTGAGCCTGCGCATCACCATCAACCGCGACCTCGAGATCGTCGACGCCGAAGCGGCATCCGACTCGGTGCCGTACCCTGGCTACTGCGATACCATCGGCCCGGCTTACAAGAAGCTGATCGGCATGTCGCTGGCAAAACATTTCCGGCTGCACCTGAAAGACCGCCTGTCCGGCGTGCTCGGCTGCACCCACCTGACTGAACTGGCGCAGGTCTTGCCCACAGCGGCAATCCAGGCCTTCGCCGATGATGAGTTCGAGACACGCAATGCCGCCAATGACGGCGACGCTGCGCGTCCTTACGAGATCGACCGCTGCCATGCCTTGCGCGCCGACGGCCCCGCCGTGGCACAGTATTACCCTCGCTGGGCGATCAAGGCCGTACCGGGTTAGACTCCGATGTCGACGTTTTCCACGAAGTGTTCTAATTAACTATCCAAATCAGTAACAGAGAAGAAGGGAAGCCAGCATGAAAATCCATGAGTATCAGGGCAAAGAAATCCTCCGGAAGTTCGGGGTGACGGTACCGCGCGGCATTCCGTGCATGTCGGTGGAAGAAGCCGTCAAGGCAGCTGAAGAGCTGGGCGGCCCGGTGTGGGTCGTCAAGGCCCAGATCCATGCTGGCGGCCGTGGTAAAGGCGGCGGCGTGAAAGTTGCCAAGTCGCTCGAGCAAGTCAAGGAATACGCAGAACAGATCATGGGCATGCAGCTCATCACGCACCAGACCGGCCCGGAAGGCCAGAAAGTGCGCCGCCTGCTGATCGAAGAAGGCGCCGACATCAAGAAGGAACTGTACGTCTCGATGGTCACCGACCGCGTGACCCAGAAGGTCGTGCTGATGGCCTCGTCGGAAGGCGGCATGGACATCGAGGAAGTTGCGCACAGCAACCCTGAAAAAATCCACTCGATCGCGATCGACCCATCGGTTGGCCTGACCGACGCCGAAGCCGACGATATCTCGACCAAGATCGGCATCCCTGCCGAATCGCTGGCCGAAGCCCGCAAGAACCTGAAAGGCCTGTACCAGGCTTACTGGGAAACCGATTCGTCGCTGGCCGAAATCAACCCGCTGATCCTGACCGGCGACGGCAAAGTGATCGCCCTGGACGCGAAATTCAACTTCGACGCCAACGCCCTGTTCCGCCAGCCGGACATCCTGGCTTACCGCGACATCGACGAAGAAGATCCAGCCGAAGTCGAAGCATCGAAGTTCGACCTGGCCTACATCTCGCTCGACGGCAACATCGGCTGCCTGGTGAACGGCGCCGGCCTGGCCATGGCCACCATGGACACCATCAAGCTGTTCGGCGGCGAGCCGGCCAACTTCCTGGACGTGGGCGGCGGTGCGACGGCTGAGAAAGTCACCGAAGCGTTCAAGATCATGCTGAAGAACCCAGGCCTGAAAGCCATCCTGGTCAACATCTTCGGCGGCATCATGCGTTGCGACGTCATCGCCGAAGGCGTGATCACCGCATCGAAAGCCGTGTCGCTGCAAGTGCCGCTGGTCGTGCGCATGAAGGGCACCAACGAAGACCTGGGCAAGAAGATGCTGGCCGACTCCGGTCTGCCGATCATCGCTGCCGATACGATGGAAGATGCAGCCAAGGCCGTGGTCGCCGCTGCAGCTGGTAACGCCTAATTCGAAGGAATAAACAAATGTCGATCCTGATCAACAAAGATACTAAAGTCATCACCCAGGGTATCACCGGCAAGACCGGTCAGTTCCATACCCGCATGTGCCGCGACTACGCAAACGGCAAGGCCGCTTTCGTCGCTGGCGTGAACCCGAAGAAGGCCGGCGAAGACTTCGAAGGCATCCCGATCTACGCCAACGTGTCGGAAGCCAAGGCTGCCACCGGCGCCACCGTGTCGGTCATCTACGTGCCGCCAGCAGGCGCCGCAGCTGCCATCTGGGAAGCCGTTGAAGCCGACCTCGACCTGGCCATCTGCATTACCGAAGGCATTCCAGTCCGCGACATGATGGCCCTGAAGGACCGCATGGCCAAAGCCGGCTCGAAGACCCTGCTGCTGGGCCCGAACTGCCCAGGCCTGATCACCCCGGACGAAATCAAGATCGGCATCATGCCAGGTCACATCCACCGCAAGGGCCGCATCGGCGTCGTCTCGCGCTCGGGCACCCTGACCTATGAAGCAGTCGGCCAGCTGACCGCACTGGGCCTGGGCCAATCGTCGGCAGTCGGCATCGGCGGCGACCCGATCAACGGCCTGAAGCACATCGACATCATGAAGATGTTCAACGACGATCCTGATACCGACGCGGTCATCATGATCGGCGAAATCGGTGGTCCGGACGAAGCCAATGCCGCGCATTGGGTCAAGGACAACATGAAGAAACCAGTCGTCGGCTTCATCGCCGGTGTCACCGCTCCTCCGGGCAAGCGCATGGGCCACGCCGGCGCGCTGATCTCGGGCGGCGCCGATACCGCGCAAGCCAAGCTGGACATCATGGAAGAGTGCGGCATCAAAGCCACCAAGAACCCATCGGAAATGGCACGCCTGCTGAAGGCCATGCTGTAATCCGACAGTTCTTGTCATGAAAAGGGAGCCTGCGGGCTCCTTTTTTTATTCGCGGCGCGTGGGAGAGTGGCACGCTGTGACGACAAATTTGCACATATGCACGTTGCCCGACAGAAATTGCGCGTTAGGTGACAAATTTTGTCACCGATGAAGCGAACTCTGCCGCAATTTGTCGGTTTTCTTTCAGAGAAACTAATGATTTAGTGGGGAAACGGCCTGGCACGGCGCTTGCAATAGAGAGAGCGTGGCACCAAGCAAAGCATCACTAACCGAATTCCCTGACCCCCTCTGGAGAGACTTACCATGAAATCGATGAAAATTGTCAAAAAAGCACAAGCCGGCTTCACCCTGATCGAATTGATGATCGTTGTTGCGATCATCGGTATCCTGGCAGCTGTCGCTATCCCTGCATACCAGGACTACATCGCCAAGTCGAAAGCTGCTGCTGCCTACGCTGACGTGACCGGCGGCAAGACCGGCTACGAAATGGCTGTTGTGGAAGGCAAAACCAGCACCCAGCCAGAATACGAAGCAGCTACCGGCCTGGCTGAGAAGACCGGCAACTGCGATAGCTTCGACGTCGTCACCCCACCGGCCGCTGGCGGTGCTGTGATGACCTGCAACATCGCCAACCCAGGCCGTCTGGGCGCCGGCGCCACCATCGCCCTGCATCGTTCGGCTGCTGGCGCTTACAGCTGCGTCGCTACCGGCTTCGCTGATGACAAATTCCTGCCAACGGGCTGCACCCAGGCTGCTGCTGGCGGTGCCGGTGCTGATGCAGGCAACGGCTAATATAGCAACCGCTTAACAAGAAAGCCGCCCTCGGGCGGCTTTTTTCATTGGCGCTGCCGGTGCGAGCCGACAGCGCGTTTTCACATCAGGTCAATCAAACAATCTTCTGCCGATCCGCCAGCAACGCTTCATACGTCATGTTCTGCAGCAGTGTGTAGTGCACCGGATCGAGCGCCACGAACTGCAGGCCGTAGGTGAACAGCTCGCCATCCCCCGCCTGCACCACATTCACATTGCGGATCGCCGCCCTGGTGGCAACCTGCACCGCCTGGTTGTCCGGCGGCGCGTTCAGCGTGAACTGCAAGGTCAGCGTTTCCCCGTCCTGCGGCAGCCGGCTACTCGATTCGACCAGCGCGCCGTTGACCGACAGGTTGACGATCGTGCAGTCCTGGCCCGCATCGTGATCCGGGCCACCCAGGCGCGCCGGCAAGTCCACCTTCACCCGCATCGCCGTGCGCAGGCTGGTGCCCTGTACCGATTTCGGAAACGACACGTGCACGTAGAACAATGGCCGCATGAACACCCGCTCGACTGTGCAGGCGAACGAGCACACCTTGATCCCTGAAAACACGCGGATCGTCAGGCGTTCTCCCTCGGCCAGGGCGATCGGCGCGCCGTTTTCCATCGGAATCTTGAAGATGATGTACTCATCCTTGACGAAGCCGATCAGCGTGGAAAAGTGCTGGACCGGCTTGATGCGGCGGTGCGTGATGAACTGCAGACGCGTGCCGACCTGCAAATTCATGGTCTCGAAGTCGTCATCCTGGGGTTTGAGTTCGTGCGCCTGAGCAACGTGCATGGGGGTGTCCGGAGAACTGGCCGTCGAGCCAGCAAAGGCCAGCATGATACCAGTGCTTGCCGAAATGAAAAAACGCTCATTGTCACATCAACCAAAAAAAACCCGCTGCAAGAGCGGGCTTCGTCAAGACGCAGGCTTGATCAGCGCTTCAGGTAATGGTCGAGCCAGTCGATCACGGTATGGTGCCAGAGCACCGAGTTGGCTGGCTTCAGCACCCAGTGGTTTTCGTCCGGGAACATCAGGAATTTGCTCTCGATGCCGCGCCGTTGCAGCGCCGTGAAGGTCGACAGGCCTTGCGCGGTCGGGATGCGGAAGTCGAGGTCGCCTTGCACCACCAGCATCGGCGTCTTCCACTTGTTCACGTGGTGCACCGGATTGAAGCGTTCATGCTTCTCCGGCACGCTGAAGTAGGGGCCACCGCTTTCCCAGTCGGTGAACCATTGTTCCTCGGTTGAATAGGCCATGCCGCGGGTATCGAACACGCCATCGTGGTTGACGATGCACTTGAAGCCGTCCGGCCAGTTGCCCTCGATCCAGTTCATCATGTAGCCGCCGTAGGAAGCCCCCAGCGCGCAGCTGCGCTCACGGTCCAGCCACGGGAATTTTTGCACGGCCGCGGCCAGGCCTTTCTGCAAGTCCTCGAGCGGCTTGCCGCCCCAGTCGCCGCTGATGGCGTCGGTGAATTTCTGGCCATAGCCGGTGGAGCCGTGGAAGTCGATGAACACGGCTGCATAGCCGGCGCCGGCGTAGATCTGCGGATTCCAGCGGTAGCTCCAGGCGTTGCCGAAGCTGCCTTGCGGGCCGCCATGCACCAGGAAGGCGACCGGGTACCTGGCGCCCGGCGTGGCATTCCACGGCTTCATCACGTAGCCATGCACCGTGTCGCCGCCCGCGCCCTTGAACGAGAATTGCTCGAACTCGCCGAAGCGCACATCGGCCAGCTTGTCGGCGTTGTTCGTGGTCAGCTGCTGCGGCTTGCCGCCCGCCAGTTTCATCGAATACAGCTGGGCCGGCGAATTCAGCGTGGCCAGCGAGTAGGCGAGGGTGTCGCCGCGCAGGTCGAAGCCGCCGATCGAGCCTTTGTCGGTGAGCGCTGTCACCTTGCCGCTGGCCACCTCGATGCGGAACAGGCGGTGCTGGCCGACGTCTTCGGCATCCACCACCACCGACTTGCCGTCGCGCGACCACTGCAGGCCGCCGGCCGAGCGGTCCCAGTCGGCGGCCAGCTTGCGCTTGGCGCCAGTGGCCACGTCCATCAGCATGATCTGGTAGCGGTCGGCCTCGAAGCCGGGGCGTGCCATCGCCAGGTAGGCGAGGGTGCGGCCGTCCGGCGAGAACACGGCCCTGGTGTCCCAGGCCGGATTCTCGGCGGTGAGATTGCGCGGCGCGGCGCCGCCGGCGGCCGGCACAGCGTACAGGTCGAAGTTGGTCGACCAGGCTTCGGTCTTGCCGGCGATGCGGGCCGAGAACACGAGCGTCTTGCCGTCAGGGCTGAAGCGGTATTCCTCGCGGTCGCCGAAAGGTTTCGAGGGCACGTCGCCGTCGAGCGAGCCCGACAGGCTGACCGGCGCGCCGGTGACGATACCCTTGCCATCGAGCGCGGCCGAGAACAGCACGGCGTTGCGGCCGTCGTTCCAGGTGTCCCAGTGGCGCACGAACAGGCGGTCGTAGACCTTGCCGCTGGCCTTGTTCTTCGCTTGTTCCTTCAGGCGCGCGTCCGTGCAGGCCAGGTCCGCGCAGTCGCGGAACACGGCCATGCTGAGGGCGATGCGGTCGCCGGCGGGAGAGACGCGGAAGTTGTCGACATCCAGCGGCAGGTTCGTCACCTGCACCGGGGCGCCGCCGGCGGCCGGCTGGCGCCACACCTGCGAACTGCCCGAGCGGCTCGAGAGGAAGTAGACGGCGTCGCCCTGCGGCGACCATTCCGGATCGGTACTGCTGCTTTCGTGGCTGACAAACACGGCCGGCGCCGCTTTCGAGCCGCGCAAATCGACCATCCACAGCTTGGTATGGCCGCGGTTCTTGTCCATGTCGGTGCTGCGCACGGTATAGACGGCGCGGCTGGCGTCCGGCGACAGCGCCGGGGCACCGACGCGTTCCAGGGTCACCAGGTCTTCGACGGTCAGGCCGCGCGGCGCGGCAACGGCGCTGGAGGCGGCCACGGCCGCACCCAGTATCAGCAAGCGTAAAGTCATTCGTTCCTCTTCAAACGTGTCTCGGTATTGTTCTCGTACCCAGGCTTGTGGCGCGGGCAATCCAGCAATTTAACACGTTGGCGCACGCCACGGATGGGCTCGCATTTGCATAATGATTTGGTTTTATCATTAGCGGCTTTTCCCCTTATACTGCGGGTTCGCCCCTTCGCCCCTTCGCCAGCGCCCATGCACGCACCGCAGATGCCGGGTGCGGGCTGGCACCATCATGAACTGGTGAACGTCCAGGCCCTGCTGCACCGCGCCGCCGACACCGACTTGCGCGCCCAGCTGGCCTACCAGGAGCGGGTGGAGGCTTTCCATACCCGGCTGCGCCAGTATTTTTATCCGTTCATCTTCAATGACCGTCCGTTCGGGCCGCAGGAGTTTGCCGCGTTGCCGGCGTATGCGGGCGATGCGCACGAGGGCCAGGTAGGGAAGGACGGGCCGCTGGCGCTGCTGGTGCTGGCGGCGCTGGCCGTGCTTGCCGGGCTGCGCGGGGTGGGGCCGGCGGCGGTGTAAGCGCAAGGGTGTCGATTTCTGGCCCGGCTTGCGGCATCATGGAGCCAGGCTGGCCAGCCATAGCGCCCGATGTCGGCGCCCGGCATGCTCCATCGTCGTGGCGGCGAAGGGCTTTCTCTTTCACTTGCAGAACAGGGAACGATCATGTCCACCCATACCGTCGAGCTGCACCGCGTCCTCAAGTCCACCGCCGACCGCGTCTACCGCGCCTTCGTCACCCCGGGCGCCCTGGTCAAATGGCTGCCGCCACATGGATTCTTTGCCACTGTGCACGAGATCGATATCCAGGTTGGCGGCCGTTACCGCATGTCCTTCACCAACCTGACTACCGGGCACAGCCATTCCTTCGGCGGCGAGTACCTGGAGCTGGAGCCTGGCAAGCGCCTGCGCTATGTGGCCGAGTTCGACGATGCGCAATTGCCCGGGCGGATGCAGACCACGGTCGAGCTGCGCGAGGTGTTTTGCGGCGTGGAACTGAGGATTCGGCAGGAAGGCATTCCGGCCGTGATTCCAGCCGAGGCCTGCTACCTGGGCTGGCAAGAGTCGCTCCTGTTGCTGGCGCAACTGGTCGAGGCCCAGATTCGCGAATAAGCAACATGACAAGCGGCTGGACCCAGGCGTAGACTCGATGTTGCGCCGCACAATGTGGCGGCCTGTCTCATTTCGCTACCTCACCAGGAGAACAGCCATGTCAACGATGAGCACCATCCCGAGTCCCGCCTTTCCCGTCATGTCGATGCCCTTGTTTGGCGTGTGGTCCGATGTGGCCGGCGTGTACAGGGGAGCCATGAAGGCGAATGCGGAGCAGCTGTTCCTGAGCTCGGTCAACGTGATCCAGGAGCAGATGCTGCGCGCGTTTATCACGGCGTCGCAATCCTGCGCCGATGCCTTGGCGAAGAACGCGATCTCGGTGCACCAGCAGTCGATGGAGCGATTGTCCGAAGCGAACGGGAAAGCCGTCGGCATCATGGGACGGGCATTCACGCAGGCGTGGATGGGAAGCTTGTTGCCGACGAAATAGGCGCAGGGGACGTCCTGCAGGAATGAATTTGAAACGGGCGCTTTTTAGCGCCCTTGTTGTATCTGGACTAGCGCTTGCCTCGGCCTGGTCGGGCGCGATCTCGAAGAGCCGATCCTGCCGTAAGGCGTACCGCACACCGTGGGGCGGCCACGCCCTCCGTGCCACACGCGGCGGAGCGCACAGCGGCGTTGGCCGCTGTCAGTTGAGTCCGGGGGCGGCAGCGGCTTACACCACCGCCGTCCAATCCCCGCTCTTGCCGCCATGCTTTTCCAGCACGCGCACATTGGTCATCACCATCCCGCGGTCGGCCGCCTTGCACATGTCGTAGATGGTGAGCAAGCCCACCTGCACGGCGGTCAGCGCCTCCATTTCCACCCCGGTCTTGCCCACGGTTTCTACCTGGGCCCGGCAATGCACGCTGTTCGCAGCGGCATCCACCTCGAAATCGACTGCCACGCGCGTGATCGGCAGCGGGTGGCAGAGCGGCACCAGGTCGCTGGTGCGCTTGGCGCCCATGATGGCGGCGATGCGGGCGATGCCGAGCACGTCGCCTTTCTTGGCGTTGCCCGACTGGATCAGCGCCAGCGTGGCTGGCAGCATGCGGATGGTGCCGGCGGCGACGGCGATGCGGTGGGTTTCCTGCTTGGCGCCGACATCGACCATGTGGGCCTGGCCGCTGGCGTCGAAATGGGTGAGCGGGCTGGTGTCGGTGGTCGGCTTGGAACTGGTCATTGTCTTGTTGGTATGCTCGAGTAAGAAAGTGTTTCCGCTTGCGGCAAGGCGCGTGCGGATGCGGTTATCATAGCACCGTGAAATCGCTGACCTACTCCGCGCTGCCGCACTCCGCGCCGATCCGTTTTGCGCCGCCCGCCCGCCGGCGCTGGCGCAGCTCCCTGGCCGTCCTGCTGGTGTCGGCCGCCACCGGTTTCGCCTGCGCATCAGCCGCCGGACAGTCGCTGAATACGCCCGCCGCCGCGCGCCTGCCGACCCTGGGCGACACCTCGCGCGAAGACTTGTCGCCCGTCACCGAGCGCAAGCTGGGCGAAGAGATCATGCGCCAGATCCGGCGCGACCGCGATTACCTCGACGACGACCAGATCCTCGATTACCTGAACCATTTCGGCGGCGCCCTGGTCGATGCGGCGCCAGGTGCGCGTGGCGAAACCGGGTCCGACTTCGGCTTCTTTGCCGTGCGCGATCCGGTGCTGAATGCGTTTGCCTTGCCCGGCGGCTACATCGGCATCCACTCGGGCTTGCTGATCGCGGCCCAGACCGAGTCGGAACTGGCCTCGGTGATGTCGCACGAAATCGGCCACGTGTCGCAGCGCCACATCGCGCGCATGCTCGGCCAGCAACGGCAGGATGCGCTGCTGCCGATCGCGGCGATGATCCTGGCGGCGCTCGCCGCGAAGGCCAGTCCGGACGCGGCCATGGGCGTGCTGATGGGCGGGCAGGGCCTGGCGATCGACCGCCAGCTGAGCTTCAGCCGCGATGCCGAGCGCGAGGCCGACCGCGTCGGTTTCCAGATCATGAGCGCCGGCGGCTACGACACCACGGGCATGGTGGCCTTCTTCAAGCGCCTGCAAAGCGCCAACAAGGTGTATGGGGAAATGCCGGCCTTTCTCAGCAGCCACCCGTTGACCGGCGAGCGCATTGCCGACATCCAGGCGCGCATCCGCGAGGCGCCGCAGCGCCAGCGCGCCGACACCATCGAATTCCACCTGGCCAAGGCGCGCGCCCGTGTGCTGCAGGACGGCAGCACGACCGGCCTGCGCGACACCCGCACCGCCCTCGAAACGCAGATGAGCCAGCCGCAGCGCCAGCAGCAAGTGGCGGCGCAATACGGCCTGGCGCTGCTGTCGCTCAAGCAAGGCGACCTGGCGGCGGCGCGCAGCTGGCTCGAGAAATCGCGCGCCGGCATGAAGCCGAAGGACGGCGTGCTGTCGGTGGCGCCCGCCAGCGATGGCGGCGCCATGTTTGCCGGGCTCGACCTGGAAATCAAGCTCGCACCCGGCCAGCCAAAAGAGGTGGCGCAAAGCGCGCTGAAGGACGCCGAGCAGGCCGTCAACGCCTATCCACTGTCGCGCGCGCTGGCGCGCCAGTACGCCGACGCCATGATCGCCGCCGGCAAGCTGGACGAGGCCACCCGCTACCTGCGCGACCAGGTGCGGATGTACCGTGAAGACCCGAAACTCTACGACTTGATGGCGAAGGCCTATTCGGCCCAGGGCAAGATCGCGCTGCAGCACATGGCGCTGGCCGAATCCTACGTCCTGGCCGGCGCCCTGCCGGCGGCAGTCGACCAGCTGAACTTCGCACGCAAGGCCGGCGACGCCAGCTTCTACGAACAGTCCGTTATCGACGCCCGCGAACGCGACATCAAGGAACGCCAGCGCGAGTTCAAGGAACTCGAAGAAAAAGTGAAATAACAGCGGCCATCGAACAGCTGGAAACAGCTGGGGTCGGTGACCCCGGCTCTCAGGGTTGTGGTGTGGGCACGAAGCCGAAGCGTTGGGGGAGAGCGGTGCGGGCGATGCGTTCGGCGGGGATGGGGGCGCCGCGGTAGTGCAGGGTCAGGGCGCCGGCGCCGTGTTCGAGCCAGGCCAATAAGGCATCGTCGGCAACTGGCTTGCCGTCGAGTTCCAGGCTTTCGAACAAGGGCGCCACGTCGCGGTCGTCGACCTGGGCGATGATGTCGCCGGATTGGACGATCGCGGCGCCGGCCTCGGTGAGGAACAGGCGGTCGATGGCGGGCAGGGCGGCGCCGGTTTGGACGGTCAAGCCCTGGGCGGGATCGGTGCGCGCGATATACGGCGTCGCTTCGAGGTTCACGTACACGCGCTGCGGGCCGTTCTGGAAGTACCAGCGGCCTTGCTCGTCGTGCAGGTAGTTGCGGTTGATGAAGCCGACCAGCGCCGGGTTGTTCAGCTTGTCGCCGGGCGCGTTCGCGGCCTGCGCCGCTTCGTCGCGCATGCGCCAGGCGCCGCGCGCGTCGAGTGCCAGCCAGCCATAGCAGTGGGGCACGTTTGGCCACTTGGCCATTGCCTGTTTTACGATGTCATCCATGGCTGCCAGCATCGCATAAGTCGGGGGCGGTCGGCGCGCGGGTTGCCAGGGCGTCGAAGAAGGAGAGGATGCGCGTTGGCAGCCAGTCCAGGCGTCCGGGGAAAGCACCGCTCGGAAAGCCGACGTGGCCGCCTTCGTCGGGATATTCCAGGGTCACTGTGTTCGAGGCAGAGGATGGCAAGTACTGTCCCGGCAAGAAGGGATCGTTGCGGGCATTCAGGACCAGGGTCGGGACGGTGATGTCGTGCAGTACGTGGCGGGCGCTGGCGCGGTGCCAGTAGTCGTCGGTGTCGCGGTAGCCGTGCAGCGGGGCGGTCACCACGTTGTCGAAGGCGTAGAGGTCGCGCGCGGCAAGCAAGGCTGTCTTGTCTAAGAGGCCGGGAAATTGTTCGAGCTTGGCCAGGCATTTCGGCTTCAGGGTTTGCAGGAACATGCGCGTGTAGAGCATGTTCAACCCGGAACCCAGGGCTTCGCCGCCGCGCGCCAAATCGAGCGGGGCAGAGATGGCCGCGGCGCCCGCAACGAAATCGGCGCCATGGCCGGATTCACCGAGCCAGCGCAGCAGAGCGTTGCCGCCGAGCGAGACGCCGGCGGCGTAGATGGGGCCCGGCGCGCGCTGGCGCAGGCGCGCCATGATCCAGTCGATTTCGGCGGCGTCGCCGGAGTGGTAGAAGCGGGGCGTGAGATTCGGTTCGCCCGAGCAGCCGCGGAAATGCGGCACGGCGCCGGACCAGCCGCGGCTGGCCAGCGCCGCCATCAGGCCACGTGCATAGTGGCTGCGCGACGACCCTTCCAGTCCGTGGAACAATACGACCAGCGGCTTGCCCGGGTCGCCGTCGACGAAATCGACATCGATGAAGTCATCGCCCAGCAGCGGGTCCTGCACATTCCAGCGCTCGCGCCGGTAGGACACCGGCGGCTTGGCGATGCAGGTCGCGGGATAGATGGTTTGCAGGTGGCCGCCGGGCAGCCACCTTGGGGCGCGGTAAGGCATGAGCATGCGGCGCGCTATCAGGCCGCGCGCCGGGTCAGTGGTGCTTGAACTCGACGCCGGCGGCCAGGCGGTACTGGGTGCCGCAGTAAGGGCACTTGGCCGTACCGTGATGGTCGAAGTCGAGGAAGACGCGCGGGTGCGACGACCACAGCGGCATGGCCGGGTTCGGGCAGTGGGCCGGCAGGTCCTTGGCCTCCAGTTCGACCACAGGCATCGTCTTTACGTTCATTGCAATTCTCCGTCGGGCATGTTGGGTAAGGATGGGATTTTAACGGATTCGAGCGGTGGGGCGGGATGATCGGTAGAATGTCGGAATGATCACGTCGCTCCTGGTCCTGCGTGTGTTTCGAGCGGCGATTCCCTGTACCTGGCCCCAAGGATGCGTACGTAAGGCATGGGCACGGGGTGCCCACCTGACGGTTGACGATCAGCCCGTATCCAATACCTTCATCTTTCGACGCTTTAATGTCCCATCTATTTAGCTTCGCCCGCGCAATAACTCATCCAAGCTGTTGCAGGAAGGCGACATGAGCACGCCGCCGGCTACACAGCACCCCTTCATCATCGACGAACACGATCCCGAACTTTGGCGCGAAGGCCTGAAGACGGGGATGCCGACCCTGTTCGGCATTGCCGCCTGGGGCCTGGTGGTGGGCATTGCCATGGTCAAGACCGGGCTTACGGCGTTCCAGGCCAGCGGTATGACCTTATTGGTGTTCGCAGGTTCCGCGCAGTTGGCGTCCTTGCCGCTGATCCTGGCGCATGCGCCGATCTGGGTGATCTTCGCCACGGCATTGGTGGTGAACTTGCGCTTCGTGATCTTCTCGGCCTTGCTGGCGCCGCACTTCACGCACCTGCCCTGGCGCCAGCGCCTGTTCTACGGCTATATTTCCGGCGACTTGACGGTGGCGATGTTCCTGCAGCGCTTTCCCACCGCGGTGCCGCTGAAGGGCAAGCTGTCCTACCTGAAAGGGCTGATGTTCCCGAACTGGTGCGCCTGGCAGACCGGCTCGCTGATCGGCATCTTCCTCGGCAGCGCGATTCCCAGCGAATGGGGCCTGGGCTTTGCCGGCACGCTGGCGATCCTGTGCATCACGGTGCCGCTGATCATCAACAGCGCCGCCCTGTGCGGCGTGCTGGTGGCGGGCGCGGTGGCGGTGCTGGCGAATGGCTTCCCGTATAAACTGGGCCTGCTGGTTGCCGTGTTCGCGGGCATGCTGGCGGCGCTGGCGGCCGAAAAACTCATCCACAAAAAAAAGGCGCCGCATGGCTGATTGGGAAATCTGGGCCGTGATCCTGGTGCTGGCGCTGTCCACCGCGATCACCCGCAGCGGCTTCTGGCTGATCGGCCACAAAGTGAGCATTCCACCGCACGTGCAAGACCTGCTGCGCTATGCGCCGGCCTGCGCGCTGGCCGCGATCATCGGGCCGGACTTGCTGCTCGATGGCGGCGGGAATGTGCACCTGGAACTGGGCAATCCGAAACTGTTGGGTGGCATTGCCGCGCTGGCGTTTTATCTCTGGCGCCGCAACATGCTGCAGACGATCGTGTTCGGCATGCTTGCCTTTACCTTGCTGCGTGTCCTGCACCCGTTTGCGTGAGCATCAAGGCGTTCCGTCGTCCGGCAAGTCGATGCTGTGCCAATGATCGCCAGCGTGGTGCCGATGCCCGAGAGCGGCGTCGGGCCAGGCGGCGTCGCCCGTCAACACCAGGCGCCGGTCGGACCAGCGCCGCATGTGCACCTGGCGCGGCACATCGAAGTAGAAATCGTCGGTCTCTCCCATCGCCTCAGGATGCGCGGGACTTCCCAGCCGTCATGCGCAAACTGTTCAGCGATGAAGCGCCTTTGGCGCTCGGCGTCCCATTCATTCCCACCCTCGGGTTTTTTCTGGATGCCGACGTAGGCGCCGAGCTTGCCATCGCGCGAGGGCTTCAGGGTGGCCCCGCGGGCCTCGACGGTGTTGTATTGCCATGTCCCGCTGCAGCATCGGTCCTTTCCAGGACAACCACAGCAAGGGGCCGATCAGCGCGAGGGTCAGGCCGTGCTCGCGCAACTGGGCGTCGGCCAGGCGGTTGAAGACGCGCGCGGCATGGTTGGCGAGGTAGCCGGGGGCAGCGGCGGCTTCGGATGGATGTCCGGTTTCATCGCCAGAGCATGGTTCAGGCAAGACTGGCCGGGCAAGCATTCGGCACAGCACTTTCCTGTTCACACAGGATCCGTTAGCAACGGTTTCTTGAGGTTTGCTAAGGTAGAATATCGTTCTTTCATTATTTCACTGTTGAGTCGCCATGGACGCCGTTCTCAGTTTCACCCGCTTGCAAGACCTGATCGACCGCGATGCGCTGAAAAACAAGCGCGTCTTCATCCGCGCCGACCTGAACGTGCCGCAGGATGACGCTGGCAACATCACCGAAGACACGCGCATCCGCGCTTCGGTGCCGGCGATCCAGGCCGCCCTCAAAGCCGGCGCCGCGGTGATGGTGACCTCGCACCTGGGCCGTCCAGCCGAGGGCGAGTTCAAGCCGGAAGACACGCTGGCGCCGGTCGCCGCGCGCCTGTCCGAACTGCTCGGCCAGCCAGTCGAACTGAAGCAGAACTGGGTCGATGGCGTCGATGTGGCGCCGGGCCAGGTCGTGTTGCTGGAAAACTGCCGCGTCAACAAAGGTGAAAAGAAGAATGCCGACGAGCTGGCCCAGAAGATGGCCAAGCTCTGCGACGTGTACGTGAACGATGCTTTCGGCACCGCCCACCGCGCCGAAGCGACCACGCACGGCATCGCCAAGTTTGCCCCTGTCGTGTGCGCTGGCCCATTGCTGGCCGCGGAACTCGACGCACTCGGCAAGGCCCTGGGCCAGCCGGCACGTCCGCTGCTGGCCATCGTGGCCGGCTCCAAAGTGTCGAGCAAGCTCTCGATTTTGCAAAGCCTGGCCGGCAAGGTCGACAACCTGGTCGTCGGCGGCGGCATCGCGAATACTTTCATGAAGGCCGTCGGCCTGAACATCGGCAAGTCGCTGGTCGAGAACGACCTGGTCAGTGAAGCGAAATCCATCATCGACATGATGAGCGCGCGCGGCGCCTCGGTACCGATTCCTGTGGACGTGGTCTGCGCGAAAGAGTTCTCGCCGACGGCTGCCGCAACGGTGAAAGACGTCGCCGATGTGGCTGACGACGACATGATCCTCGACATCGGCCCGAAGACCGCCGCCATGCTGGCCGAGCAGGTCGCCAAGGCCGGCACCATCGTCTGGAACGGCCCGGTCGGCGTGTTCGAGTTCGACCAGTTTGCAGAAGGCACGAAGACCCTGGCGCTGGCGATTGCCGACTCCAAAGGCTTCTCGATCGCCGGCGGTGGCGACACCCTGGCGGCGATTGCCAAGTACAACATCGGCGAGAAGATCGGCTATATCTCGACGGGCGGCGGCGCCTTCCTCGAGTTCCTGGAAGGGAAGACCCTGCCGGCAGTCGAGATCCTGCTGCAGCGTAATAGCCAGTAAGTTAAGTAACAAGCGCAGCCCAGGCTGCGCTTCTCTTTTTCACACCAAGGATCAACATGTATTGCGCTACCAAGATTGTTGCCACCATCGGCCCCGCCTCGACCGACTTCGATATCCTCGTCAAGATGATCCGCGCCGGCGTCGACGTCGTGCGCCTGAACTTCTCGCACGGTAAGGCCCAGGACCACATCGACCGCGCCGCCCTGGTGCGCCGCGCGGCGGCTGCCTGCGGCGTCGAGGTGGCGATCATGGCCGACATGCAGGGTCCGAAGATCCGCGTCGGCAAGTTTGAAGAAGGCAAAATCTTCCTGAACAATGGCGACAAGTTCATCCTGGATGCGAAATGGGGCGACAACGGCGAACTGGGCAACCAGGAACGCGTGGGCCTCGACTACAAGGCCTTGCCGCGCGATGTGCGTCCGGGCGACAAGCTGCTGCTCAACGATGGCCTGATCGTGCTGGTGGTCGACAAGGTCGTTGGCCATGAGATCTGCACCACCGTCAAAGTCGGCGGCGAGCTGTCGAACAACAAGGGCATCAACCGCCAGGGCGGCGGCCTGACCGCGCCGGCGCTGACCTCGAAGGACATGGAAGACATCAAGACCGCGATGAGCTTCCAGGCCGACTACCTGGCGATTTCCTTCCCGAAAAGCGCCACCGACATGGAAATGGCGCGCCAGCTGGCGAACATCGCCGGCGAGGCCTATCACCACAAGCCGATGATGATCGCCAAGATCGAGCGCGCCGAAGCCATTCCCGTGCTGCAGGAAATCCTCGACGCGTCGGACGGCATCATGGTCGCGCGCGGCGACCTGGCGGTCGAGGTGGGCAATGCCGCCGTGCCGGCGCTGCAAAAGCGCATGATCCGCATGGCGCGCGCATCGAACAAGCTGGCGATCACCGCGACCCAGATGATGGAATCGATGATCGTGAACGCCGTGCCGACCCGCGCCGAAGTCTCGGACGTGGCGAATGCCGTGCTGGACGGCACCGACGCCGTCATGACCTCGGCCGAAACCGCATCGGGCAAGTACCCGATCGAGACCGTCGAGATGATGGCCGCGGTCTGCCTGGAAGCGGAGCAATCCGAATACAACAAGCTCGACACCGACTTCCTGAACGTGGAGTTCACCCGCATCGACCAGTCGATTGCCTACGGCACCTTGTTCACCGCTCATCACCTGGCCGTGAAAGCGATTGTCGCCCTGACCGAATCGGGCTCGACCGCGCTGTGGATGAGCCGACATAACATCGACACCCCGATTTTCGCCCTGACCCCGTCACAAACGACGCAGCGCAAGGCTTCGCTGTACCGGAACGTGCGAGCATTCCCCCTGCTGCAGGAAGGCGGCAGCCACGCCGTGCTGCGCAAGGCGGAAGAGCTCCTGATCAAGGAAGGCATGGTCGCCCCGGGCGACACCATCGTCGTGACCTGGGGCTCGCCGATGGGCGAGGCCGGCGGCACCAATGCGCTCAAGATCGTGCGCGTGGGCGAGACCTACAAGGATTAATGGCGGCTTCGCTTCGAGCGAAGCTCCCGAAACGGTTTCTTTATTGTTTTGGAGTACTACCATGGCACTCGTATCACTGCGTCAATTGCTGGACCACGCTGCCGAACACAGCTACGGCCTGCCGGCATTCAACGTCAATAACCTGGAACAAGTGCAGGCCATCATGGCCGCGGCCGACGCCGTCGGTTCGCCGGTCATCATGCAAGCCTCGGCTGGCGCGCGCAAGTACGCCGGCGAAGCCTTCCTGCGCCACCTGATCGACGCCGCCGTCGAAGCCTACCCGCACATTCCGGTCGTCATGCACCAGGACCACGGCCAGTCGCCGGCGGTCTGCATGGCCGCCATCCGTTCGGGCTTCAGCTCGGTGATGATGGACGGTTCGCTCGAAGCCGACGGCAAGTCGGTCGCTTCCTACGAATACAACGTCGAGGTCTCGAAAGAGGTCGTCAAGTTCGCGCACGCGATCGGCGTGACGGTGGAAGCCGAACTGGGCGTGCTCGGTTCGCTGGAAACCATGAAGGGCGACAAGGAAGACGGCCACGGCGCCGACGGCACCATGACCCGCGAGCAGCTGCTGACCGACGTCGACCAGGCCGCCGATTTCGTGGCCCGCACCCAGTGCGACGCCTTGGCCATTGCGATTGGGACCTCGCACGGCGCCTACAAGTTCACGCGCAAGCCTACCGGCGACATCCTGGCGATCGATCGCATCAAGGAAATCCACGCGCGCATCCCGAACACCCACCTGGTGATGCACGGTTCGTCGTCGGTGCCGCAGGAACTGCTGGCCATCATCCGCGAATTCGGCGGCGACATGAAAGAGACCTACGGCGTGCCGGTCGAAGAGATCCAGGAAGGCATCAAGCATGGTGTCCGCAAGATCAATATCGACACCGACATCCGCCTGGCCATGACCGCGGCGATCCGCAAGTACATGTTCCAGAACCCGACGAAATTCGATCCGCGCGATTACCTGAAGCCTGCGCGCGAAGCGGCGATGGAAGTGTGCAAGGCGCGTTTCCTCTCCTTCGGCTGCGAAGGCATGGCCGCCAGGATCAAGCCGATCCCGCTCGACAAAATGGCCGAGCGTTACAAGGCCGGCGAGCTGGCCCAGGTTGTCAAGTAATATAGCGTTTGGAACGGGCTGCTGCGGCAGCCCGCGTTGCTTTCGGTAGGCTTGCCCTTGCTTCACAGGCAACGCTACCGAGGCCGCGCACTCTTTTCCGTTTTGATTCAGTTTGTTTCCCTGATACTCCTTCTATGAACAGCCTCTACCAATCCACGATCCAGTCCCTGCCACTCCTTGGCCACGGCAAAGTGCGCGACAACTACGCAGTCGGCGACGACAAGATCCTGATCGTCACCACCGACCGCCTGTCGGCCTTCGACGTCGTCATGAACGAACCGATCCCGGGCAAGGGCATGGTCCTGAACCAGATGAGCGATTTCTGGTTCGAGAAACTCGGCCACATCGTGCCGAACCACCTGACCGGCGTGGCGCCGGAAAGCGTCGTGGCGGCCGATGAGGTCGAGCAAGTCCGCGGCCGCGCCGTCGTGGCCAAGCGCCTGAAGCCGATCCTGGTCGAAGCCGTGGTGCGCGGCTACATCATCGGTTCCGGCTGGAAGGACTACCAGGCAAACGGACAGATCTGCGGCATCGCCTTGCCGGAAGGCCTGCGCCAGGCCGATAAACTGCCCGCGCCGCTGTTTACCCCGGCCGCCAAGGCAGATCTGGGCGAGCACGACGAGAACATCTCGTTCGCCGAGATGGAAGAACGCATCGGCGCCGAGCTGGCCGCCAAGATGCGCGACATCAGCATCGCCCTGTACACCGCCGCCGCCGAATACGCTGCCACCAAGGGCATCATCATCGCCGACACCAAGTTCGAGTTCGGCCTCGACGACAACGGCGTGCTGCACCTGATGGACGAAGTCCTGACGGCGGACTCCTCGCGTTTCTGGCCAGCCGATTCCTACGCGCCGGGCATGTCGCCGCCGTCCTTCGACAAGCAGTTCGTGCGCGATTACCTCGAAACCTTGAGCGACTGGAACAAGACCGCACCGGCGCCCGCCCTGCCGGCCGACGTCATTGCAAAAACCCAGGCCAAGTACTTCGAAGCCATCGAACGCCTGACCGGCGAAAAGCTGAAGGCCTGAGATGACGGAACCAACAGTCAAGCCATTGGTCGGCGTCATCATGGGTTCGTCCTCGGATTGGGACGTGATGAAGAACGCCGTCGACGTGCTCAAGCAATTCGGCGTGCCCTTCGAGGCGCAAGTGATTTCCGCGCACCGCATGCCGGATGAGATGTTCACGTATGCCGAGACGGCGCGTGCGCGTGGCCTGCGCGCCATCATCGCCGGCGCCGGTGGGGCAGCCCACCTGCCGGGCATGGTGGCCGCGAAAACCATCGTGCCGGTGCTGGGCGTGCCGGTGCCCTCGAAATACCTGCGCGGCGAGGATTCGCTGCTGTCGATCGTGCAGATGCCGAAGGGCGTGCCGGTGTGCACCTTCGCCATCGGCGAAGCGGGCGCCGCGAATGCCGCGCTGACCGCGGTGGCGATCATTGCCGCCGGTGACGATGCCCTGGCCGCGCAGCTCGAACAGTTCCGCAAGGACCAGACCGCCGCCGCCCAGGCGATGACCCTGCCAGTTTGAATCCATATGAGTAATTCGCAGCATCCTTCGTTCCTGCCCACCGCCAATCCGCCGACCTGGCTGGGCGTGATGGGAGGCGGCCAGCTCGGCCGCATGTTCGCCCACGCCGCCCAGGCCATGGGCTACAAGGTCGCCGTGCTGGAGCCCGCCGCCGACTGCCCTGCCGGGCAGGTGGCCGAGCGCCTGGTCCAGGCCGGCTACACCGACAGCGTTGCCCTCGGCCAGCTGGCCGCCCTGTGCAGCGCCGTCACCACCGAGTTCGAAAACGTGCCGGCCGACAGCATGGATTTGCTGGCGCAAGGCAGTTTTGTCGCGCCTGCGGGTTCCTGCGTGGCCATTGCCCAGGACCGCGTGCTGGAAAAGCGCTTCTTTGTCGATTGCGCGGCCAGGTCCGGCGTGCTGCCGGCGCCGCACAAGGTGATCGCCTCGAACGAGGATATCGACGCCATCGATGACAAGCTGCTGCCCGGCATCCTGAAAACCGTGCGCATGGGCTACGACGGCAAGGGGCAAGTGCGCGTCAAAAGCCGCGACGACGTGCGCGCCGCGTTTGCCTCCATGAACGGCGTCACCTGTTTGCTGGAAAAGATGCTGCCGCTGGCCTACGAGGTCTCGGTGCTCACCGCACGCGGCGCCGATGGCCAGTCGGTGGTGTATCCGATCGCCGAGAACGTGCACCGCGACGGCATCCTGTTCACCACCACCGTGCCAGGGCCAAATGTGTCGGAGGAATGCGCACGCAAGGCGCAGGACGCGGCGCGCGCCATCGTGGCCGAGCTCGGCTATGTGGGCGTGCTCTGCATCGAGTTCTTCGTGCTGGAAGATGGTTCGCTGGTGGTCAACGAAATGGCGCCGCGCCCGCACAACAGCGGCCACTACACGATCGACGCCTGCGTGACGAGCCAGTTTGCCCAGCAGGTGCGGGCGATGGCGCGCCTGCCGCTGGGCGATGTGCGCCAGCATGCGCCGGCCGTGATGTTGAACATCCTGGGCGATGTCTGGTTCGACGGCGAGAACTATCGCGAGCCGGCCTGGGACCGCGTGCTGGCGCTGCCGGGCGCCTTCTTGCACCTGTATGGCAAGGACGATCCGCGCCGCGGCCGCAAGATGGGCCACGTGACCTTCGTCGCGCCAACGCTGGAAGAAGCGCAGGAACAATTGCACGCAGCCTGTGCCAGCCTCGGGATCGCGGCATGAGCGCATTTGAAATCGATCAGGCGGCGATCCAGGCAGGCGCGCGCGCACTGGAAGCCGGCCAGCTGGTCGCCTTTCCTACCGAAACCGTGTACGGCCTCGGCGCCGACGCCGAGAACCCGGCGGCGGTGGCGGCCATCTATGCCGCCAAGGGCCGTCCCCAGGATCACCCGGTGATCGTGCACCTGGCGCCGGAAGCCGACATCGCCCACTGGGCCTGTGCGATTCCGCACGAGGCGCACGCGCTGGCCGAGGCCTTCTGGCCCGGCCCGCTCACCATGATCCTGAAGCGCGCGCCGAACATTCCGGACGCCGTCAGCGGCGGCCAGGACACGGTCGGTTTGCGCTGCCCTGCGCACCCGGTGGCGATCGCCCTGCTGCGCGCCTTCAAGGGCGGGCAGGGCGGCGTCGCCGCGCCGTCGGCCAACAAGTTCGGCCACGTCAGCCCGACGCTGGCGCAGCACGTGCGCGACGAGTTCGAGGCCGACGCTTCGGTGGCGCTGGTGCTCGACGGCGGCGCCTCGCAGGTGGGCATCGAGTCGACCATCGTCGATCTGTCGCGCCTGGCGACCCACGGCCCGGTGCTGCTGCGCCCGGGCCATGTGAGCGCGGAAGCGATTGCCGCCGTCATCGACCGCATGCCGGCCGCGCCGGATGTGGCCGCGCCGCGCGCCTCGGGCACCCTCGAATCGCATTACGCGCCGCACACGCCGGTGGCGATGCAAGACACGGCCACCCTGGCCCGGACCCTGGCGCGCATGGGCGACGCCGGGCGCAAGGTGGCCTTGATCCACTATTCCGACTTGCCGGCGGCCCACGCCAGCCAGCGCTTGCCGGCCACCCCGGACGGCTTTGCGCACGCGCTGTACGCGGCGCTGCGCGCGATGGACGGGCAGGGCGCCGACCTGATCCTGGTCGAGGCGCCGCCGCAAGATGGCGCCTGGCTCGGCGTCAACGACCGCCTGCGCCGCGCCGCGCACGGCTCGACCGGCATCGTGCACGGCTTGCTGAACCGCGACGCGGGCGCCTGAGGCGTGCTGTGAAAAAATCGCCATGGCGGCGTTGCCTCGTCTCGCCGTACGCTCGTACTGTCTTCGACTCGGCGCCGGTAGGCCGTATTCCTTGCCCTGACGGTTTTTTTCACAACCTCTGCATCCGGCGCAAAGAGGGCCCCCGGCGCAGTTGCCCATCGCAAAAAAACAACCGCCGGTCACTGCTTCCCTGTACCTGATGCCTTTAGACATATAACCAGCATCAATCATTGTTATAATCCAGAACGTTGTCAGCGCTCTATCTTGGTCAACTGTTGTCTTCCGCAGACGGCACGACAATTGATCCATGTACAAGCGGAAAGAAGACTGGCATATTAGTTACGGCACGAATAGCACGGGCGTTCGTTTCATAGAAAAAACATCCTTCCTCTCAGGAGACACAATGCGTCAAAAGAATTTTGCGCTGGCACTGCTGACCGCAGCAGCGCTGGCCGCATGCGGCGGCACCGGCAGCAGCGGCGGTGACCAATCCCACGCGATCACCTTCAGCCAGCAAGTGACCTTCGGCGACAGCCTGTCGGACGTCGGTACCTACAACGTCGGCGCCGTCAAGGCTGCCGGCGGCGGCAAGTTCTCGATCAACGGTTCGGAAACCTCGAAAGACCCGGCACTGACCGGCCTGAACTGGACCGAAGTGCTGGCCGCCGAACTGCGTCTGCCAGCCCCATGCGCGGCCCAGACCGGCCTGGAAGGCACCAACAACGACGCCAACCCGGCGCTGGACTTCAACGTCCCGATCGTCAACAACGTCAATTGCTTCAACTACGCCCAGGGCGGCGCCCGCGTGACCAATCCTATCGGACCGGGCAACAAGGTCGTCAAGCCTGAGATCGGCGAAATGACCGTCCCGGTCGCAACCCAGGTCCAGATGCACCTGTCCAAGACTGGCGGCAAGTTCAGCGGCACCGAACTGGTCACCATCATGGCCGGCGGCAACGATGTCCTGTCGCAGCTGAGCGCCGTCAGCGCCGCCGGCACCGCCGCTGGCGCGCAAGCCTTCCCGGGCCTGCTGATCGCTGGCCTGGCCGCGACCACGACCAACCCAGCCACCGCGCTGCCAATCATCCAGCGCGCGGTTGCCACCAACGCCGCCGGTGGCCAGAGCGCGATCACCACCGCGGCAGTCGGCGCGGCGGTCTCGCAAGGCGCCACTCTGGACGCCGCCCGTGCCGCTGCCGCCAAGGCCGGCGCCGACGCCACCGCTGCCGGCACCAAGGCCGCTGGCGAGTACGCCGCCGCCAACGCCCAGACCCTGGTCGCGGAACTGGCCAAGGCCGGCGCCGAGAAGGCCGCCATCGTCAAGAGCCAGATCGTTGCCAAGGGCGCCAAGTACGTCGTCGTCAACAACCTGCCGGACGTGGCGAACACCCCGTCGGGCCGCGCACAGCCTGCGCTGCAGCCGCTGATCGACAACATGGTCAAGGCCTTCAATGCACAGCTGAAAGCTGGCCTGGGCGAGAGCCCGAACATCCTGTACGTCGACCTGTACAGCATCAGCCGCGACCAGATGACCAATCCGCAGACCAAGGAAATCTACGGCCTGAGCAACGTCACGACCCCGGCCTGCGACCTGGCCAATCCAGCGGTCAAGGAAACCTCGCTGCTGTGCACGACGCGTACCCTGGTGGCCGGCGATACCGCGCACTTCATGTACGCCGACAGCATCCACCCGACCCCGTACGAGTACTGGCTCATCGCGCGTTATATCTTGAAAGATATGGCCGTCAAGGGTTGGCTGTAATCCGAGAAGAAAAATCGCCGCGCCTCGGCCCGCTGGCCGCGGCGCGGCTTAATAAGAATCAGGAGAAATAATGAAAGTACGTTTGAATAGCGTCGTGAAAATGGCGGTTGCCGCCGCCGCGCTGGCCTGCGCGACCGGCGCCTCGGCCCAGTCGGCCGGCCAGTGGACCGCCAAGTTCGGCTTCAACCAGCTGACCCCGAAAGTCGAAAGTGGCGACCTGACCGGTCCGGCCCTGCCGTTCACGAAAGCGGGCGTCGACCGCGACATCCAGCCGGTGCTGATCTTCGCCTACGGCCTGACCAACAACATCTCGGCCGAAGTCGCGCTGGGCACCCCGTACAAGCACAAGATCAAGGGCGCAGGCTCGATCCAGGGCACGGGCGAACTGGGCACCGTCGAGGCGCTGCCGCCTACCCTGTTCCTGCAATACCGCTTCTTCGAGCCGACCGCGACCTTCCGTCCCTACATCGGCCTGGGCGCGACCTACGCCTACTTCATGAAGGAACGCGGTTCGGGCAAGCTGACCGCCCTGACCAATCCGGGCGGCCCGGCCACGACCTTCGACATCGACAACAAGTTCACCTACACCGGCCAGGTTGGCCTGGCGGTAAACCTGAGCGAGAAATGGTTCGTCGACGCGACCGTCAACAAGAGCCGCCTGCGCACCGACGTGCACTTCTCGACCGGCCAGAACCAGCACATGAAGCTCGATCCAGTGGCTGTGGTGCTGGCGGTGGGTTACAAGTTCTAAGTGTTCACGCGGCGTGCGCGCCGCGTCAGGAAGCCGGCATGGGTGCGCGCCCTGCCGGCTTTTTTACGTCTTGGTGGCGGCGTTGTCATACGGTGTTTTTTCGAGGGCGAGGTTGTCGTAGGGTGGGGGTCACGTCAGAGCGCCGGATGACGTAGGACGCCAGGGCTCAATGCACCCCCGCCGCATACGCCGCGAACTGCTCCCCACTCAGCGCCTTTTCGTAGAAATACCCCTGGAAGCCGTAGCAGCCGGCTTCCGTCAGGAACTCGCGCTGCCCGGCCGTTTCGACTCCTTCCGCAATCACCTGCAGCCCCAGGCTGCCCCCGAGCGCGATGATCGAGCGCACGATCGAGGCGTCGTTGCGGTCGGTGAGCACGTCGCGCATGAACGAATAATCGATCTTCAGCTGGTCCAGCGGCAGCTTGCGCAGGTAGGCCAGCGACGAGTAGCCTGTGCCGAAGTCGTCGAGCGAGAAGGTGATGCCGAGGCGGCGCAGGGTCTCCATGGTCTGCACCGTGTGCGCGAAATCGGTCACGACCAGGGTCTCGGTCAGCTCGAATTTCAGCCCGTGCGGGTCGACGCCGGTGGCGGCCAGGATTTCCTGGGTCATGGCCACGAAATCGGGTTCCATGAACTGGCGCGCGCTGACGTTCACCGACAGCGACAGGTTGCGCGTGATGGGATTGCGCTGCCAGGCGGCCAGCTCGGCGCAGGCGGTGCCCAGCACCCAGCGGCCGATCTCGACGATCAGGCTGGTTTCCTCGGCGGCCTTGATGAATTCGGTCGGGTACAGCACGTCGCCGTTCGGCTGGCGCCAGCGCAGCAGGGCCTCGGCGCCGATCACGCGGCTGGCGCTGTCGAGCTGGGGCTGGTAGTTCAGCATGAACTCGTGGCTGCGCAGGGCGCGCCGCAAGCCGTTCTCGAGTTCCGAGCGCGCGCTCCAGGCCGCCTGCATGGCGGGGTCGAAGAAGCGGAAGGTGTTGCGTCCGGCCGCCTTGGCCTGGTACATCGCCGTGTCGGCCTGCTTCAGCGCCGATTCCACGGTGTCGGTCATGCCGCTGATCATGGTCACGCCCACGCTGGTCGACACCGCATACATGAAGTCGGCCAGCTGGAAGGGCGTGGACATGGCCGCGACGATCTTCGCCGCCACGGTCTCGGCCTGGTGCACGGCGGCGGCGAGGGTGTCTTCCTCGGGCGGCACCAGGATCACGAATTCGTCGCCGCCCAGGCGCGCCACCATGTCGGCTTCGCGCACGCTGTGTTCGAGGCGGCGCGCCACCGCCTGCAGCAGCATGTCGCCGGCGGCATGGCCGTGGGTGTCGTTCAGGGTCTTGAAGTTGTCGAGGTCGCAGAACAGCAGCGCGCCGATCTTGCGCGAGCGCGCGCTGCCGATCAATGCGCGGCGCAGGTGATCCAGCAGGCTGGCGCGGTTCGGCAGTTCGGTCAGCGCGTCGAAATAGGCGAGGCGGTGGATGCGCGCCTCGTTGCTCTTGCGCTCGCTGATGTCGGTGCTGATCACCAGGATCTTCTGCGGCATGCCGGCCGCGGCGCTTGCCGGCACCACGGTCCAGCGGGTGTCGGCCTGTATGGTGCAGCCGTCGCGCCGGTGCTGGGCCAGTTCGCCCGCCCATTCACCTTCCTGCAGGGCATTCTGCCAGGCCGCGCAGTAGGCGGCATGGTCGTCGCACAGCAGGTCGGGCATGTGCTGGCCGCGCGCTTCCTCGGGGCTCCAGCCGTACAGGCGCTCGGCGCCCTTGTTCCAGTAGGTAATGCGCGCGCTCATGTCCATCACGAAGATGGCGTCGTGCGCCTTGTCGAGCAGGGATGCCTGCTCCAGCGCCAGCATGTCGGCGCGGCGCACCACGGTGATGTCGGCGATGAAGCCTTCCAGCGCCACCACCGCGCCGCGCTCGTCGTAGACGGCCGCGCCTTGCTCCCAGGCCCAGCGCAGCTGGCCGGCGGCGTTCGTGATGCGGTAGCTCAGCTGGTAGGCGCGGCGGTCGCGGATCGCGGCATTCGTGTCGTCCGCCACCTTGGCGCGGTCGTCGGGATGGATCAGGCTGGCAAACGAGACCGGGTCCTCGCCGATGAAGGCCGCCGGCACATAACCGGTCAGCCGCTCGACGCCGGCGCTGATGAACTCCATGGTCCACTCGGTGTCGTTCAGGCAGCGGTAGACTGCCCCGGGCAAATTACTCAGCAACAGGTCCAGGGACAATGCCGAGGCATCGTTCGAGCGGGAGTTGGGCGAGGCCGGGGGGGTGGTGGTAGTCATGTTCCGCGCGCTTGATATAGGTGGAACACTAATTGATAGTTAATTGATTGTACACATGATGGGTCTGGTTTTGTATTGATTTGTAATCGTTCGTGCCGAATTAGTCGATTCGGTTATTAAATCTGTACGGAAAGTAGCAAGTACCCATGTAGTTGGGGTAAGCCAGCATTTCAGGGGTGTGCACGCGACAGTCGGCACCATGCCGGCGGCTGCCGCGTGCGGACAGGCAGTCAGAACGCGGCGATGCCGGTCTGCGCGCGGCCCAGGATCAGGGCGTGGATGTCGTGCGTGCCTTCGTAGGTATTCACGACTTCCAGGTTCACCATGTGGCGGATGATGCCGAACTCGTCCGAGATACCATTTCCACCCAGCATGTCGCGTGCGGTACGGGCGATGTCCAGCGACTTGCCGCAGGAATTGCGCTTCATGATCGAGGTAATTTCCACCGCCGCCGTGCCTTCGTCTTTCATCCGGCCCAGGCGCAGGCAAGCTTGCAAGCCCAGCGTGATTTCGGTCTGCATGTCGGCCAGCTTCTTTTGCACCAGCTGGTTCGCCGCCAGCGGCTTGCCGAACTGATTCCGGTCCATCGTGTACTGGCGCGCCGTGTGCCAGCAGGCCTCCGCTGCACCGAGCGCGCCCCAGGCGATGCCGTAGCGCGCCGAGTTCAGGCAGGTGAAGGGGCCCTTCAAGCCGCGCACGTCGGGGAAGGCATTTTCTTCCGGGCAGAACACCTTGTCCATCACGATCTCGCCGGTGACCGACGAACGCAGGCCGAACTTGCCGTGGATCGCCGGCGCGCTCAAGCCCTGCATGTCCTTTTCCAGCACGAAGCCGCGGATCGCGCCTTCGTCGTCCTTGGCCCAGACCACGAACACATCGGCCACCGGCGAATTCGTGATCCACATCTTCGAACCGGTCAGGGCATAGCCGCCGTCCACCTTGCGCGCGCGGCTCACCATCGAACCCGGATCGGAACCGTGGTTCGGTTCCGTCAGGCCGAAGCAGCCGATCCATTCGCCGGTGGCCAGCTTCGGCAGGTATTTTTGTTTGGTCGCTTCGTTGCCGAATTCAAAGATCGGCACCATTACCAGCGACGACTGCACGCTCATCATCGAGCGGTAGCCCGAGTCCACGCGCTCGACTTCGCGCGCGATCAAGCCGTAGGCGACGTAGTTCAGGCCAGGGCCGCCGTACTGTTCCGGAATCGTCGGGCCCAGCAAACCCAGTTCGCCCATTTCGCGGAAGATCGCGGTGTCCATGGTCTCGTGGCGGAAGGCCTCGAGGATGCGCGGCTGGAGCTTGTCCTGGCAGTAGGCGGCGGCCGCGTCGCGCACCATGCGCTCGTCGTCGCTCAATTGGCTGTTCAGCAGCAGCGGGTCGTCCCAATGGAAGGCGGTCTTGTGGGTGGGTGCGCTCATCGATCGGTCCTGTCTCTCGTGTTCTTGTGGCCGGCACCTGCTCGCGCGCCGGAGTCAGAAGATTATAGGAAGGACGTCTTGACGCGGCTTTCCAAACTGCGACAGGCATTTTCATTTTCGGCCGAGGCCGAGGCCAAGGCCAAGGCCGAGGCCGAAGTCTATTGCGTAAAGGAGACCGCGCCCGCCAGCCCGGCATCGCGCAAGCGCACCATGTCGCGTGTCGGCGCATTGCCGAAGTGGCGCGCATACTCGCGGCTGAACTGCGAGGCGCTGATGTAGCCGACGCGCTGGCAGGCCAGGCCGGCGTCCATGCCGGTCGCCAGCATCAACCGCCGCGCTTCCTGCAGGCGCAGGGTTTTCTGGAACTGCAGCGGACTCATCGAGGTGAGCGTCTTGAACTGCCCGTGCAGCGACGAGGCGCTCATGTGCGCCAGCGCGGCCATGTCGTCGATGCGCATCGGCTGGTCGTAGTGCGCGCGGATCCAGGCCACGACCTTGCCGATGCGGTGGGCCTCGATCCGCCCCAGCTGGGCCAGGCGCGCGCCGAAGGGGCCGCGCAGCAGGCGCAGCATGATCTCGTCCTGCACCAGCGGCGCCAGCAGGGCGGCGTCCTCGGGGCGGCTGGCCAAGGTCATCAGGCGCGCGGCGGCGTCGACGATGTCTTCGCCGGCCTGGGCCACGTACACGGCGCGTCCCGCGCGTGCGGGCGGCACGCCTTCCGGGTAGGCCTTCAGGATCAGTTCGCTCAAGCGCTCGAGGTCGAAATCGAAGCGGAACGACAGGTAGGGCGCCGCCACGCTGGCTTGCCGGATCATGGCGGCGATCGGCAAATCGAGCGAAAAGACCAGCATGCGCGACGGATCGTAGTCGTAGGATTCGCCGCCCAGCATCACGGTCTTCGCGCCTTGCGCCACGATGCACAGCGCGGGACGGTGCAGGCCGTGGACCAGCTCGGCGCTGTCGTTCGAGGCGCGCACCGCGTGCAGGCCCGGGATGCAGGTGGCGAAGCTGCCGTCCTGCGGCGCGCTGGCGGCCAGCAGGGCTGCCAGGCGGACCAGATTCGGATGAGAAGAAGTCGGCGCGTTCATGGCGCATTCGTCATGTTAGGTGGCTGAAGAATACACCATGCCGCTGCCGAGTTCAGTCGGCGTGGTCGGTCGACCCCGACAGTGCCGCCAGCGTGGCCATCTCGGCACGCCGCGCGTCGAGCGCCGCGGTGGCCATGGCCAGGGCATCGCTGCCGGCCAGGAACTGGCGTGGCGGCGCCGCCATCGCGGCCAGTTCGATCACGGCGGCCGCCAGCTTCACCGGGTCGCCCAGCTGCTTGCCTTTGTACGCGCCGTACGCCCCCTCGACCGAGCCGTGGGCGGCGTAGTCCTCGATGGCGGTAGCGCCGTAGCGGACCGAGCTCGGGTCGAGGAACTCGGTGCGGAAGAAGCCGGGTTCCACCGCCGTGACCTTGATCCCGAACGGCGCCACCTCGAGCGCGAGCGAGGCGCTCAAGCCTTCGATGGCGTACTTGCTGGCGCAATACACCGAGGCGCCGTCGAAGCCGGTGATGCCGGCGATCGAGCTGATGTTGATGATGTGGCCGCCACGCTGGCGACGCATCACCGGCAGCACCGCGCGCAGCATGTGCATCACGCCATGCACGTTGACGGCGAACTGCTGCGCGATCTCGGCGCTCGACACTTCTTCCAGCCGTCCCAGCAGGCCGTAGGCGGCGTTGTTCACCAGCACGTCGATGCGGCCGAAACGCTCGGCGGCGGCGGCGATGGCCGGCGCCGCCTGGGCTTCGCTGGCGACATCGAGTTCGACGAAGGCGATGCGTGCGGGGTCGGCGTCGGCGAAGGTGTCCTGCAACTGGGCCAGCGTGCGGCCGGTGGCCACGACCCGGTCGCCGTGGTGCAGGGCTGCGCGTGCGATCTCGGCGCCGATGCCGCGGCCGGCGCCCGTAATCATCCAGACTTTGCTCATGGTGTCTCTTCCTTTGATGGTGCGTTGGGGAAGAGCGATGGTAGGACGGGGTGGGCGGCGCGGCTTGCCCAAAACTCCAGGGTGCTGGCGCGATCCTCGCCGGCTGCGCGGAAGTGGCCTACGACGTCACGCCGAAGCGGCCGCTGTGGAACAGCAGGGCCGGCTGCGGCTGGACTGCGCATTCCTCGACTTCGCCGACGAAGATCACGTGGTCGCCTTCGGGATAGCGGCTGCGGTTATGGCATTCGAACCAGGCCACCGCGCCTTTCAGGATCGGCTGGCCGGTGCGCGACAGCCCGTACGCGACGCCGGCGAACGGGTCTTCGCCACGGCGCGAAAAGCGCAGCGCCAGGTCTTCCTGCCCGGCCGCCAGCACGTTGATCACGTAGTGCGAGTTGCCGCTGAAGATGGGCATGCTGTTGGCGGCGCTGCCCAGGCTCCACAGCACCAGCGGCGGATCGAGCGAGACGGAATTGAAGGAACTCGCGGTCAGCCCGCGGAAGCTGCCGTCCTCGAGGCGCGTCGTGATGACGGTGACCCCGGTCGCAAATTGCGACAGTGCCTGGCGGAAATGCGCCGAATCGAAACCGCGCTCGGTGGCGCGGGGAGAGCGTGTGTTCATCGGACCCTTAAAAAGTTGCATGCTCATTATGCCATCGCCCGGAACGGGACGCCGCCTGGCTCGTATTCCACACCTGCCTGCAGCGCATGTTGCGTCTGCACAAAGTATGGCTTTACGTTACAGTAAAGCCATCACGAACAAGATCGAGGTATGCGATGAGCGAGCAAACAGCAAGCGGCGTGGCGATCCTGGGCGGCGGATGCTTCTGGTGCACCGAGGCTGTTTACCTGGAGGTGCGCGGCATCACGCGCGTGGAATCGGGCTACATGGGCGGCCACGTGGTCAATCCGACCTACGAACAAGTCTGCGGCGCCGCCACCGGCCACGCCGAGGTGGTGCGGCTGGAATTCGATCCGTCGGTGATCAGCTACCGCGACATCCTGCAGATCTTCTTCACCATCCACGACCCGACCACGCAAGACCGCCAGGGCAACGACGTCGGCCCGCAATACCGCTCGGTGATCTTTACCCAGGACGCCGAACAGGAAGCAAGCGCGCGCCAGGTGATCGCCGAAATGGCGGCCGTGTGGGACGCACCGATCGTGACCCAGGTGCTGCCGGAGGAAACCTGGTACAAGGCCGAGGAGTATCACCAGAATTACTACGCCCAGCACCCGATGCAGGGCTACTGCGCGTTCGTGGTGGCGCCGAAGGTGGCGAAGTTCAGGACGACGTTCCAGCAGTTCATGAAATAACGGAAACGTTGGTGTTTGTGTTGCCGCTGGATTGATCGGCTTTGGTAGGGTGGGCGCAAGAGCCCACCTACAGCCAGCCCCATCGACTTCGCTTGCTCCCCGCTCACTCGTACATGTACTTCCTCGACCAGGGTATCTGCGCCGGGTCTTCCCCGGCCTTGCCGCACACGATCTGGTACAGGCTGATCCAGTCGTGGGCAAAGGCGTAGGCGCAGCCGGCGAGGTAGACGTGCCAGATGCGGAAGCGCTTGGCGTCGGTCAGCTGGGCGATCTCGTCGGCGCGATTTTCGAAATTCTCGGTCCAGGCGGCGCAGGTCTTGGCGTAGTGGCGGCGCAGGTTCTCGACGTCGCGCACTTCCAGTCCGCCGGCCTGCATGGCCTTGATCACCGCGCCCAGGTGCGCCAATTCTCCCTGCGGGAACACGTATTCGTCGATGAAGGCGCCGCCGCCGTAGGGCGTGGCGCGGCCTTCGACGTCGGTCGAGGTGATGCCGTGGTTCATGACCACGCCGCCCGGCGCCAGCAGGCCGTTAACGCGTTCGAAATACTCGGCCAGGTGCTGCACGCCCACGTGCTCGAACATGCCGACGCTGGTGATGCGGTCGAACTGGCCGCTGACGTCGCGGTAGTCTTGCAGGCGGATCTCGACGCGGTCCGCGAGCCCGGCCGCCGCCACCCGTTCGCGCGCCAGGCTGGCCTGGTTTTCCGACAGCGTCACGCCCAGCACGCGCGCGCCGAAGTGCCCGGCCGCGCGGATCGCCAGCGCGCCCCAGCCGCAGCCGATGTCGAGCAGGGTCTGGCCCGGACGCAGGCCGATCTTGGTGAGGATGTGGTCGATCTTGCGCACCTGCGCCGTGGCCAGGTCTTCGTCGCCGCTGTCGAAATAGGCGCAGGAATACACCATGTTCGGGTCGAGCCAGGCCTGGTAGAAATCGTTCGACACGTCGTAGTGGTAGCGGATCGCGTCGGCGTCCCGCTTGCGCGTGTGCGGCGAGAACAGGCGCAGCGGGTGAATGGCGCGCCGTTCGGCCTTGCCGTGCGAGGCAGCCAGCGCGCTGCCGATGCGGATCATGTCGGCGGCCCGTCCCTTGATCTCGAGCGCGCCTTCGACATAGGCTTGCCCGAGCTTGTACAGGGTCGGCGAGAGCAGGTAGCGCAGCGACGCCGGACGGGGTACGCGGATGGTGACGAGCGGCGGGTCGGACGACAAATCGACTTGCTCGCCATTCCACAGCTCGACCCGCAGGGGCAGCGACAGCTTGCTGCGCATGCCCGAGCTCCAGGCGCCAAGTTTGATTTCGTTGAACACGTTTCCCTCCGGCTGGTGAGCCGGCGAAAAACCACCGGCCTGAAGACATGACGGAGCCCCCGTACGGACGGGCTGTGCGTAAAACCTTGGTGCTGCGGTATGCGGTGCCTTGCTGCTGTGAAGCTGTGCTGCGTCAGGGCTGCAGGCGCTGCAGACTCCAGCTGCCGTCTTCCTGCCGCGTGTAGACGATGCGGTCATGGAAGCGCGAGCGGCGTCCTTGCCAGAACTCGATGCGCTCGGGCACCAGGCGGAAACCGCCCCAGTTGCCCGGGCGCGGCGGCGCTTCGCCGGCCTGGGCGGCCACGGCGTCGTAGTTCTGTTCCAGGGCCGCGCGGTTGGCGATCGGCGCACTCTGCTGGGAGGCGATCGCCGACAAGCGGCTCTTCAACGGCCTGCTATGGAAATACTTGTCGCTTTCCTCGGCCGAGGTCGTTTCGACCCGGCCCTCGATGCGCACCTGGCGTTCAAGTTCGCTCCAGAAGAATAGCAGGGCAGCGTGCGGATTGGCGCGCAGCTCCTGCGCCTTGCGGCTGTCGTAATTGGTGTACCAGGTGAAGCCGCGTTCGTCGAACTGCTTGACCAGCACGATGCGCGAGCTCGGCCGGCCCTCGGGGTCGACGGTGGCCACGTTCATCGCGTTCGGCTCGTTGACCTCGGCCTTCAGGGCCTGCTCGAACCAGCGCGTGAACTGCGCGATGGGATCGTCCAGCACATCGGCTTCGTCCAGGCTGGCCTGGCCATAGTCCTTGCGCAGGCCGGCCACGGCGTCGCCAATCGCCGGCGTGGTTTCAGGAACAGGTGTCGCATCAATCCCACGCCGCCGCCCCATGGCCGCGCCCAGGCGCGCCATCTGCTCGGGCGAGAACAGGCGCAGCGCCATCGGCGCCATCGTGCTTTCCTCGCGCTCCATGTGGGCGCTGTAGCGCTGCACGAAGCGCTGCACGTTCGAGCTCGACAGCGTGGCGGCGCTGCCGTCGGCAATCGCGGTCAATTGCTCGTGCAGGTCTTGCCAGAGCGCGTCCATCTCCTTGTGGTCCTGCAGGATGGTTGGCGCGAGCGCCGCCAGCGTGGCCGCGTCCTCGCCTTGCGCCACGGCGCGCAGCATCGGGATCAGGTCCTGTTCTTCGTCCTCGTGGTGCAGGTGGGCCGCCTTCTCGAAATACTTCAGCACGGCGCTTGCCGCCTGGCGCGCCTGGTCGTCGGCGCCGTGCGCGGGCAGGTGCGCCAGCAGGCGTTCGAGGGTGCCGAGCTGCTTGCGGATGCGTCCATGGCAATGCTTGAGGACAGCGATCGGCTGGTCGAAGCCGGGGGCGGCATCAATGAGGGAATCGTTCATGTGCGTTTTTTTGACAGAGGGAATTTTTTTTGATTGACTAACAGACATTTTAGTGCAGTTGCGAGCGATGGCTTCGGTAAAATGGCGGCATGCATACCAACGACACCCCCAGCTTCAGCGCAGCGCTCGACGACGAAATCGACTTCGCACGCCGCTTCGGCGGCATCGCCCGCTTGTACGGCGAGCGTGCCCTCGAACGCTTCCGTGCGGCGCACGTTTGCGTGATCGGCGTCGGCGGCGTCGGCTCCTGGATCGTCGAGGCCCTGGCGCGCAGCGCGGTCGGCCACCTGACCCTGATCGACCTCGACAACGTGGCCGAGTCGAACATCAACCGCCAGATCCAGGCCCTCACGTCGACCGTCGGCATGCCGAAGATCGAGGCCCTGCGCGAACGCATCGCCCAGATCAACCCCTTCTGCAAGGTGACCCTGGTCGAGGATTTCATCGAGCCGGAGAACATCGCGCAGATGGTCGGCACCGATCGCTTCGACTACGTGGTCGACGCCATCGACAGCGTGAAGGCCAAGGCCGCGCTGATCGCGTATTGCCGCGACCACAAGCTGCCGCTGGTGACCATCGGCGGCGCCGGCGGCCAGATCGATCCGACCAAGATCGAGGTGCGCGACCTGGCCCGTACCGAGCAGGAGCCGCTGCTGAAAAAGGTGCGCAAGCTGCTGCGCGCGCAGTATGGTTTTTCGCGTGGCGAGAAGCAGAAATACCACATCGACGCCGTGTTCTCGATGGAGCCCCTACGCTATCCCGAGCTTGAAGATGCCTGCGAGATCGGGTCGAGTGTCACCGGCTTGAATTGCGCGGGCTTCGGTTCCAGCATGGTCGTCACCGCCAGCTTCGGCATGATCGCCGCCGGCCACATCCTGCGCAAGATGGCGGAAGCGGCCGAGGCCGACAACGCGGAGGCGGCCGCCGCCGTGGCGCTGCCGGAAACGGCCGAGGCCGAAAAGTAAGGCGGTGTAACGCCGCTGCCATGGCGGCGCGGGCCTTTGCTATCATAGGATCATCGATTGAAATCCTGTCATTGAAAGAGACCACATGATCCGTCGTAGCTCCTTCGTGGCCCTGCTGCTTGCAGCGGCGGCCGCCCACGCCCAGCAGGGCGCGCCCGCCACCCCGGCCAATGCCCCGCAAGCCGCAGCTGCCGCCGGCCAGGCCGCCGCCACCGTGCGCCAGCAAGGCGTGCAAAGCGCCGCCGAGCAGGCCGCCATCGGCTCGCAGCAGGCTGCCGGCGTCGCCGGCCAGGCCGCCCAGAGCGGCGCCGAAGCCGTCAGCGGCGCGGCCCAGGATGCCGCCGCGGCCGCCCAGGCAGCGCAGCCGGCAGTGCCCGCCGAACCCCAGCTCGAGATCGTCGAGCGCGTGGTCGGCAAGGGGCAAACGGCCGAGATCGGCCACAAGGTCACTGTCAACTACACGGGCTGGTTCTACAAGCCGATGGCGCGGAATCAGCGCGGCCGCAAGTTCGATTCCTCGCTCGACGCCGGCCGCACGCCGCTCGACTTCCAGCTGGGCGCCAGCCAGGTCATCAAGGGCTGGGAACAGGGCGTGCTGGGCATGAAGGTGGGCGGCAAGCGCACCCTGATCATCCCGAGCCGCCTGGCCTACGGCGCACGCGGCGCACCGGGCGGCTCGATTCCGCCGGACAGCGACCTGATCTTCGATGTGGAACTGCTCGGCGTAAAATAAATCCCAACCAAAGCGGGGGTGGACGATGCGTGTCGCAAACGATGTCACTGAGCTGATCGGCAATACGCCGCTGGTCAGGATCCGCAAGCTGGGCCAGCCGGGCGGCGCCGAAGTCCTTGCCAAGCTCGAGTTCCATAACCCCGCGCACAGCGTCAAGGACCGCATCGGCCTGGCGATGATCGAGGCGGCGGAACAGGCCGGCAAGATCGGGCCCGATACCGTCGTTGTCGAGCCGACCAGCGGCAATACCGGCATCGCGCTGGCGATGGTATGCGCTGCGCGCGGCTACCGATGCAAGCTGGTCATGCCCGAGACCATGAGCAACGAGCGGCGCATGCTGCTGCGCGCCTACGGCGCCGAACTGGTGCTCACCCCGGGCGCCGAAGGCATGGCCGGCGCCATCCGCCGCGCCGAGGAGCTGGTCGCCGCCGACCCGCGCGCCTTCATGCCGCAGCAGTTCAACAACCCCGCCAACCCGGAAGTCCACCGCCGCACCACGGCCGAGGAAATCTGGCGCGATACCGACGGCAAGGTCGACATCGTGGTGGCCGGCGTCGGCACCGGCGGCACGATCACCGGCGTGGGCGAGGTGCTGAAGGAACGCAAGCCCGGCTTCCAGGCGGTCGCGGTGGAGCCGGAAGCCTCGCCGATGCTGTCGAAAGGGAGCAAGGGGCCGCACCCGCTCCAGGGCATCGGCGCCGGCTTCGTGCCGCAGGTGCTCAATACCGCGATCTATGACGAGGTGATCGCCGTGCGCAACGAGGATGCCTTCGAGACCGCACGCGCCGCCGCACGCGAGGAGGGGCTGCTGGTCGGGATTTCGTCGGGCGCGGCGCTGTGGGCGGCGCTGCAGGTGGCGCAGCGGCCGCAGAACGCGGGCAAGCTGATCGTGACGATCATTCCGTCGTTCGGCGAGCGGTATCTGAGTACCGCGCTGTTTGCGAACCTGGCCGGCTAACAGAGGCCTGCGGCCTGGACCGTAATCGTTGGCAGCGAGGCATCGCTCGAAACGCATCCATGAACGGCAAACCCTGAAACGCCAACTCTTCGCTCATCGTTGCGAGCGGCTATTCAGCGCAAACGCGAGAAGGACACGCCCGTAACCGCGTGGGCACGGGGGGCCTAGGGCTCACCCTACGTTATCAGGCGTTACCGGCCAGGCTTCATACCCCATGCCCCGCCAGCGCACACCCGTGCGTGCTGGTGCCTTCCTCCACCTGCAGGGTGCAATGCGCAATCCCATGCTCTTTGCGCAGCGCCGCCACGGTCTCGTCGAGGAAGCCATCGCCCGGATACCCGCCCGGCATCACCAGGTGCGCGGTCAGCGCGGTCTCGGTGGTGCTCATCGCCCAGATGTGGAGGTCGTGCACGCTAGTTACGCCCGGGCGCGCTTCCAGGAAGTGCTCGACCGCGTGCGCATCGACGCTGGCCGGCACCGCCGCCATCGCCATCTGCACCGATTCGCGCAGCAGCGACCAGGTGCCCCAGACGATCACCAGCACGATCGCCAGGCTGACCGCCGGATCGAGCCAGGTCCAGCCGGTGACCATGATCACCAGGCCCGAGATCACCACCCCCAGCGAGATCGCCGCGTCGGCCGCCATGTGCAGGTAGGCGCCGCGCACGTTCAGGTCGCCCTTGCTGCCTGCCATGAACAGCCAGGCCGAGAAGCCGTTGATGGCCACGCCGATGGCCGCCACCACCGACACCGTGACGCCCGCCACCGGATGCGGCTCGGCGAAGCGCTGCACGGCTTCCCAGGCGATGGCGCCGCAGGCGGCCAGCAGCAGCAGGGCGTTCGCCAGCGCCGCCAGGATCGAGGAGCTGCGCAGGCCGTAGGTGTAGCGCGCACTCGGCGCCCGCTTGGCCAGCACCGCCGCGCCCCAGGCCAGCACCAGGCCCAGCACGTCCGACAGGTTGTGGCCGGCGTCGGCCATCAGCGCGGTGGAGTTGGCCAGGAAGCCGTAAAAGAACTCGATGGCGACGAAGGCCGTGTTCAGGCCGATGGCCAGGGCAAAGGCACGGCCGTGGCCTTCGACCGGGGCATGGTGGTGATGGTGGCCATGGCTGTGACCATGCCCGTGCGCGTGGCTGTGCCCGTGCGAATGATCGTGGTGGTGGTCTTGGCTCATGGTTCGTTTCCGTTGGCGGGTTCGGCGATGTGCTCGAACATGTTGGCGAGCAGGGTGCTGATGTGGGCGTCGGCGGCGGCGTAGAACACCTGCTTGCCCTGGCGTTCGGCCTTCACGATGCGCGCGGCGCGCAGCAGGCGCAAGTGGTGGCTGACGAGGGAGCTGGACAGGTCCAGCGCCGCGGCGATGTCGCCCACGGCGGTCGGCTGCGCCAGGCAGGCCAGCACGATGCGCAGGCGGGTGGCGTCGCCGAGCAGGTGGAAGAGGTCGGCCACTTGCTCGACGTGGTTGGATTCGTCGGGAATAGTCATCATTAACATGTGAATAGATGTTCACATGTTAGTGCAAAAAGATGGGGCCGGCAAGCACGCGCGTGCAGGCCGGCCCCGGGCGTATTCGTGCCGCTTATTGCGGGTGGAATTCCTCGGCCGACGCAAACATCTCCCAGGCCGCGATGAACAGCGCCGCGATCACCGGTCCGATGACGAAACCGTTCAGGCCGAACAGCGCCATGCCGCCCAGGGTCGACAGCAGCACCAGGTAGTCCGGCATCTTGGTGTCCTTGCCGACCAAGATCGGGCGCAGGATATTGTCGACCAGGCCGATCACCAGCACGCCGAAGGCGATCAGCACCACGCCCTGCCAGACCGCGCCGGTCACCAGGAAGTACACCGCCACCGGCGCCCAGACGATGGCCGCGCCGACGGCAGGCAGCAGCGACAGGAAGGCCATCACCACGCCCCACAGCAGCGGCGCCTGCACGTCCAGGAACCAGAAGATCAGGCCGCCCAGGGCGCCCTGCGCGATGGCGACCAGCACGTTGCCCTTCACGGTGGCGCGGATCACGGTGGTGAAGTTGTCGAACAGGCGCTGCTTGTACATGCGGCTGAGCGGCACGGCGCGCTTGATGCGGTTGGCCAGGGCCTGGCCGTCGCGCAGCAGGAAGAACAGCAGGTACAGCATGATGGTCAGGCTGACCAGGAAGTCGAAGGTGTTGCGGCCGAAGTTGATGGCGTAGCGCGCGAACACCTGGCTGACCTGGGCCGCGCCCTCGGACAGCTTCTGTTCCAGCGAGGCCAGGTCGGTGACTTCGAAGCGCTCCAGCACCGACACGATCCAGTCGGGCAGCACGCCGACGATCTGCTGGAAGTAGCGGCCGAAGTCGATCTGGCCGGTGTTGATCATGTCGTAGATGCCGAGCGCCTGGCGCACCAGCGAGGCGCCGATCAGGGACAGCGGCAGGATCACCATGACGATGATCGAGAACAGGGTGAGCAGGGCGGCCAGCGTGGGCTTTTGCTTGGTGACGGGCAGCAGGCGCCGGTACAGCGGGGCGAACAGGATGGCCAGCACCATGCCCCAGAAGACCGCGCCGGAATAGGGCAGCAGGATCCAGCCGAATGCCAGGGTGACCAGGGTTAACAGGAGAAGGAAGAACTTTTGCTGGATCGTGAATTGGTTCATGGGCTGCCAGGGTGTGAATACATGGGGCCATGATAGACGATTCGACAACCCGGTGTTGGGAACGCGGGTGTGTCGAGTTGGTGGTGCACGTATTGTCGCCGCGGTGCGGGCGCTGAGACCGCGTGGGCACAAGTGAAGTGCCCACCCTGCCTTACTGCGCCAGCTGGCCCTCTGTGTCTCGGAACGCGATCGGGCCGAGTTTCAGCTTGTCCAGCTGCGGCAGGATGCGCTTGCGGTCGCCCACGGCCACGATCACCAGCTGCGCGGGGTCGAGGTAGCGGCGGGCGGCTTCCTGGACATCCTCCGCGCTGACCGCGGCCAGCTTGCCGGGCAGCTGGCGGTAGTAGTCGAGCGGCAGGCCGAAGACAAAGGCTTCGGCCAGGCTGGCGCCGATGTCGGCATTGGTCTCGAAGCCGTTCGGCAGCGACAGCAGCTGGGCGTTGCGGGCGCCAAGCAGTTCGTCGGCGCCGAGCGGAGCGTCGATCATGGCCCGGGCTTCGCGCAGGATCTCGGCCACCGAGGCGCCGGTGGCGTCGGCGCGCACGCTGCCGGCGATGCTGAACGGACCCGGCGTGCGGCCGTAGCGGAAGCCCGAGAACATGCCGTAGCTGTAGCCCTTCTCTTCGCGCAGGTTCTGGTTGATGCGGCTGGTGAACAGGCCGCCGAAAGCGGCGTTCATCACTTCCAGCGCCGGATACGCCTCGCTGGTACGCTCGGCGCCGAAGGTCACCAGGCGCAGCGCGGTCTGCGGCGCGCCCGGCTTGTCGACCACCACCACGCGCGCACGGGTCGGCGTTGGCGTACCCGGTGCGAACGGCGGCGCCTGCATGCCCTGCCAGGCGCCGAAGTACTGCTCCGCCAGCGCTTGTAATTCCTCGCGCTCGATGTCGCCGGTGACCACCAGCGCCGCGTTCGACGGCACGTAGTGGCGGCGCCAGAAGTCCTGCAGGTCGGCCCGGGTGACGGCGCGGATCGCGGGCTCGGTGCCCAGCTGGCCATAGCCGTAAGGATGGCGCGGGCCGTACAGGGCGCCGGCCGCGGCCACCGAGGCCACGGCTTCGGCTTCGTCGCGCTGGCCGAGCAGGTCGCCCAGGCGGCTGGCGCGCTGGCGCTCGACTTCATCAAGCGGGAAGGCCGGATGCAGCACCACGTCGGCCATGACGGCAAATGCCTGCTCGAAGCTCGAACGCAGCGCCAGCAGCGACACCGCCGACGCGTTGGTGCCGCTGTCGGCGTCCATGAAGGCGCCCAGCTGGGCAATTTCCTCGGCAATGCGCAGGGCGCTGCGCGCCTGCGTGCCTTCGGTGAGCATCTGCGCCGTGAAGCCGGCCAGGCCGGGCAGGGCCAGCGGATTGCTGTCGGCGCCGCTGCGCACCACGAGTTCGGCCGACACCAGCGGCAGCGCCGGGTTGCGATGGTGGATCACGGTGAGGCCGTTGGCGAGCTGGAAGGCCTCGCCCTGCGGCAGCTGGAACACGGGCTCCGGGCCGGCCGGCGGCGCCTTGGCGCGCCAGGCTTCGGCGTCGTTGACGCCGGCCTGCTTCACCTTCACGGCTTTCACGCCCTTCGGCGCCTTGGGTGTTTTCGGCAGCGGCGGATCGTGCGGCAATGCCGGTTCGCCCGGCACGCCGGCCACGAGCACCCGGTTCTGCGGCTGCAGCCAGGTGGCCGCGGCGCGCTGCACGTCGGCGGGGGTAATGCGGCGCAGCGCCGCGATGTCCTGCGCCAGGTAGCCGGGGTCGCCGGTGAACTGGTTGTAGTGGTTCATCTGGTCGGCCAGGCCGTCGCCGCCCAGTTGTTCGAGGCCGGTGAGCATTGCGGTTTCGATCTGGCGCTTGGCGCGGTCGACTTCCTGCGCGCTCGGGCCTTGTTCGCGCAGGGCCGCCAGTGCGGCGTCGATGGCGCTTTCGAGTTCCTGCGCCGTGTGGCCGGCGCGCGCCGTCGCCTCGACCAGGAAGGTGGAGGCCAGGGCGCGCGCATCCTGGTCGGCATCGACGTCCTGGGCGATCTGGCGCTCGTAGACCAGGGACTGGTACAGGCGGCTCGACTTGCCGCCGGCAAGGATCTGCGCCGCCACCGCCAGTTCGGCGTCGCCCGGCTGGTAGGCCGGCGGCGTGAGCCAGCCCATGTAGACGCGCGGCAGCTCGACCCGGTCGGGCACCGTCAGGCGGCGTTCCTGCGTGATCGGCGGCGTGGCCACCTGCGGGCGCACCACGTCCGGGCCGCGTTTCAGGCTGCCGAAGTACTTCGCCACCAGGGCGCGCGCTTTTACTTTGTCGATGTCGCCGGCGATGACGACGCTGGCGTTGTTCGGACCGTAGTAGCGCGTGAAGAAGTCGCGCACGTCGTCCAGTTTCGCATTCTGGATGTCGGTGTGCGAGCCGATCACCGAGGCGTAATACGGGTGCTCGGGCGGGAACAGCGCGTGGTTCAGGGCTTCCTCGACGATCCCGTAGGGTTCGTTTTCCACGGTCTCGCGGCGCTCGTTGCGCACCACGTCCTGCTGGTTGGTCAAGGACTTCTGGTCGAGCACGTCGAGCAGGTAGCCCATGCGGTCGGCGTGCACCCATAGCGCCAGTTCGAGCTGGTTGGCGGGCACGGTGTCGTAGTAGCTGGTGCTGTCGTAGCCGGTGCCGCCATTGCTGTCGCTGGCGCCGGCGCCTTCGAGCAGGCGGTCGGCCAGGCCGCGCGGCAGGTGCTTGCTGCCCGCGAACATCATGTGCTCGAACAGGTGGGCGAAGCCGGCCAGGCCGGGCGCCTCGTTGGCGGGCCCCACGTGGTACCAGACATTCACGGCCACCAGCGGCAGGCGCTTGTCTTCCACCAGGATCACCTGCAAGCCGTTCGGCAGGGTGTATTTGTCGAAGGCGATGTTCGGCACATCAATTGGCGCGCCGGTACTGTTGGCAGCGGCCAGCGGCGCGGATGCGGCGAACAGCGGTCGGGTTTTCATGCGGTACTCCAGGAATCGGTCTAAATCAGTGGCAGGCGGCGCTGCCGTGGTCGGGCGCTGAGGCGTTCGGCAGCATAGGTGGGGCCGCTTCCAGCAATTCCCAGTCGTAGCCGCCGTCCTTCAGGCGCAGGCGCAGCACAGCGTTGCGGCTGGCGTCGCGCACTTCGCTGTGCCGCTCGAACAGGAGGAAGGGCGTGGCAAAGGCGCCGCCGGTGCCGACCACGAACTGGCGCATGCCGCGCGGGTCGCGCTGGCCGTGCGCATCCTGCGGCGCGAAGCGCTCGTAATCGTGGTCATGCCCGGACAATACCAGTTCCGCGCCGGCCGCGTGCAGCAGGGCCCAGGCATCGCGCATCTTCGGCACGCTGCCGTGCCCGCCCGAACTGTACAGGGGATGGTGCCAGAAGGCGAGGGTGCAGCGGCGCGGATGGTCCTGCAGTTCGGCGCGCAGCCAGTCCAGCTGGACGGCGTGGGCCGCGGGCGCCAGGTTGCTGTCGAGGGAAATCACGCGCCAGCTGCCGAGATCCAGGCTGTACCAGCTGCGCCCGGGGCGGCCGGCGCGTTCGCCGAAATAGGCGAAATAGGGCAGGGCGCCCTTCGTGTAGTACTCGTGGTTGCCGGGAGAAGGCCAGGTGCGGTCCTTGAAGCGGCCCCAGGTCGGGTCGTAGCAGTCGGCGAATTCCCTGGCCGTGCCGCGCGGGTAGGTGTGGTCGCCCAGGGTCAGCACCACGGCATCCGGATCGGCGGCCAGGCCGGCCGCCACCACGGCGGCGGTATCGGCCGCGCCCGACCAGCGCGGGTCGGGGTGGGCGCAACGGGCGATGTCGCCGGCGGCGTAGATCGTTTGCACCGGCGCCGTTTGTGTCTGCGCCGCGCAGGTGAGCGGACCCGCGAGCAGGCCCAGGCCTGCCAGCGCACGATGCAGCCGGAGCGTGCCCCTCACTATTCAATAAAGCGCAGCAGTCCGCGCAGCGCGTGGATGACGGTCTGTTCGCGCACCGCCTGGCGGTCGCCCTGGAACACCAGGCGCTCGGACAGGGTGGTGTCGCCGCGCGCCCAGCCGAAGCAGACCGTGCCGACCGGCTTGCCCGGCACCGCGCCCGTGGGACCGGCGATGCCCGTGGTCGAGAGCGACACGTCGGCGTTGCTGTTCGAGAGCGCGCCCTCGGCCATGGCCCCGGCCACTTCCTCGCTGACGGAGCCGAACTGCGCGATCAGCGCAGCCGGCACGTCCAGCAGTTCGGTCTTCGAATTGTTGGAATAGGTGACGAAGCCGCAATCGAACCAGGCGGTGGAGCCGGCGATCTCGGTGACGGCCTGCGACACGCCGCCGCCGGTACAGGATTCGGCGGTGGCCAGCACCAGGCGCCTGGCCTGCAGCGCCGCGCCGACCCGGGTGGCGAGTTCGATCATTTCGTTGCTCATGCGGCTACTCCCTCGTGTGATCGCGGCGCGGCGGCAGGGGCCGCGCAGGGACCATTCTAGCGCGGGGCAGGCGCCGCCGGTATAGCAAACTTGCAGGAAAAATCCGCGCCGATGCTGTCCAAACGACAAGCGAACGGGTAGAGTGACGATCTTTCAGTGTGCAAAATGTCCCGTGCGACACGTTGACATTCCATGCTGCTATTCTGCATCGCGGCGGTTCTCCCGCCGTGTTTCTTTTACTTAAAAAAATACATGTCGCTTCATCAATACGCGTGCTGCCGGGCCTGGCCGGCGCGGTCGTGATGGTCTGGGCCTTCCGCGCCGCGTGGCGCGCGCTCCGCCGTGCACACCCTGCACGCCGCGCACCCCCTGCACTGTTGCCGTTCCCGATCGGCGTGGCGCCATGATGCGCCAGTCCTCGATCCGCAAGAAGCTGGTGGCCGTCGTGATGGCGACCACCCTGGCCGCGCTGGTGGTCTCGGTCGGGCTGGTCATCGGCTACGACCTGCGCAGCTACCACCGCACCCTGGTCAACGACCTCGCGACCCAGGCCGAACTGGTCGGCCACATGAGCTCGGCCGCGCTGAGCTTCGACGACGCCCGCCTGGCCGGCGAAAACCTGGCCCTGCTGCGCACCCGGCCGATGGTCGACGCCGCCGCCATCTACGACGAGCGCGGGCGCCTGTTCGCCTCGTATGCGGCCGATGGCGCCGGCGCGGTGTTCCCGGTACGCGCCGAAAGCGCCGCGGCGCGCGTCGAGGGCGACCACCTGGTCGTGTTCCGCCCGGTGGTGGAGAACGGCGAAACCATCGGCACGGTCTGGCTGCGCGCCGAGAACCGCCTGCTGGCGCGCACCTTCGACTACCTGGGTATCGCGCTGGTGGTGACGCTGCTGGCGATGGCGATCGCCTGGCTGCTGATGCGGCGCCTGGGCAGCATCATCACCGCGCCCATCGTCGCCATCACCGAAATCGCCCGCGATGTGGTGGCCAAGCGCGATTACTCGCGCCGCGCGTCGCGCATCAGCAACGACGAGGCGGCCGAACTGGTCGATTCCTTCAACGCCATGCTGAGCGAGATCGAGAACCGCACGCGCGAACTCGAGGACTCGAACGCCGCCATCGGGCGCGAAGCGCAAGAGCGTTCGCGCGCGCAGCAGGAAGTGATGCGCCTGAACGAACAGCTCGAACACCGGGTCGACGAGCGCACCCTGCAGCTGGCGCTGGCGAACGCCGAACTGGCCAACGCGATCGACGAGGCGAGGAATGCCAACCAGGCAAAATCGGCCTTCCTGTCGTCGATGAGCCACGAGCTGCGCACGCCGCTCAACGCCATCCTCGGCTTTGCCCAGATCCTCACTTCCGAGGCGCTGCCGACCACCGACGCGCAAAAGAAGGAATTTGCCAGCCACATCCTGAAGTCGGGACGCCACCTGCTTACCCTGATCAACGAGATCCTCGACCTCGCCAAGGTGGAGTCGGGCACGATTCCGCTGTCGATGGAGCCGGTGGCGCTGGGCGAGATCCTGGAAGAGTGCCGCACCATGATCGAGCCGCTGGCGGCCGGACGCGGCATCCGCATGCTGTTCCCGGAACAGGTCGGCGCGGTGCTGCTGGCCGACCGCACGCGCCTGAAACAGGTGCTGCTGAATTTGCTGTCGAACGCGGTCAAGTACAACCGCGACTCCGGCGCCGTGGTGCTCGACTGCGGCGAGCCGGCGCCTGGCCGCCTGCGCATCGCGGTGCGCGACACCGGCATGGGACTGCGTCCCGACCAGCTGGACGGCCTGTTCCAGCCCTTCAACCGCCTCGGCCAGGAAGCCGGCGCCCAGGAAGGCACCGGCATCGGCCTGGTGGTCACGCGGCGCCTGGTGGAGCTGATGGGCGGTTCGATCGAGGTGAGCAGCAGCCCGGGCGTGGGCAGCGTGTTCGCGATCGAGCTGGGCACCACCGCGCCGCAGGCCAGGGTCGGCTTCACCATCGATGGTGTCGCGGCGGCGCCGGTGGGGCGGCCCGACGGCGCGCCGCACCTGGTGCTGTACGTCGAGGACAATCCGGCCAACCTGAAGCTGATCGAGGAGATCGTGCGCTTCCGCCCGGACCTGCAGCTGATCTCGGCCGGCGATGGCCCGGCCGGCCTGGCGCTGGCGCGCGAGCGGCGCCCCGACATCATCTTGATGGACATTAACCTGCCCGGCATGAGCGGCTACGAGGTGCTTGCCGAGCTGCGCCGCGACCCCGTCATGTCGGCCACGCCCGTGATCGCGCTGTCGGCCAACGCCATGGCGGGCGACATCGAACGGGGCAAGGCGGCGGGCTTCTTCCGCTACCTGACGAAACCGGTCGACATCGACAAGTTCAACGAAGCGATCGACGGCACGCTGGTCCGGCTGGCTGTCCTGAAAGGAAACGAAACATGATCACGCCTGCCGACGTGCGGTGCGCCCGCGTGCTGGTTGTCGACGACCAGCCGGTCAACGTGCAGCTGCTCGAATACCTGCTCAAGACCACCGGCTACGAGAACGTGCACAGCACCACCGACCCGCGCCAGGTGGTGGCCCTGCACCTGAAGTACCGCTTCGACCTGATCATCCTCGACCTGCACATGCCGCACATGGACGGCTTCCAGGTGATGGAGGCGCTGAAACCCCTGGAAAGCGAATCCTGGCTGCCGGTGCTGGTGGTGACGGCCGAACCGGATAAAAAGCTGGCCGCGCTCGAAGCCGGCGCGCGCGACTTCATCGGCAAGCCGCTCGACACGGTCGAGGTGATGACGCGCATCCGCAACCTGCTCGAAGTGCGCCTGATGCACCGCGAGTCGCTGGCCCACGGCGCCAACCTGGAGCGCATGGTGCGCGAGCGCACGGGCGAGCTGGAACGCTTCCGGCGCGCGATGGACGCCACCGCCGACGGCATCTTCCTGATCGACGCCGCCAGCCTGGCCCTGGTCGATGTGAGCGACGGCGCCTGCCGCATGCTGGGCTTTTCGCGCGACGCGCTGTTGCGCATCGATCCGGTGGCCCTGGGACTCACCACCGCCGACCAGCTGCAGCGCCACCTCGACACCAACGCCGCCGCGCACGAATCCGACATCGCAGAGACCGAGCTGCTGCGCGCCGGCGGCGAGGGCGCGGTGCCGGTGGAAATCAGCTGGCAGTGGCAGGAAGCGGGCAGCAGCAAGCTGCTGATCGCGGTGGCGCGCGACATCAGCGAGCGGCGCCATGCCCAGCAGCGCCTGAAGCACCTGGCCAGCTACGACGCGCTGACCGGCCTGCCGAACCGCACGCTGTTCTTCCAGAATTTAAGCGCAGCGATCGAGCTGGCCCAGGACAAGACCTGGCGCGTGGCGGTGCTGTTCATCACGCTCGACCGCTTCAAGATCGTCAACGATTCGCTGGGGCCGGCCCTGGGCGACGAACTGCTGCGCCAGTTCAGCAAGCGCCTGATGCGCGTGATGGACCTGCGCGAGGACGTCGGACGCCTGGGCGGCGATGAATTCGCCGTGGTGCTGAACATGACGCGCGAGCAGCAGCACTCGCCGGCGCACGTGGCCAACGAGATCCGCGAAGCGCTGCGCCAGCCCTTCGACCTGGAGGGCCAGCAGGCGGTGCTCACCGCCAGCATCGGCATCGCCATGTACCCGGACGACGCCCTCGATCCGGGCACGCTGGTGAAATACGCCGACACCGCCATGGTGCGCGCCAAGGAAGCGGGCCGCGACGGCTACCGCTTCTTCACGGCCGGCATGAACGTGCAGGTGCTGGCGCGCCTCGACCTGGAAGTGGCGCTGCGCGGCGCCCTCGAGGGCGGCCAGTTCGTGCTGCATTACCAGCCCAAGCTGGAGCTGAACACCGGCCGCATCAGCGGCGTGGAAGCGCTGCTGCGCTGGCACCGGCCCGGCCACGGCCTGGTGTACCCGGCCGAATTCGTGTCGGTGCTGGAGGAAACCGGCATGGTGGTGCGCATCGGCGACTGGATCGTCGACGAGGCCTGCCGCCAGATCGCCGAATGGAACGAGCAGGGCGTGCGCGAGGTGCGCGTGGCCGTGAACGTGTCGAGCCGCCAGTTCGTCGAGGGCGACCTGGAAGGCGTGGTGCGCGGCGCCATCGAGCGCCATGGCATCGACCCCGGCATGCTCGAACTCGAACTCACCGAGAGCGCGCTGATGACCAACGCCGAGCGCACCATCGAGGTGCTGGAACGCCTGAAGGCGCTCGGCATCCGCATCGCCATCGACGACTTCGGGACCGGCTACTCGAGCCTGGCCTACCTGAAGCGCTTCCCGATCGACAAGCTGAAGATCGATATCGCCTTCGTGCGCGACATCGTCACCAATCCCGACGACGCGGCCATCGCCCTGGCCATCATCAGCATGGCGCGCAGCCTGCACATGCAGGTGATCGCCGAGGGCGTGGAAACGCGCGCCCAGATGGCCTACCTGCGGCGCAACCGCTGCGACGAGATCCAGGGCTTCCATTTCGCGCGCGCGCTGCCGGCCGGCCAGCTGGCCGCGCTGGTGCGCAACAACCGCGCCGCGCCGGACATGCCGGCCACCGACGACAGCAACGTCCAGACCATCCTGGTGGTCGACGACGACCCCCATACCCTCGCCGCGCTGCACCGCCTGTTCAGGCGCGACAACTACCGCGTGCTGGCGGCGTCGTCGCCGGCCGAGGCCTTCGAGATGCTGGCCCTGTACCGGGTGCAGGTGGTGATGTGCGACCAGCGCATGCCGGTCATGAGCGGCACCGAATTCCTCAGCAAGGTGAAGGAAATGTACCCGGAGACGATGCGGATCATCCTGTCCGGTTATACCGGCGTGCAGACGGTGCTCGATTCGATCAACCGCGGCTCGATCTACAAGTTCTATACCAAGCCGTGGAAGGATGCGGAGTTGCGCGACAATGTGCGGCTGGCGTTCCGGCAGTACTGGATGGAGCATGGGCCGTATGATGACCGGAAGGTGCCGCGGACGGGGTGATTCGTGGCGGTTTCAAATGCAATGGTGGGTTCGGGGACCCACCCTGCGGCGAATGGACATCAACTCCCGCCGAAATGATCCCATCCCTGGACCTGCAACGCGACCGCCGCCCCTGACGCATCCACGAACCGCAACCCCGCTTGCGCATCGATCGTGCCGACCCGCGTCACCGGCGTGCCGCTGGATAAACCGGCCGCGATGACCGCTTCCCGGTCTTCGCGCCGCGCCGCGAAACACAACTCGTAGTCGTCGCCCCCGGCCACCGTGAAACGGCGCCGCCACTCGCGCGGCTGGCGCGCCAGCACCGGTCCCGCCGGCAGCGCATCCACCTCCAGCGTCGCACCCACCTGCGAGGCCGCCAGGATGTGCCCGAGGTCCCCCACCAGGCCATCCGAGATGTCCAGCGCCGCCGGCGGCGAAGGCAACGCCGCCAGCGCCCGTCCCAGCGCCACGCGCGGACCCGGCATGTGCATGCGCGCCGCCGCCAGCAGCAGGTCTTCCTCGCCCAGCGCATACGCGTTCCAGTAGCCGGCCAGCGCCAGGCGCGCATCGCCCAGGGTGCCGGAGACCCAGAGGTCGTCGCCGGCGCGCGCCGCGTCGCGCCGCAGCGCTTGTCCGGGCCCGACTTCGCCGAACACGGTGATGCAGATGTTCAGCGGCCCGCGCGTCGTGTCGCCGCCGATCAGCTCGCAGTCATGGGCATCGGCCAGCGCGAACAGCCCGGCCGAGAATCCCGCCAGCCAGTCCGGGTCGGCCTCGGGCAGGGCCAGGGCCAGGGTGAAGCCGAGCGGGCGCGCGCCCATCGCCGCCAGGTCCGACAAATTCACGGCCAGGCATTTGTGCCCCAGCATGCGCGGGTCGGCGCCGGCGAAGAAATGGCGGCCCTCGACCAGCATGTCGGTCGAGATCGCCATCTGCATGCCGGGCGTGGGGGCGAGCAGGGCGCAGTCGTCGCCGATGCCGAGCACGGCCCGGCCCGGACGGTTGCGGCGGAAGTACTGCTTGATGAGGTCGAATTCGGAAAGCATGCGCGCATTCTACCGTTGCCACTCTATAAGGCCGGCACTGCCGACGATCCATAAGACTTACTAATATGATACGACTCACCATCAGTCAAGCTTATGGAGCGCCTGCGAGGTGGAAAATACGTAGCCGCCAGAAAGAGTCAGTCTGATAAAATTGGAGGTTCCCCTCTAGTTCAGGAAGGCTGCATAGCATGGATTCGTCATCGGATAAAAAAGAAGAATTACGCCAACAACTGCGTGCTGCAGCGCTCGAATACCACCAGTTTCCCCGTCCCGGCAAGATCGCCGTCACCCCGACCAAGGGCCTGCTGAACCAGCGCGACCTGGCACTGGCCTATTCGCCGGGGGTCGCGGCGCCTTGCGAAGAGATCGTCAAGGACCCGGCGGCGTCGTACAAGTACACCGCGCGCGGCAACCTGGTGGCCGTGATCTCGAACGGCACCGCCGTCCTCGGCCTGGGCAACATCGGCCCACTGGCTTCGAAGCCGGTCATGGAAGGCAAGGGCGTGCTGTTCAAGAAGTTCGCCGCGATCGACGTCTTCGACATCGAGATCAACGAGAACGACCCGGACAAGCTGGTCGACATCATCGCCTCGCTCGAGCCGACCTTTGGCGGCGTGAACCTGGAAGACATCAAGGCGCCCGAGTGCTTCTACATCGAGCGCAAGCTGCGCGAGCGCATGAAGATCCCGGTCTTCCACGATGACCAGCACGGCACCGCCATCATCGTCGGCGCCGCCATCCTGAACGGCCTGAAGGTCGTCGACAAGGACATCAAGCACTGCAAGCTGGTCGTCTCCGGCGCCGGCGCCGCGGCCCTGGCCTGCCTCGACCTGATCGTCGACCTCGGCTTCCCGATCGAAAACATCTTCGTGACCGACCTGGCCGGCGTGGTCTACAAGGGCCGCCTCGAGCTGATGGACCCGGACAAGGAACGCTTCGCCCAGGAGACCGAACACCGCAGCCTGTCGGACATCATCCCCGGCGCCGACATCTTCCTCGGCCTGTCGGCCGGCGGCGTGCTGAAGCCGGAGATGGTGGCGCAGATGGGGCCGAACCCGATCATCCTGGCGCTGGCCAACCCGAATCCGGAAATCCTGCCGGAAGACGCGAAGGCCGTGCGCAGCGACGTGATCATCGCCACCGGCCGTTCGGACTATCCGAACCAGGTGAACAATGTGCTGTGCTTCCCGTACATCTTCCGCGGCGCGCTCGACTGCGGCGCGACCACCATCACGCGCGAAATGGAAATCGCCGTGGTGCATGCGATCGCCGCCCTGGCCCACGCCGAGCAGTCGGACGTGGTGGCCACCACCTACGGCATCAACAACCTGTCCTTCGGCCCGGAATACCTGATCCCGATGCCGTTCGACCCGCGTTTGCTGACCCATATCGCGCCGGCCGTGGCCAAGGCCGCGATGGAAGGCGGCGTCGCCGCGCGTCCGATCGCCGACCTCGACGCCTACGCCGAGAGCCTGCAGCAGATCGTCTACCGCAGCGGCTCCTTCATGAAGCCGCTGTTCCAGGTCGCGAAGAGCACGCCGCCGGAACTGAAACGCATCGTCTACGCCGAGGGCGAGGACGAACGCGTGCTGCGCGCGGTGCAGGTGGTGGTCGACGAAAAGCTGGCGCGCCCGATCCTGGTCGGCCGTCCGGCCGTGCTGGAGCAGCGCATCGAGAAGTTCGGCCTGCGCCTCAAGTTGGGCCAGCACTTCGACGTCATCAACCCCGACTTCGACGAACGCTACCGCGACTACTGGCAGACCTACCACCAGATGGTGCTGCGCAAGGGCGTGACCGCCGACATGGCCAAGCTGGCGATGCGCCGCCGCCATACGCTGATCGGCGCCATGATGATCCACAAGGGCGACGCCGACGGCATGATCTGCGGCACCTACGGCACCACCTGGACCCACCTCGACTTCATCGACAAGGTGCTGGGCCGCCGTGCCGGCGCCGACGTGTACGCGGCGATGAACTTCGTCATCACCGAAGAGCGCCAGCTGGCGATGGTCGACACCCACGTCAACGAGAACCCGACCGCGCACGAGCTGGCCGAGATCACGATCATGGCCGCCGAGGAGCTGGAACGCTTCGGCATCAACCCGCGCGTGGCGCTGCTGTCGCACTCGAACTTCGGCACCTCGGACAGCGAATCGGCCCGCAAGATGCGCGCCACCCTGGCCCTGGTGCAGCAAAAGGCGCCGCACCTGGAAATCGACGGCGAGATGCACGGCGACGCCGCGCTCGACTCGAAGCTGCGCGCGAAGGTCATGCCGCAGTCGACGCTGAAGGGCGACGCCAATCTGGTGGTGATGCCGAACATCGACTCGGCGAACATTGCCTACAACCTGCTCAAGACCGCCGCCGGCAACGGCATCGCGGTGGGCCCGGTGCTGCTGGGCTGCGCCAAGCCGGTGCACATTTTGACGCCATCGGCCACGGTGCGCCGCATCGTGAACATGACGGCGCTGTGCGTGGTCGACGCGGTGTCGAACCGCTGACACGACCCTGGTTTGTCGCTCGCGGCGCCGAAAAGTTCGGCGCCGCAAGGGCACTTTGCCCGCTCTTTGCACCCAGTTTGCGACCAGTCACAGGCGAGCATGCTCGCCTGCTTTTTTTGATTTGAACAAGTAACAATCCGTAAGTGCGGAGGAGCAGTGTGGTATTCGGCGCAATAATGCTGTCGATTTGCCGCCGCGGCCGCCTCCAGGGCTGCCGGCGGGCTTTCAGCACGACCGTTCGGAATATAGCTCTGTTACAATAAGTGGTTGTCATAAAAGTATCTGACCGAACCGAGCACTCATCCGGAACACCAAGACCATGCAAAAAACAACCAAACGCGCCGTTGTCACCGGCATCACCGGCCAGGATGGCGCCTACCTGGCGCAGCTGCTGCTCGAGAAGGGCTACCATGTCACCGGTACCTTCCGCCGCGCCAGCTCGACCAATTTCTGGCGCATCGAGGAGGTCGGCATTGCCGCCCACCCGAATCTGTCGCTGGTCGAGTACGACCTGACCGACCTGGCGTCGAGCCTGCGCCTGATCCAGACCGCCGAGCCGGACGAGGTGTACAACCTGGCCGCGCAAAGCTTCGTCGGCGTTTCCTTCGACCAGCCGCTGACCACCGCCTCGATCACCGGCCTGGGCGCCGTCAACCTGCTCGAAGCGATCCGCATGGTCAATCCGAAGATCCGCTTCTACCAGGCGTCGACCTCGGAAATGTTCGGCAAGGTGCAGGCCATCCCGCAGGTCGAGGACACCCCGTTCTACCCGCGCAGCCCGTACGGCGTGGCCAAGCTGTACGCGCACTGGATGACGATCAACTACCGCGAGAGCTACGACATCTTCGGCGCTTCGGGCATCCTGTTCAACCACGAGTCGCCGCTGCGCGGCCGCGAGTTCGTCACCCGCAAGATCACCGACTCGGTCGCCAAGATCGCGCTGAACAAGCTCGACGTCCTCGAGCTGGGCAACATGGACGCCAAGCGCGACTGGGGCTTTGCCAAGGAATACGTCGAAGGCATGTGGCGCATGCTGCAGGCCGAGCGTCCGGACACCTATGTGCTGGCGACCAACCGCACCGAGACCGTGCGCGACTTCGTCACCATGGCCTTCAAGGGCGCCGACGTCCAGCTCGAATGGAGCGGCAGCGGCGAGAATGAAATCGCGCGCTGCACCAGCAGCGGCAAGACCCTGGTGCGCGTGTCGCCGAAGTTCTACCGTCCGGCCGAAGTCGAGCTCCTGATCGGCAACCCGGAAAAGGCCAAGCGCGAGCTGGGCTGGGAACCGAAGACCACCCTCGAAGAGCTGTGCCAGATGATGGTCGACGCCGACCTGCGCCGCAACGAACAGGGCGCTTCGTTCTGACATGAGCATCACCAGCACGCAGCAGGCGGCGGGCGGCGCACGCGAGGGCGAGGGCAAGCGCGCCCTGGTCACCGGCCTGCGCGGCTTCACCGGGCACTACATGGAGCGCGAGCTGCTCGATGCCGGCTACCGCGTGTTCGGCACCTCGACGCCCGGCGACGCGCCGGAACCCGGCGTGTTCCCGGTCGACCTGTGCGACCGTGCGGCGCTGGCCGCGCTGGTCGAGCAAGTCCAGCCCGACGTCGTGGTGCACCTGGCCGGGATCGCCTTTGTCGGCCATGGCGACGCCGAGCAGATCTACCGCGTCAACGTGGCCGGCACCCGCAACCTGCTCGAAGCGCTGGCGGCGCTGAGCCACAAGCCTTCGGCGGTGCTGCTGGCGTCCTCGGCCAATATCTACGGCAACGCCAGCGTGGCCGTCATCGACGAACAGGTCGCCCCGGCGCCGGCCAACGACTACGCGGTCAGCAAGCTGGCCATGGAATACATGGCGCGCCTGTGGATGGACCAGCTGCCGATCATCATCGCGCGGCCCTTCAACTACACCGGCCGCGGCCAGGGCGAGAACTTCCTGCTGCCGAAGATCGTCTCCCACTTCCGCCGCAAGGCGCCGCTGATCGAACTCGGCAACATCGAGATCGCGCGCGACTTTTCCGACGTGCGCATGGTGGCCTGGAGCTACCGGCGCCTGCTGGCGGCGGCGCCCGCGGGCGAAGCCTTCAACATCTGCTCGGGGCGCAGCCAGACGCTGGCCGGCGTGATCGGCATGATGGAAGAGATCGCCGGCTACCGCATCGAGGTGCGGGTGAACCCCGCCTTCGTGCGCGCCAACGACGTGCTCACCCTCACCGGCGACAATGCCAAACTGGCGGGCGTCGCCGGCCCGATCCCGGTCCGGCCGCTGTCCGAGACCCTGCGCTGGATGACCGAGGACTGAGCATGAGGCGGCCGAGCGCAGGACCGGGCACGGCCGCAATCGGGGCCAGCGCGTGCGCGCTCCCGTCCACTGCACCATCCGCGCATTCGTCGGCCCATCCTTGCCCTACCGCCCGCATCAGTCCTTTCGCGCACTAAGCGTTCATTCTTCACTACGTCCATGCGCGTCCTTCATTTCTACAAGACCTACTACCCCGACAGCGTCGGCGGGATCGAACAGGTCATCCGCCAGATGTGCGTCGGCACCGGCCGCCTGGGCGTGGCCAATAGCGTGCTGTCGCTGTCGCGCGCCAGGGACCTGCACCCGATCGCCTTCGAGGGCCATACCGTGCACCGGGTGCCGCTCGACTTCGAGATCGCCTCGAACGCCTGCTCCTTCGCCGCGCTCGGCGCCCTGGCGCGCCTGGCGCGCGAGGCCGACGTGGTGCACTACCACTTCCCCTGGCCCTTCATGGACCTGGCCCATTTCGTCGCGCGCGTGCGCAAGCCGACGGTGGTGACCTACCACTCGGACATCGTGCGCCAGAAAAGCCTGCTGCGCCTGTACCAGCCGCTGAAGCATCGCTTCCTGCGCAGCGTCGACGCCATCGTGGCAAGCTCGCCGAACTACCTGGCCTCGTCGCCGGTGCTGGCGCGCTATCCCGGCAAAACCAGCGTGATTCCCTTTGGCCTCGACCAGACCAGCTACCCGCAGCCCGACCCCGCCCGCCTGGCGTACTGGCGCGAACGGGTCGGCCCGAAGTTCTTCCTGTTCGTCGGCGTGCTGCGCTACTACAAGGGCCTGCACGTGCTGCTGGAAGCGGTGGCCGGCACTGAATATCCGGTGGTGATCGTCGGCGCCGGGCCGGAGGAAGCGGCCCTGAAGGCCCAGGCCGCGCGCCTCGGCCTGAAGAACGTGCTGTTCGCGGGCGCGGTCGGCGAGGAAGACAAGGTGGCGCTGCTGACCCTGGCCTATGCCATGGCCTTCCCCTCGCACCTGCGTTCGGAAGCCTTTGGCGTGTCGCTGCTGGAAGGGGCGATGTACGGCAAGGCGATGGTGTCGTGCGAGATCGGCACCGGCACCACCTTCATCAACATCGACGGCGAGACCGGCCTGGTGGTGCCGCCCGACGACGTCGCGGCCCTGCGCGCGGCCATGGGCCGGCTGTGGAACGACCCCGAGCTGGCGCGCGCCATGGGCGGCAACGCGGCGCGCCGTTTCGAGGACGTGTTTACGTCGGCCCAGATGGCGGCGGGGTACGCGGCGCTGTACCGCGACGTGCTGGCCCGGCACGCCAGCGCGCCGCAAGCGCCCGGCACGCCGCTGGCGCCGCCGGTGACGCCGGAATAAGAAAAGCAAAAGGGCGCCAAGCGCCTACCCTGCAACCCCGCACCCCCAACTCCTTCAGGCGGCCTTCGCTTCGGCCTCCACCGTCTCCGCCCAGCGCAGCCGCACCGTCCGGATCGCCGGCAGCTGGGCGACGAACAGGTCGACCAGGGCCGGGTCGAAGTGCTTGCCGCGCTGCTCGACCAGATACACCACCGCTTCCTCTTCGCTCCAGGCGCGCTTGTAGGGGCGCACCGAGGTCAGGGCGTCGAACACGTCGGCGATGGCGACGATGCGGCCGGTGAGCGGGATCTGCTCGCCGGACAGCTTGTTCGGGTAGCCGCTGCCGTCGTACTTCTCGTGGTGGGTCATGGCGATGTCGTGCGCCAGCTTCAGCATGCCGCCTTCGTGCTGGCCGATGATCTCGGCGCCGATGGTGGCGTGGCTCTGCATGATCTTCCATTCGTCCGGATCGAGCGGGCCGGCCTTTTGCAGGATGCGGTCGGGGATGCCGATCTTGCCGACGTCGTGCATCGGCGCGGCGTGCAGCAGATCGTCGGCTTCCTCTTCGGTCATGCCGGCGGCCAGGCCCAGGATGCGCGCGAAGTGGCTCATGCGGATCACGTGCAGGCCGGTCTCGTTGTCCTTGTACTCGGCCGCCAGGCCCAGGCGCTGGACGATCGCCAGGCGCGACGCCTTCAGTTCCTCGGTGCGTACCAGCGACAGGTGGGTGCGCACGCGTGCGCGCACCAGCGGCGGGCTGACCGGCTTGGTGATGTAGTCCACCGCGCCGGCCTCGAAGCCTTCGAGCTCGTCGGCGGGGTCGGTGAGGGCGGTGACGAACACCACGGGAATCGGCGCCGTCATCGGGTTGGCCTTCAGCGCGGCGCAGACTTCGTAGCCGCTCATCCCCGGCATCATCACGTCGAGCAGCACCAGGTCGGGGCGCTCCTTGTTGGCCAGTTCCAGCGCGCGGGCGCCGTCCTTGGCGAACAGCAGGCGGTAGTGGTCCTGCAGGATCTGGCGCAGCAGCTGCAGGTTGCTCGCTTCGTCGTCGACCGCCAGGATCAGCGGACGGTTGGTGTTGTTGTTCATTGCGTCGTTTCCTGTGGCGTTACATCGTCAATGGCTTCGAGCGCGATCAGTACCGCGTCGAGCTGTTGCTGGGCGAGGTCGAAATCGAAGTCGGCCAGGGCGGCCTGGACCTGGGTCACGCGCGCCGCCACCGGATGGCCGGCCAGCGCCGCGGCCAGGCCGGCCAGGGCCGCGTCGTCGAGGGCGCCGCGGGCCAGCGCGTCGTGCAGCAGGCCGCCGGCGCGGCGCGCGCGCGACAGGTCGACCGTGTCGGCGCCGCTGTCAGACGCCTTTGCGGCCGACGGGCGGCTGGTGTGGATCAGCGCCAGCACCTCGGCATGCGCCGCGTCGACCCCGTCCAGCGCCTGCGGCAGCAGGTTGATGCTGGCCAGCTGCTGGCCCTTGTGGCCGTCGGCCAGGGTTTCCAGTTCGGCCAGCGCATCGCTCAGCAGTTCCAGGCCGAGGTTCGCGGCCACGCCGCGCACCCTGTGCGCCAGCATGCGCAGCGACGGGTAGTCGGCGGCGTCGGCGTAGCCGCGCAGGAACTGCGGCAGCAGCGCGTGCTGGGCGTGGAAGTGGGCCAGCGCTTCCAGGTAGGCGTCTTCCTTGCCGCCCCAGCGGTGCACGCCGCCGACCCGGTTCCAGGCCTGGCGCCCGACGGCCGGCGCATCGGCCGCCGCGTGCGAACCGATGCCCAGCACACGCGCGATCTCGTGCGAGAGCGTGAACCAGTCGACCGGCTTGGTGGCGAAACCGTCCATGCCCACATCCTGGCTGGCGCGGCGGTGTTCGGCCAGCACGCTGGCGGTCATCGCGATCACCGGCACCCGCGGGCGGCCAGCCGCTTCGGCCTGTTCGCGGATCAGGCGCGTGGCCGCGAGGCCGTCGATGGTCGGCATCTGGAAGTCCATCAGGATCAGGTCGAAGTCCTGGCGCGCGGCCAGCTCCACCACCTGGGCGCCGTCGGCGACGCCGGTCATGGTGTGGCCGCGGCGCGCCATCAGGAGCTGCAGCAGCTCCAGGTTCTGCGGCACGTCGTCGGCCACCAGCACGCGCAGGCGCGGCAGGGCGGCGGCGGTGCGCACGCGCGCCTGCTGCGGCGCGAAGCGCGCCACCATCAGCGGCAGCAGCACGTGGAAGGTGGCGCCTTCGCCGACCGTGCTCTCGGCCCAGATCTTCCCGCCCATCAGCTCGACCAGCTGCTTGCTGATCGTGGTACCGAGCCCGGTGCCGCCGAAGCGGCGCGTCATCGAGGCGTCGGCCTGGGTGAAGGGATCGAAGATCGCCTCCAGGCGCTCGGGAGCGATGCCGATGCCGGTGTCCTTCACACTGAAGTGCAGCTGGTCGCCTTGCGCCTCGGCGCGCAGCACCACGCTGCCGCTGGCGGTGAACTTGATCGCGTTGTCGAGCAGGTTGGTGAGCACCTGGCGGATGCGCAGCTCGTCGCCGCGCAGATTGGTCGGCAGCGCCGGGTCGTAGTGGATGTCCACGTGCAGGCCCTTGGCGCGCGCGTTCGCCGCCAGCGTCGACGACAGTTCGTCGATCAGCGAGAGCAGGTTGAAGTCGTTGATCTCGAGTTCGACCGCGCCTTTTTCCAGCTTGGCGGTATCGAGGATCTCGTTCAGCAGGCGCAAGAGCGAGCGGCCGGCGTTGCGCACCGTGTCCAGGTGGCGCCGCTGGTCCGGCGCCAGCTCGCCGTCGAGCAGCACGTCGGTGAAGCCGAGGATGGCGTTCATCGGGGTGCGGATTTCGTGGCTCATGTTGGCGACGAAGGTGGCGCGCGCGGCGGCGGCCTGCTCGGCGTTGTCCTTGGCGTCGCGCAGCGCTTCTTCCATCATGCGGCGCTCGCTGATGTCGAGGATCACGCCGTCGAGCCAGGCCAGCTGGCCATCGTCGTCGCGCACGGCGGCGCCGTTTTCCCACAGCCAGCGGGTGCTGCCGTCGGCGTGCAGCAGGCGGTATTCGACCAGCCAGGGGCGGTCCTCGCGCAGGGCGGTCTCGATGGTTTCCGACACGCGCACGCGGTCGGCGGCGTGGACCAGGGCGCCGAAGCTGCGGCGCGGCGCGGAACCGGTGAAGTCGCGCGCCGGGTAGCCGGTCACGCGCTCGATGGCGTCGCTGACGAACACCATCGGGTGCGCGCCCTCGATGCGGCTGCGGTAGGAAATGCCGGGGATGGTGCCGATCAGGGAGCGGAACTGCTGCTCGCTGGCGCGCAGCGCTCCCACCATCTCGCGGCGCTCGGTGATGTCGGTGACGAAGCAGACGAAGAGTTCCTGGTCTTCCAGCGGCGCATGGCCGATGGCGACGCGGATCGGCACCAGGCTGCCGTCGCGGCGCAGGGCCTCGACTTCGGCATTGTTCGGCGCGGCTTGGGCGCGGCTGTCGGCCAGGTAGCCGAACAGACCGGCGCGGCTGGTGTGGTCGTCCTCAGGCAGCAGCAGGCCGGCGTTGCGGCCGACGATCTCGTCGCGGCGCCAGCCGAAGATTTTCTCGGCCGAGGCATTGAATTCGAGGACGGTGCCATTCCGGTCGACCGTGATCACGCCGTCGATGGTGGTGGTGAGCAGGGCGCGCATCCAGCCTTCGCTGCGCGAGAGTTCGGCGTACAGGCGGCGGTAGCGCAGCAGGCCATTCGCGGCCAGCACCAGCACGGTAAACAGCACGGTGATCAGGGAAATGCCGATCGCCAGCGCGGTGGTGTCGGACGAGGCGGGGGCGTTCGGATCGATGCGGCCGACGAAGCGCGCGGCGGCCATGCCGGTGTAGTGCATGCCCGAGATCGCGCAGCCCATCACGGTGGCGGCCAGCAGCAGGCGCTTGCCCTCGCTGATGCGGGCAAAGCGGGTCAGCCCGAAGCGCACCCACAGCGCCAGCGTGGCCAGCACCACCGCCACCACGATCGACAGCAGGAAGATGGCCGGATCGTAGCGCAGCTCCAGACCCATCTGCATGCCTTCCATGCCGGCGTAGTGCATGGCGCCGATGCCGGCGCCGACCAGCACGCCGCCGACCAGCAGGCCGCCGGCGCCCAGGCGTTCGCGCGCGATCAGGCTCAGGGCGACGTAGGAAGCGAAGATGCTCGGCAGGCTGGAAAGAATCGTGGTCATCGGGTCGTAGCCGACCTGGGTGCACAGGTTAAAGGCGAGCATGCCGATAAAGTGCATGGCCCAGACGCCGGCGCCCAGCGCCAGGCTGCCGGTCAGCAGGAAAACCGTGCTCTGGCTGCTGCGCTGGCGCGCCTGTCCGGCGATCTGCAGCGCCATCCACGACGAAAAGATCGCCACCAGCAGCGACAGCAGCACGAGCGTGGGGTCGTAGATGCCATAGCTGAACAGCGTAGGGTCATCGGGCAGGGTAAAGAGCGGCATGGATGAGATCGTTTGGTGAAATCAGTAAAATCAGAATCAAGTATGACACTTTCCGTATGGAAAGTCCGAGTTTACCGGGAAAACGTATAACGCTGTTATGGGATGTGTCGCAGCTTTGCGACCATCGGTCGAAGCAACAGGTCTGTTGTGGTCTCGAATTCATTCTTTATGCGAAACGTGCGCTCAGGAAAGTTATACTTTGTTACTGTTTATGCATAACAAGATGTTCATGCCAGCCTTTGATCCTTGACGGTTCAAGCGGCGAAGTCCGGATCATGGCGAACCGCCGCACACCAATAATCGGGAGCAAGACATGGCACACAATGCAGCAAGGACTTGGCACATACTGATCATGTGCATGGTCATGGCGCTCTCGGGGTGCGCGGCGGTCCCGCCGGCCCGCGATGGCGAGGTGTTGAACCCGAACCAGGGCTTGCTGGCGTTTTACGTGGACTCGAACGCGGACGCTTTCCTGAGCTTTACGAATTATGCGAACGAATCGACGTTCGGCAGCCGTTTCAGCGAAGAGATGATCGGACCCAAGGGCGGATTCCAGATCAAGGCCGGCAAGACCTACCACGTGATCCCTGCCGATGCGGGCGACTACATGTTCAGCAAGTTGACCGTCTATCCACGATTCGCCTGGCTGCAATCGACGAACCGTTTCAAGGTCGTGGCCAATTCGATTACCTATATCGGCCATATCCGCGTGCATGTCGCCGAGAGGGGATTCAATCTGCAGGCGATCGACCAGGAACTCGACATGCGCACGTATCTGTCGGATACCTATCCTGCGTATTTCAAATCCATGGATGTGCAGAAGTCGGTGGCACAGCTGCACCTGCGTTGAGCAAAAACATGGCAACTCCCCGGCTGCAGAGAATGGTCCGAAGTCTTGTCCTGCCGGCACCCGTCCGCGTCACCCTGGTGAGCGCGTTTTCCATGCTGCTTGCCAGCCTGGCGTTTGCCGGGCCGTATGTGGCGCCGATTGTGATCGTGACGCCGGTGATTCAGCCTGGCGACGCCTGCATTCCCGATGGCGTCGGCAGCGGCGAAGAGACCAGGACGTCGAAGGGCGCTACCGTGATGGCGGCCGGCGTCCATGGCGCCCACGCGACGCGCTGCCCCGATCCCGGCTTCCCGAACCTGGCGAGCACGGAAAAGCTGCCTCCCGACGATGTGCGCCGAACCCCTTCGCCGCGCTGCGTGCCGCAAGGGACGAAAGTGGGGGACGAGCTGACGCTGCGGTCGTATGGGCGGGCGACGGTGCTGGAACTTGGCGCCGATGCTGGCAATTGCACGAATGGCCTGATGGCGAAAGTGGTCGCGACCAAGCTGCAGCGCGCGGCCAAGGAACAGGAGCGGCCGGCGCCCATCCACGAGCCGACCGAGTCGGAGATCCAGCGCGAATATGAGCGGCTGCTGGCGGCCGCCGCACCGGTCCAGGAATACCACGTGCGCCATATCCTGCTGTCCTCGCGTGCCGATGCGGTCTCGGCACTGGAAAAAATCCGTGCGGGGCGCCCGTTCGCGGAGGTCGCTGCCGAGGCGTCGATCGATACGGGATCGAAAAAGAAAGGGGGCGACCTGGGCTGGAATGTCCCCGCATCGTTCACCGAAGACTTCTCGACGAGCATGACCAGCCTGGCGCCGTCGGGCATCGTGGCCGAGCCGGTGAAAACAAGGTTCGGATGGCATGTGATCGAGGTGCTTGAAACCAAAGTCGGCAAAGATTGGTTTCCGCCGCTTGCCGCGCTGAAGACGCGGATCGCGGCACGGCTCAGGAGTGCGAACAGTGCAATGAACGCGAGCAGCGCGCGCATTCCCGCCAGGGCGGTCTGCCGGAAAATGGTGGCGCCGGTACGCGCGGCCGAAGGCGCTGCCGCAAGGCCGAAAGGAACGGTGGTGGCGGAAATGCGCGTCGAGAACGGGCGCGTCGCCGACATCCTGACGCTGTCCGGCCCCGGCGAATACCAAGCAGCCGTGCGCGAGGCGCTGAACAAGTACGAATGCGATCGCCTCGACCGCCCGACGACCGTGGTGCAGACTTTCGAGTTTTGACGGAGCGAAAAAAAGCCCGCCGGTAAGGGGCGGGCTGCGCGATGTGATGCTGATGTTCGGTGTTGTGCTTAAGCTGGTGCCTCCGGCCGGAATCGAACCGGCACGCCTTACGGCGCTTGATTTTGAGTCAAGTGCGTCTACCAATTCCGCCACAGAGGCCTGCACACAACGAGGCCGCATATTAGCACACCGGTTCGCGTACTGGCCAGTTTACAGCAGAGGCTGCAGTACGCGAGAGGCTCAGCCGGCCAGCGCCTTTTGCAATGCGCGCAGGACGGGAATCGGCCCGATCACTTCGAGCGCATGGGCATGGACCCGGATGTGCACGCTGTGGGCCCGGTTGCGCCAGCTTGGCGCCGTGGTCCTGACGTAGCGCAGCAGGCCGGGGACGGCGCCGCCGGGCACGCTATTGCCCACGTCGGCGCGCACATAAGCCAGCGCGGCGAGGGTGGCATCGAGGGTGGCGGCCATGTGGGAGGCGTCGAAGCGGGTGCTGACCTGGAGCCGGCCCGGGGCGCTGGCGCACAGGGGCAGGGCCAGGCCGGCCAGCACCGGCAGCACGATCCAGGCCAGGGGCGCGGACGGGTCGAACAGGTGCATGGCCAGCACCAGCAGCGGCATGCCGACCGCCAGCGTCAGCCCGTAGGCGGTGAGCGGCGACAGGGTGCGCAGGAGGCCGGCGCCCCGCTGCGCTTGCATGACTTCCGAAAACATTACGCTTTTCATGTTGTTTCCTCCATGTGCGAAGGCCGGATGGCATGGGCACTGCCTGCCATTGTCTGCCCCGTATATGGTCCCGGATTGAGCTGACTCAAGGAGGAGGACGTTCAACAGCAAACGCCGGGCCCCTGCCGCGGATCAAAGCATGAGGTGCGGGCATCCCCGCGCCGCATCCCACCATTGCCGATGGAGCAGACATGAACAAGACATCCCTGGTGTTCGCCGCGTTGCTGGCGGGCGCCGCCTGCGCCGCGCCCCCTGCCGCCGCGCAGACGATTGCACGCAGTACGCCGGTCGATGCCATCGGCGACGGCGCCGGCGGCTTCAACGCCCACTTCGGCAACGGCTTCACGGCCGCCGAATCCGGCCGCGCGTTTACCGAGCTGTTCACCTTTGCCGTGAGCGGCCTGCCGTTCGATGCGGCGGCCTCGGTCAGCTCGTCCTTCCTGAATTCGCCGCTGGGCAAGGACCTCGATATCGCCGCCCTCAGTTTGTACCGCTACGACCCGGCCACGCTGGCCGTCATCGGCCCGGCGATTGCCGGCATCGACGGCACCGGTTTCGGCGACGGCGCGCCGGATTCGTGGTCGCTGGCGGCCTACGACTTGCCGGTCGGCGCCTACGCGGTGCGCGTCGACGGCCAGGTGCTGGGCAGCGGCGGCGGCAGTTTCGGGGCCGACCTGGCGGTGTCGCCGGTGCCCGAAGCGCCGCCCTTTGCGCTGCTGCTGGCGGGCCTGGCCGGCGCGGCCCTGCTCGGCGCCCGAACGCGCGCGCCATGAAAAACCGCCCTGCGGGACGGTCCCGGAGGGCGGTTGCCTGGACGCGGCCTCAGCGGCGTGCGTTCAAGGCGCGCGGCGGTAGAGGCGGAAGCGCTCGTCGCGGTCCGAGGCGCGGCGGCCTTCCCACAGCAGCGTGGCGCCGCTTGTATTCCAGCGGCGCGCGAGGTCGCGCCTGTCGTTGGCGCCATCGCGCGGCTTGACGCGGTCTTGCAGCAGCACGTAGTCGCAATCGCCGACATTGCCGCCATCGCCGCCTTCGACGCCCACGAACGGCAGGCGGCCGAAGTAGGCGAACGAGGCGCGCTGGGCCGAGCCGACGTTGGTGTCGATGCAGCGGGCGTCCGGCGGCAGCTTGGCGGCGATCGCCTGCGCCACGCCGGCGTAGCTCTTGCTGTAGTTCAGGTCCGGCAGGAACAGGGTCATCAGCAGCACCCACAGCAGGATCAGGCCGCTCGACGACAGCACCACGGCGCGCCACAGCACGGCGGGCTGGCGCGACACGCGCCAGCGCACCAGCACGATCCAGCCGATTGTCACGCAGGCCGCCACCAGGAAGGAGACGATGCCGAATTCGGGCGTGAAGCCGGGCACCAGCTTGAGGGCATTGTGCGCGAGCTTGGCCGGCCAGCCTGTCAGCTTGGCAATCCAGAACAGCCAGACCAGGGCGGCGAGGGTGGTCAGCACCATCACCGAGAACCAGTCGATGGCGTTGATGGCGCCGCGCTTCATGGTCGGCAGGCCGAAGGCGGCCATCAGGGCCAGCGGCGGCAGGAGTTTCAGCAGGTCGCCGTTTTCCGGCGTCGGGTCGCACAGGATCACCAGGGTCAGGGCGCCGAGGAAAGTCAGGGGCAGCACGATGTGCAGCAGGTTCTGCTGGCGGCGCCAGGCCCAGATCGCCCAGCCGGCGAACGGCCAGGCCGGCCAGAAGAACCAGACGCCGACGCGGAAGAAGGCCTTGATCGAGGTCCAGTTCGGCAAGCCCAGCTCATCGCTATTCCAGTCCAGCCAGGCGGGAATCGGCGACTGGCTGAACGGTTGCACGATGCTCGCCGGCAGCACCCAGACCAGGGTCAGCAGCAGGGCCACGCCAGTGGCCAGGGCCAGGTGGCGCAGGGTGATGGCGGGCGGCAGGCGGAAGAAGCGGGCGCCGAGGAAGAGCGCGAGCACCAGCGCCACCGGCGACAGCGGGCCCCGGCTCAGGGTCAGGGCGCCCAGCGCCAGGCCGACCAGGGCCGCGTTGCGCACGCTGGCATGCTCGATGTAGCGCACCGCGCGGTACAGAAAGAAGGCGATCAGCGAGCCCTGCAGGGTAACGGCCAGGGTTTCGTGGCTGTAGAGCAAGAGCCCGAGCGAACCGAGGTAGACCAGCACGGCGGTGTCGGCCAGGGTGCGGCCGTAGTCGTCGGGCTCGGGCTGGCCGCCGAAGGCCAGGCGCAGCGGCTGCGCTTCCGGACGGCGCCCCAGGTGGAAGGCTGTGTACCACAGCGACATGGTGCCGAGGACAAAGATGCCGACGTTGGAGACGCGCGCGGCCAGCACGTCGCCCAGCAGCCAGCCGAACAGCTTGATGCAGATGGCGCCGAGCCAGAAGGCGAGCGGGCCCTCGTCGTTGACGGCGAGGCCGGCGATGTTCGGGTACAGCCAGTCGTGCAGGCCGCCGCGCGCCATGGTCCACATGATGCCGAAGCTGCCGGCGTCATCCTTCCACGGGTCGCGGCCGATCAGTCCCGGCAGGATATACAGCATGCCGAGCGCGTACAGGGCCCAGCGCGGCAGGGCCAGCGTGGCGGCGGCGGGGAGGCGGACTGGTTTCATCGATCAATCTGTTGCGAAATAAATGTCGCGCTAGTATAGCGGCGAATGGAGAGGCGAAAAAAAAGAAGCCGGAAACCGGCTTCTTCTCGTATCCGACACAGCGCCTGCTGGAGGCGCCGGAAAGATGTGCTGCTGTGTGGCTTAGCCGTTCGCGACCGACGTCTTCGAACCGACCGAACCGAACTTCTGGCGGAACTTCTCGACGCGGCCAGCGGTGTCGACGATCTTGTGCTTGCCGGTGTAGAACGGGTGCGATTCAGCCGACACCTCGATCTTGATCAGCGGGTAGTCCTTGCCTTCGTGGTTGATCGTCTCGCGGGTAGCGATGGTCGAACGGGTCACGAATTTGAAGTCGCACGACACGTCGTGGAAGACGACTTCGCGGTAATCTGGATGGATTTCGTTTTTCATGGTTCTGCCTTGGTGTAGTTTGGTAGCCAAACAGCACTTCGTCGGTCATCCTGCTTCTTGACCCGATTGCCGATCACTTGCCGGGGGTGGAAATACTGAACCCACGATTATAAAACGGTCTCAAGGCCGAGGCAAGCGTGGGCTTGAATGCTGGGAAATTTATGGCGGATACGGTCGAGTCCGGCGGCATTGCCGCAGTGTCGAATAAAAAAAGGCAGCCGAAGCTGCCCTTGCGATGCTTTTAGCGAAAATCAGCCGCCGCGGCGCATCATGTCGAAGAATTCCACATTGGTCTTCGTCGCACGCATCTTGTCGAGGATGAACTCCATCGCTTCGATCTCGTCCATCGAGTACAGGAGTTTACGCAGGATCCAGATCTTTTGCAGCTGGTCCGGCTTGATCAGCAGTTCCTCGCGCCGGGTGCCCGACTTGTTCAGGTTGATCGACGGGTACACGCGCTTTTCGGCCAGGCGGCGCTCGAGGTGGACTTCCATGTTGCCGGTGCCCTTGAATTCCTCGTAGATCACGTCGTCCATGCGCGAGCCGGTTTCGATCAGGGCGGTCGCGACGATGGTCAGCGAGCCGCCTTCTTCCACGTTACGGGCGGCGCCGAAGAAACGCTTCGGACGCTGCAGCGCATTCGCATCCACACCGCCGGTCAGGACCTTGCCCGATGCCGGGATCACGGTGTTGTACGCGCGCGCCAGGCGGGTGATCGAGTCCAGCAGGATCACGACGTCCTTCTTCATCTCGACCAGGCGCTTGGCTTTTTCCAGCACCATCTCGGCAACCTGCACGTGGCGGGTGGCCGGTTCGTCGAAGGTCGAGGCGACGACTTCGCCGCGCACCGAGCGTTGCATTTCCGTCACTTCTTCCGGACGCTCGTCGATCAGCAGGACGATCAGGGTCACGTCCGGGTGGTTCGCGGTGATCGCGTGGGCGATGTGCTGCAGCAAGACCGACTTGCCGGACTTCGGCGAGGCCACCAGCAGGCCGCGCTGGCCCTTGCCGATCGGCGCGATCAGGTCGACGATGCGGCCGGTGATGTTCTCGGCGCCGTTCATGTCGCGCTCGAGGCGCAGCGGCTCGTTCGGGTGCAGCGGCGTCAGGTTTTCAAACAGGATGCGGTGCTTCGAGGCTTCCGGCGATTCGCCGTTGACCTTGTCCACCTTTACCAGGGCAAAGTAGCGCTCGCCGTCTTTCGGGGTGCGCACTTCGCCTTCGATCGAGTCACCCGTATGCAGGTTGAAGCGGCGGATCTGCGACGGCGAGATGTAGATGTCGTCGGTCGAGGCCATGTAGCTCGCATCGGGCGAACGCAGGAAGCCGAAGCCGTCGGGCAAGACTTCGAGTGCGCCGTCGCCGAAGATCTGCTCGCCTTGCTTGGCGCGCTTCTTCAGGATGGCGAACATCAGTTCTTGTTTGCGCAGGCGCGCTGCGTTGTCGATATCGAGGCTGATCGCCATCTCCAGAAGGGCGGAGACGTGCATTGCCTTCAGTTCAGATAAGTGCATGTTGTGTGGGTGTCCCGTGACGGGAAAGTAAAGGTAGGGGAGGGGACTGCGTGGCTTAGTCAGGGGTTGCGGCCGGAAACGGCGGGCTACCCATCCAGATCAATGGCGGCAATGCGGGCGCACTGCCGCCGCTTTACGAACGCTCTGTGAACGTGCGATTAAATATTGCTGTCGATGAAAGCGGTCAGCTGGCCTTTGGCCAGGGCGCCGACTTTCTGCGCGGCAGGAACGCCATCCTTGAACAGGATCAGGGTCGGGATGCCACGGATACCGAACTGGGCCGGCACGGCCTGGTTGGCGTCGACATCCATCTTCGCGATCGTGATCTTGCCGTCGTATTCTTTCGCGACTTCTTCCAGGATCGGGGCGATCATCTTGCACGGACCGCACCACTCGGCCCAGAAGTCGACCAGGACCGGGCGATCGGACTTGATCACGTCGGTTTCGAAAGAAGCATCGCTGATGTGTTTAATGTTTTCGCTCATGTTTTCCTCAGATGAGGTAAGGATCAATGTACGCCTGGACTATTCGTCCGGCTTCCGTTTTTTAGTAAAACTGGGTTGCATCACAATGGTGGAGACAATGTGTGCAAACTCAATATTGGAAGGGCGTCAAGAGGACGTCAGGCGGGGGAATTAGGCCGAATAATACCGCATTTTCCCAAAAAGTGTTCGGACGTTTGTACAAATCTTAACATGCCACCGCCGAGCGCAATTGCTCCAGTCCGATAGGCTTGCGGAAGGTCCCGGCCACCTGCAGCCCAAGCACCCGCGCCAGCTCGCCAGCGGCGTCGCGCACCCCCGCATCCATGCCCGACAGCAGGATCACGCGGCCACGGAAACCGCGCGCCGCGGCGGCTTGCAGGAACTCGATGCCGTCGACGTCGGGCAGGGCCAGGTCGCAGATCAGGGTATCGGGGGTGCACTCGGCCAGGGTGGCCAGGGCGCGCCGGGCGCTTGGTTCGGTGAACACCTCGCGCACGCCGACCTGCTCGAGCATCTCGGCGAGCATGGCCAGCATGAAACGGTCGTCGTCGAGCACCAGCACGCGCGGCGGCTTGGCCGGAGGGACAACGGCGGCGTCACTCATACAATCGGTTTCGGGGGTGGTTTGACTGGAAAGATATTATGGGCGAAATGCAACAGGCATGGCACATCCCGCCCCAAATAAAACGCCCGGCGTCGCGTTCAGCCCACGCTGCCGGTGAACTGGTACAAGTTGCCCGGATGCCACATGGTGACGCAGGAAGCCACCCGTCCGCCGGACGTGGTCTTGCGCTTGAGCAGCAGGCACGGGCTCCTGGCGTCGATGGCCAGCAGCTCGGCCACGTCGCGCGGGGCGGCCAGGGATTCGATGGCCCAGGTCGCGCCCTGCAGCGGCGCGACCGCCACCAGGTGTTCGTTGGGCGTGATGAGGTTGAAGTCCTGGGCCAGGTAGTCGGGCGCGCAGGCCGGGTTGACCCAGCGGTCTTCGAGCTGGATCGGCACCTCGTTTTCAAAATGCACGATCAGCGAATGGTAGAGGGGCGTGTCCGGCGCCAGCCCGAACTGCAGCGCCAGCGCCTCGGCGGCCGGCGCCGCCTCCAGCAAGTGCAGGCTGCTGCGGTGGCGGTGGCCGCGCGCGCGCACTTCGTCGGCGATGTTGCGGATCTCGACCAGGGTGGCCTGGTACTTTTGCGGCGCCACATAGGTGCCCGAGCCCTGGCGCCGGGTCAGCACCTGCTCGGCGGTGAGCTCGCGCACGGCGCGGTTGACCGTCATGCGCGAGACCCCGAACTGGCGCACCAGCGCCTGCTCCGAGGGTACGAGGTCGCCTTCCTTCCAGCGGCCCGATGCAATCTCGCCGACCAGGTAATCCTTGATGCGCTGGAAGATGGGGGTACTCGCTTGCGCGCGCTGTTCGTTCAAACTGCTCTCCGGAAGGACGATAATGATGGCTGCGGACAGGCGCGATTCTAGCATCGTCGATTCGAAAGCAAGAGCTGGAGTGCGCGTGTCGCGTGCAGGCGCCACGATAGGGGCTGGAACAGTCAAACGGGAGCCGTCATGAAGACCGAAAACAGTAGGCATGCCTACGCCAGCGACGAGGCGCGCTGGAGCGCCGTGCAGCGCCGCGAGCGCGCCGCCGACGGCGCCTTTTACTACTCGGTGCGCAGCACCGGCGTGTATTGCCGGCCTTCCTGCGCGGCGCGGCCGGCGCGGCGCGCGAACGTCGCCTTCCACCCCAGCTGTGCGGATGCGGAAGGGGCGGGCTTTCGCCCCTGCCTGCGCTGCCGGCCCGATTTGCCGCCGCTGGCCGAGCGCCAGGCCGAACTCGTCGCCGCGGCCTGCCGCCTGATCGCGGCCAGCGAGGAAGAACCGAGCCTGGACGCGCTGGCGCAAGCGGCCGGCATCAGCCGCTTCCACTTTCACCGCGTGTTCAAGGCGCAGGCTGGCGTCACGCCGAAAGCCTATGCCGCCGCCGTGCGTGCGGCGCGCGTGCGCGATGGCCTGGCCTCGGGAGCGCCGGTCACCGAGGCCCTGTACGCGGCCGGCTTCAATTCCAGTTCGCGCTTCTATGCGGGCGCGCAGGCGATGCTGGGCATGGCGCCGGCGCGCTTTCGCAGCGGCGGCGCCGGCGAGGAGATCCGCTTCGCGGTGGGCGTCTGTTCGCTCGGGGCGATCCTGGCCGCGGCCACCGGGCAAGGCATCTGCGCGATCCTGATGGGCGACGATCCGCAAGCCCTGGTGCAGGACCTGCAAGACCGCTTTCCCAGGGCGCGGCTGATCGGCGCCGATGCCGATTTCGAACGCACCGTGGCGCTGGTGGTGGGCTTGGTCGAAGCGCCGCGCCTGGGCCTGGAGCTGCCGCTGGACGTGCGCGGCAGCGCCTTCCAGCAGCGCGTGTGGGAAGCGCTGCGCGCGGTGCCGGCCGGGGTGACGCTCAGTTATACCGAGCTGGCGCAGCGCATCGGGTCGCCGAACGCGGTGCGCGCCGTGGCCGGAGCCTGCGCGGCCAATCCGGTGGCGGTGGCGATTCCCTGCCACCGTGTGGTGCGCAGCGATGGCGGCTTGTCGGGCTACCGCTGGGGGATCGAACGCAAGCGGGCCTTGATCGACAGGGAGAGGGAAGGGACCTCAGTACTTAAGGAAGCACTGATGAATTCATGAGGGCGTGCTTGGCCGCAAAAAAAGACGCCCTGCAGCGTTACAAAATCTCGCAATAGCTCGCTATTGCTGCGATTTTGCGCCTTGCCGGACGCCTTTTTCACTGGCCATTCCCCCCAGAATAAATCAGTACTTCCTTAAGCTGCGCTTGCGCCCGCGGGGTTCGGCACGCCCGCCTGTCCGCCGCCCTGGAGCATCGCCGGCATGCTCCGCACCA